>ERZ772818.2696-NODE-2696-length-13093-cov-12.406657_pt1 | contig 13093 bp, 12 predicted proteins | sample MGYA00580837_ERZ772818 | MGnify/ENA primary metagenome ERZ772818 (study PRJEB29015, sample SAMEA2737671) | human gut metagenome | biome: human gut; feature: human-associated habitat; material: faeces | place: China | collected 2012 ...
ACCGTTTGTCGATCATCTTCGGATAGCCCTGCCACGGAATTACGCCGCTGCCCCGGGAATTTGGGTATTTCAGGGCCTCTGAAAGGGGCTTTTTTACTGATTTTTAGCCTCCTGAGCCGCTTTGCGGTAAGCGCGTAAGCCTACACCGGTGAAGCGCTTGAAGTTGTAGTCGAAGGTGTTGCGCGAGGCAAAGCCCACGGATTCCGCTATTCCCTCGGCCGAATAACCGGCGTACTGCGGCAGCTCCATGCGGCGGCAAAATTCCATGATGCGGGCCTTGTTTATCAGCGTGGAGAAATTGCAGTTATAGCGTTCGTGAATCACCTGCGACACAGCCTTTGAATTTCTGCCTGCCATTTCAGCAAACCCGGCCAACGACAAATCAGGCGAATAGATGGCATCGGAGGCCATTATGCGCTCTATGGCGTCGGCAATCTCCTGCTTGTCGGCGTCGTCTAGACCGGAGCTCTCATATTTCACCGTTGACTCAGTGCGGCGGGTGGATTCAGAGAGCAGCTTGTCGTGCTTCTTCTTCACATCTTCAGCGTCGGCAATAAGACGCTGAATGCGTTCGTAGAGCAGGTTGGAGTGATTGCGCAGACACCGGTTCTTCGCCCTCAGCACCAACAGGAAGATGATTACCACCACAACAACAAACACGGAGGCCGCGAAAGCCCATGTCGACACCTTTGCCCTCCAGGCATTGTCGCGCAACGTGTTCTGCATCTCGCGCCGCTCCTTCATATACTCAAGCTGCGAAAGGTCGTAAGCCACCATATACGACTGCAGCGAATCGTAGAGAGCGTTGACATGCCCGGCAATGCGCTCTGCCTGCGCCGCATTGCCCATCCTTTCGTAAGCCCGCTGACGGAGCGATAGAATGCCAGACGGATGTCTTTGAGGTCGAGCCGGTAAGTGAGGCGTTCGGCCTCGTCGAGCGTTTTCAGAGCGGCGGCGCAGTCGCCGGCTTCTATCTGGAATTCCGCTTTGTCTTTCATATAAGCCGAGCGAGTGCGCTGCGTGGCCGGAATCTGCGGCAAAACCCTCAGCATAGAGTCGTAGATGGCCACAGCCTCCGTATATCGGCCGTTTCCTGAAGCCTCGGCGGCATTGAGCATCAGCACAGCCAATTGCGGATAAAAGTCGCTATGCCGGGCCGCATACCTCTCCATGACATTCTTCTCGGGCTGCATCTGCGCCATTCGGCGGCTCTGGCGCGAAGCCGTTATCATATTGCCGAAAGCACGATAGGCCGTTTCGCCGTCATCGGTCTGAAGAGCCCCGCGATATGCCCGCCGTCCGTAGTCAATGACACGGTCGTAGAACTTGGCCTTCTCCGTGTGCGCCGCCAACACCACATAGAAGGCACTGTAATACATATTGAGCTTATAGTCGGGCAAATCAAGGTTGCGCACAATCTCGTCGGCAAGCGACAAATCTTCGAAAGCCCCCGTATAATCGCCGTGGCGCATATTGACCTCGAAACTGCCGTATATGCCGTTGAGACAATCTTCCCTTTCTGCGTCGGAGAGCGCCGTGTTGTATTGCGTTGACAGCTTGTGGTAATATACCCTGGCCAAATCCATGTTGTTGACCAGAAAGAAGCGGTTGCCCTTGTCGAGCAGACTACGGGCGGCTTGCTTGCGCTTTTCAATCAGCGCTTTGTTGTTGGCCGACGAACCGGCCGCAGCCGACAGCGGCAGCGACATACACACTGCTGCCACCAGCCACCACAGCGCCGAGCACCTTGCCGCCGGATGGCGGCAACACAACAACTTATGAGGCTTCAGCGCCGAGTGTCACATTGCTGTTTTACGGTTATTTTATGCCGGTAGTTCAACACCAAATCAAGCTTCCGACACACACTTGCGGACTGTTATGCCGCGTTGTGGGTATCTTTTCCGCAAAGTTATCAAAACTATTCCACTTTACAAAAATGCTCCATGTCCGGACGACGCGACGTCCCCGGGGAGGCGCAGGATCGGTATGACGATTTATAGCACTTAAAATTGTAAGGAGCGGCGGGCGGCAAGGTATTTGTTGTAACGGGCGGCCATGTCGGCGTCGAAATGGTCGAGACGCAAAACGTTCAGATTGTCTTCCAGGTCGTGGAGCTTAACCACGCGTCCCAGCGGATTCTGTTTGGCGCGTTCCACGAACTCCTCATAGCTCTCGCCGGGGCGTTTGGTGACTGACAGAATGCCGTCAACAACCTCTTGCGGGAAGCCCTCGGCAAGAAGGTCTTCTGCCGTAACGCCGCAGTCCTCAATCACATCATGCAGCAGTGCCACCATTTTCTGCTCGGCGGTGGCGCAGCGCATTGCCACGCGCATGGGATGCTGGAAATATGCTTCGCCAACTTTGTCGCGTTGGCCCGAATGTTTGCTAACGCAGATAAGTGCGGCCTTGTCAAGAAGTTTTGCAGCCTGTTCTTTCTCCATTGTTCAAGAGTTGTTTATGCACGCCAAGTTAAAAGCAATTTGGCAGAAACCATGCGCAAAGATATAAAAATTTCCCCATATACTCCCGAATTTTTTTATCCCTTTGCGTATTGATTCTTCGAAAGGGAACGAGATAATTTAACCGCCAACCTCTGCGCCAAAAGGGAGCGAAAGGGGGTTATGCTTGCTTGCGGAATTGCTGAGGGGTGAGGCCGGTGGCTTTACGGAAGAGCTGACTGAAGTAAGAAGGATTGTCTATGCCGCACTGCATGGCGATGTCGGCAACAGGATAATCGGTGCTGAGGAGCAGCTCCTTAGCCCGCGATATGCGAATATCGAGCACGAGTTCTGTCAGCGTTCGGCCGGTGATTGCCTTGAGTTTGCGGCCGAGCTGAGCCCGGCAGAGGAACATGTCGGAAGCAAGGTCTGCGTAGCTTATCTTTCCGTCGGCCATCTGCCTGTATACCAGCCCGGTGAATTTGTCATAAAATTCGCGGTCGCGCTCCGAGAGGGGTGTGGCCTCTGAGCCGTTGGCACTTTCGGAGGTTTCGGAAGGTGCCGGCAGCATGGCCATAAACTTTTCTTGAAGCAGCCTGCGTTGCTCAAGGAGCTTTTCAACGCGGATGTTGAGCTCGTCGGCATGAAAGGGCTTCTCGAGGTATGCGTCAGCGCCTGCATTCAGACCGCGCATGCGGTCCTCGTGGGTGGCTTTGGCGGTGACGATAATCACGGGGATATGGTTGAGCAGCGCAGAACGGCGGATATGTTCGGTAAGCTCAAACCCGTCCATCTCCGGCATCATAACGTCGGTGATGATGACGTCGGGCACCAGCGTCTCGGCTTTTTCCAGACCCTCTTGGCCGTTTGTGGCGAAGAAATATTGATAGTCGGGATTGAGTTGTTTCTTGATATACCGAGCCACATCGGGTGTGTCTTCCACAATGAGAATACGCACTCCTTCCTCCGCGTCATCGTCGGTCGGGTTGTCGGTTGCAGGCGCAGCTTCGGACACAGTGTTTGAGCTCAGCTGGTAGTTGTCAGGCGTGAAAGTGCCGTCTACCCGGGCATCGCTCTTCAGGGGAATACTGACGGTGAAAGTAGAGCCTTTGTCCGGTTCCGAATCCACCTTCACGCTTCCCTTCATGGCCTTCACTGAGAGGCTTACGAGCGATAACCCCACACCGGTGCCATGGTTGCGGTTGCGCCCCTCTACCTGATAGAATGGCTCGAATATCTTCTCACATTGTTCGGCAGTCATGCCAATGCCGTCGTCGTGCACGGTGAGCAGCAGATTGCCGCCGTCGACGGTGGTCTCAACCTTTACCACACTGTCGGGATTGGAGAATTTTATTGAGTTGGAGAGGAGGTTCTGCACAATCCGCTCCATATAGTCGGGGATGAAGTCCATGTCAATGGTTGCCGGCTTGGAGACATATTCCACTTTCACGTTGCGGTCGATGCCGTAGAAAGCGGTGGCTTCGCAAATCATGCGTATGAACCCGGTTATGTTGCCGTGGCGAAAAGCCGGCGCCTCGACATGGCCCGACGAGAGTCTGGAGATGTCGAGCAGCCGGTTAATGAGGTTGAGCAGACACTGCTCGTGTCGTTTTATGGTGTTGAGGTCCTCCTGAAGCGCGGGATTGTCTACGGCAAAGCGCGAGGCGTCGTTGGCGGCTCCGCGAATCACGGTGAGAGGAGTGCGGAACTCGTGGGTAATGTTGGTAAAGAAGTTAGTGCGGCTGCGTTCCGACCGGCGCAATATATCGTTGCGCTGCTTGCGCAGGCGGGTGAGCTTTACCAGCAGCAGGATGGCAACAGCGGCAAGCAACAGTATTGCCGTGGCTGTCCAGATAATGGTGCGTTTCATCCGCTGCTCATACGCCAGCGATTCCTGCAACAGTGCGTTACGGTCTTTCAGCGACTCGTTTCTGTATTGGGCGTCATATTCGCTCATAGCCTCCTGCATCTCCTTGTGGTAGATTGAGTCCTTGAGTACTGAAAACCGTTCCAGATGCTCCATGGCGGCACGCGGATTGCTTTCTTTAAGAGCCAGATAGAGGCCCTGCCGGGTTTTGCTTTCGTTGAAGAAGTCGCCGCTTTGCCTGAAGAAACTGAGGGCGCGGGTGTAATAGTCGCGCGCGGCTGACAGGTCGCCGTTCTTGAGGGCTATGCTACCGAGTTGGTTGCAAGCTATACTGTACGACTGGCGGTTGCCCGATTTCTCGAGTTCGGGAAGCGCTTTGAGCAGGTTGGAGCGTGCGTCGGCGAGCAATCCCATCTCAATCTGCACGGCTGCCATCTGGCACAGGCGTATGGCAGCTTTGTCGCGCCGGCCGCGACGCTTTTCGAGTTCGTAAGCCTCCTTGGCATAAGAGAGGGCTTTGCTGTTTTCGCCGAGATTCTGGAAGATTTCAGACGCAATACCCATCTGTATGGCCATGCGCGTGGAGTCTTTGGCGGCGGTGGAATTTTCTATGGCCTTGAGGATATATGGCTTGGCTTCCTCGGGTCGTTTTGAAGAGAGATAAATGCCGGCGATGTTGCTCAGGCTGCTGCTGATATTGCTGCGGTCGCCCTTTTTTCTGTCGATTGCAAGTACTTCCTTGGCATAGCTGATGGCGTTGGCATAGTCGGAGATGCGGGTATAAGCCACCGAGAGATAACTCATGCAGTCGGCCACTCTCTCAGTGTCGTGGCTTCCCTGCAATATTTGCAGCGCCAGATTGGAATAGTATATGCTGCGTTTGAAGTCCTGGTCGTAAAAATAATATTGGCCGGCTGTGGACCACACTTCGGCGCGGATGGAGTCTGCCGGCCAGTGTGCGGGAATGGAGAACGGCTCATCAAGAAATTCCTCCTTTTCCAACTGTATGAACAAGTTTTTAGCTATGGCTCGCTGCCGATTGGGCTGAGCCTGATCAAACTGTTGCAACAGGGCATCAACCTTCTCCGTGGCGCTGGCTTTGTTGAAATTGAACAAGCCAACAGTCAGAGTAATGAAGATAGCGATATAATACTTGAAATGGGCTTTCATTCGTCAGGGTCGTTTTAACCGGCAAATATAGGCATAATTTTCATGTGGCGATGTCAATAGAGGAACATCCTGCCATAAAAAACACCCGACATGCTGAAATGCCGGGTGCCGGTTTGTTGTCTTCAGGTGCTTACGGGTTGTATACGTCGCCGGTTTTCAGAGGGTCGCCTACTTCGCTTGAAACGAGGACGAACCTTTTCACGCTGCCCCATTTCGAGGCATTGTCAGGAGCCACCCAACCGCTTACCAATTGGTGATTTGTATCCGTGCTGCTTGAAAGCATATTGTTGAATACAACCTTATTCTCATTGTCGAGACAGAGCACACGGCAATCTGCCACACTCTTGTCGAAGTCGGCCTTGACAACCACCTTGATTGAGTTGTCGCCGGGGCGCCAGTCTTCGAATTTCACGTTTGAGAGCTTTATCTCCACACCGGGAGCCACCTCTATTTCTGCGGGTTTACCGTTTGTTTCCTCGCAGAGAGGCTTGGCTTTGTCCAGGAATTCCATTCTCTGAGCTTGGGTCATTGCGTCATCGTCCTTCGGCAGGTCTTTTACAATCTCAGCGGCGGCTTCAAAGGGTGTCTGCTGCACTTCCTCGGCAGCTTGCTGTGTTTCTGCCGCACTGTTGTCGGCGCTTTTAGAACCTCCTGAGCAAGCTGCCATAAAGCCCGTGAGAGCGAGGCAAGATGCAGCTGCCAGAAGTTTTCTGAATCTTTTCTTCATACTTTTTATTTGTGTTATGATAAAACTGTTTTTACGTTGTATTGCCTCTTTAATGGGCTGAAAGAGGTGTAAAATGGCAGGTAAAGAGCCAAAGATGCTACCTATTTACTTGAGAGGCTGCGCCATATTGCCCACCGGCGTCTGAATGCGGTAGTTGTTGCCTTTGACACCTCTTGTAAGGCCGGTTTCAAGGACATAGCTCTTGCCCTGATATTCAACAATGATATATACAGCGGTCTGCTCGCCGTTTTTCCTGTATGGCCATTCGTGAGATTTCAGGTCAAACCATTTGCCATTTTTGAAAAGCACTTTCTTATAGTACACCCCGGCGTATGCCTTGGCGGCTTTCTCTGCCTCTTTCTGCACTGCTGCACTCACTGTTACGCCCTTGGGCATGGCAACCGCGTTGCCCGGATTTTTCGGTATCCAGTCGGGTCTTAAATCGGGATTAACATAAGACGTTATGAACGCCTGTTCTATTTTCCAGTTTTTAGAGCCGTCGTTCTTTGCCGCAAGTTTGCGATAACGGGTGTCGTCTTCGTTGAAATCCTTGTGATTGGGAAGACAGTTTTCGAGGATGTTTTTGCCAATGAGAAGCTGGAAATATGCCGCATAAGGGTCGCTTTGTGAATAGGCGTTGTCGAAATACTTCTCAGCCCAGCTCAGCATGGAGTCATACGATGCCAGCTCATTGGCGAGTTCATCGGCCTGACGCCTGCGTTCCTTTCTCTGAGTGTAGAAATTCTTGGGCAGGATATTGCCGTCTTCGGTGGTGAAATCATCTTTGAGTGCATATCTCATCTGGCTGAAAGGCATGTTGTTGAGATAGGTATCGGCATACAGGTAATAGAGCAGAGCCTGGTCTGATGTGGGGTCTGCTATGTACTGGGTTTGATATGCATTGAGGAACATTTCGTCGGCAGGCACCACCATGCCGTCGGCCACTTCGCCCCACATATCAAGCGTCTTCTTATGGTCAATGTCTGAGGACATCTGCAGCTTGAAAACGGAGAGGAACGCGTTGAGGATACGGTTTTGGCTGTCGTCGTCAAGCACCCAGTAATACTTGTTGTTCTCGTCGTAATAAGGCTGATAATTGGCTGTAAAATCGGCCATATTCTCGTATGCGCCGTGGAGCTGTCCTACAGATTTGTTGAATCCTTTCCACACCTCTGCCGACGTGGCGTTGGGGTCTTTGGCCCGGGCTTCCGCGCCGGGAGTGTAGTTCTTTTTCCAGTCAAAGGCAGAACCTGTTTTGCCGTCATTTGAGCTGCCTGCTTCTCCGGCGTTTATGCCTGCCTTTTCGGCAACTTTCTTCTTGCCTTTCTTTGTAGCCTTGTTCACTGTGCTTTCTATTGCCTCACCGGTTTTGTCAACCGCATTGTTCACGGTCTTGTTGATGGTCTGATCCACCTTCTGTTCCACTTTCTGTTTGGCTTTCTCTTTCAGCTTCTTGCCGATGCCGCCAAACTGCGCGTATGCCGCCGGCGATCCGAGAAGCAAGGCCGCCGCAACGGCCATTTGCAGTAGATTCTTCATAAGTCTATGTTATTAAGTTGTTTGTTTTCTGTATTATGCTGTATTTTAGAAGCAAATTGAACACATTCTTGCCACGTTGATGTTAATTGCGAAACATGGCTGGTCAGGCGGTCTTACCATTCGGAGGAAGCTCCGCCACCGCCTGATGAGCCGCCGCTGAAGTCGCCGCCCGACGAAGAGCTACTGCCGCCGCCTGAGTAATTATCGTCATCGGTATCGGCATCGTTGCCGCCGGTACTTTTCATTTTGGCGGCGAAGACTATAAAGGAGAGGATTCCGTCGAGACTCCATTTCTTCAGCCTTCCTATGGTATAGTTTTCCTGAGCCGAGTGTCCGCAGGCATCGCAGGAATATCTGCGCACTCCTTTACCCTCTTGCTTGTATCGCGGTGCTTTTGTCACCACATCAAACGTGAGGTGATATTTCTGCCTGCCACATTCAGGACATTTAAGATATTTTATTCTCTTAGCCGGCGGTTTGGGACCCTTTTTGAAGCGCTCGCGGCGTGGAGTGTAGATTTTCGGCACAATTACAATCAACAGAATAAGCAACAGAATTACTCCAAGAGTCCAATAACCTGCTGCAACATCTTCATCCTTATGTGCCACTTTGCGATTTTGGCGGTCAAGTGAACTCGCTGCTGACGGTACGGAGGTATATTCCGACATAATTTCCGCAGTATTCGCGGGATTGGTCAGGATAGAGTCAATTACAAGCGTGGCTGAATCAACGGCGACGTCAAACTTCTCGGCCGCCATTTGGGGATTGACAAGACTGTGCAGGATTCGGGAGCAGGTTGCGTCGGGGAGTACACCCTCCACACCATAGCCTGTGTGGATTCGGGCCTTGTGTTGGTCGGTGGCTATAACCAACAGCAGCCCGTTGTCCAAATCCTTCTTGCCGATGCCGAGGCTCTCGAAGGTCTGTTGCGACCAGTCTTCAATGGTGAGGTTGCCTGTAGCAGACACAACTGCCACCACAACCTCGGCCGTGGTTTTGTGCATGAGAGTTCGCAGCCGGGTGTTTACCTTGTCTACGGTGGTGTCGGCAAGCTGATGTTCGGGGTCATAGACAAAGCCGGTAATTTTGGCCGGTATCTGAGCTGCAACCTTCTCTTCTTCGCCGCCGCCCGAAAGGCAGGCTATGCCAATGACTATGGCTATGACTGCAAGGCCAAACCACAACGTCACCTCAAGCACATCCTTCAGCTTAACTTTTTGATTCTTCTTGCCTTGCTGAGTCATTGATGTCGGTTGTTATCTCGTTCATCTTTACTCTTTTCTTTAATCAAGGAATATCCCAAAGCTGCACACTGCCGTCCATGCCGCTGAGCATCACCGCTTTCCATACCGGATGACCGAGCATGTCTATGTATGAAACGGCATACATAGGAGTGTCGCCATGGAAAGGCATGAACACATTGAAGTTCTCCAAAGCCTTCAGCCGGTCGCATCCGCCCATCGAGGTCTTATTGCAGGTCATCGTGCCGTTGTCGGTATAATTGATGTCTGACAGACGCCATACCCTGAAATCCGAGACATCGGTGGATGTGGTGAAATTCACCGTATCTCCATCCTGAAAGGCTGTTACGGGGCGCAAAGTCTGGAATGGTGTCAGCTGTATATATATTGTCTGGTTGGCGAGATCCTTTTCATTGAGGTTCCAATCCTGCCATTCCCAGTTGAGTCTGGAGGCTTTTTCCGGGTCTGCGCCGGGCAGGTAGCTGTGATAGAAGACATGGTCGCCGGCTTCGTTCAGACCCGTAAAGTTGTAATGGTCGCAGGCAATTTGCGGTGTCTCATTCGGCAAATAGCGATATTGGGCACAGATGGAGCATGAGGCACTTGCCGCCCCCAGTTCGAGGAATGAGTCGCCCGGCCACATCAGATACCACGCGTCGCGATAACCGGCGTCGATGAGGTTCCGGGCTTTGCCGTTGCGGATGTTGTACAGTGCCACAATCATATTTCCCTGTCCGCCGTCAATGTGGTTGGTAATTATACCGATAAGCAGCACATTGTCGCCGTTGATATCCCGGATAGCCCAGCCGAGTTCGTGCAGCCACTTGCCGGACTCTCCTTCAACCTCTGTTGTAATGATGCTTGAGAGACCCGTCCATCCATCGTTGTCGTCAGGAGCCCTGCCGCCGGATATGATGTCGGCAGCTTTTTCGATTATAGGGTAATAGATGCTCATGGTGTCTGTGCCTGCATCCGTATGCGCTTTGTCGGCCACAGCGCATGCGCCCATGGCATTGGCTGTGGAGCAACCGTGAAGAAAGAGAGCAAGCAATGCGATGACAGCAATTGCAAACAGCTCTTTGAAGCGGAGAATGAATCCAAAGACCTTTCTCATGAGGTCTTAATTATGCGTATTTGAGCCATTGTCTTGAGCCTTTGCCGCTTCTTCTTCGGCGGCACGCTGCTCGCGGACGCTGACATACGGTTTCTTGCCAAACCAGCGGCGCAGCGTGTCCTTGAAGTTGAAGAAGGTTTTGATTTCGCCGAGCACGGGTATGTTATACCATTTGTAGATGAGCCAGTCGGAGACCTCGTCGGGAAGAGCGTTGATGAGCCACCCGCGTGCGCGGTTGCGCAACTGCTGCTTGCCAATATTCACAGCCGAATTAGCCGCCATGCTGCCTGCCAGACCGGCGTACAATCCTTTCTTGCCGCCCATGCCGACGCCTGTCTTGACGTGGCGGCTGTTTTTGGTGAAGAGGTCGGTGTATTCCTTATTCAATGGCGACTGCGCCAGCCGTGTCTCGAACTCACCCTGGTCGGCACATTCGGCCGTCAAGGCACGCATCTTGTCGAAGAGAGCTTCTGCCTCAGCCTTGTTCTTTTCCGGAAGGTTGAAATAGTCATACAGCGCACTGCGGCGCACCGCAATCCACTCCTCACGGTCCGTCGGGGCCTTCGCTATATTGTCATTGTTGTTCTTTGCGTCCATATTTAATATGCTGATTTTTCGTTATATCCGGCCGCTCTTAAGCCGTTCTTTTCTGTATCCTTCCGGCGTCACCCCGGTGGCTTTCTTGAATACCACGCCGAAGTAAGAAGGCGTATTCATGCCGCAATGCTCGGCTATGAGGTTTGCCGGATAGGTAGTGCCGCTGAGCAGAGCCTTGGCCATGGTTATGCGCAGGCTCAGCAGAAATGCCGTGATTGTCATTCCGGTGAGGAAGCGTATCCGGCGGTTGAGATGCGGCCGCGATGCTCCCATTTTTTCTGCGAATTCAGCGTATGAAATCTTGCCGTGATACATTTGCTTCAGGGCGTAACGGATGCAATTGTCGAGAAACCGACGATTCCTTGCAGTGGAGATTTCAGACGGTATTGCATCGACCAAACTTTGCAGTTTTCCGGCCATTGACCACACACAATCCTGAAAGTTCCCGAGCCTCTCATTGGCGGGAATGTACTGCATGAGGTCTGTCAGAAATGCGATATAGTCCATCGGGAAATTATTTCCCACAAAATTATACTCAATAACAGCAAGCCAATGTCAATAGCGGAACAGGAAATGTCAAACGCGTAACATTGCTGCCGTAAAATGTTGATTTTTTGCAATTTAAATCCTATAAAGTCAGCCTTTTGACATTGTTTGTCCCCGTATTTATATCCGCAACGCCGGGTCTTCAGATAACTTTGCCACATCAAAAATAATCAGCTAAAACACTCCATTAAATGAAAGGAAACAAACTCTTTATTGCCGCTCTGTGCGCTGTCGGCACAGTGTTGTGCGTTGCCACCTCATGCAGCAATGATGATGACCCTAACAGCCCTGTGTGGAACGGCATCAAGTCGCCCGATGACGCCAAAGTCTTTAGCACAATAAAAGGCGACTTCGACATCACCGACCCCCACCCGGGCAGCACAGTCACCGTTACCCTCAGTGCCTTTCCCGGCTCGCTACGCTCATTCCTCTATTTACAGGAACATATCGGTACTCACCCCGTCGGCGCGGCCATACTACCACTTGTGGGCATGGAAGTCTACTATCAGCGCGGGTCTAAGATTGGCCTGGAGTGCATCAAATCGGCATGCACCGCATCGACCTTCACCGACCGTCTGCAGCAGCGTCTGCTCGATATGTACAAAGGCACCGACGCCAACTGCTTCCGCCCCTATCAGGTGGCGGCATTTCTGAAAGGAGCTTCTCCCGACAACGGCTATAACCCCACACGCCCCTACACTTTTGAACTAACATATCAGGGCAGTGAGAAGTCAGAGCTGCTTGGTGGCACCGTCTACACCTTTCGTCTGAAATACTCCGGCTCCGAGACGTCGAAAGACGTTCAGATTCAGACGGTGCGACCCGCCGGACAGCCTTACTACATTGCCAGCAGCTGGTCGAGTTGCTACGTTTACGTTAAGCAAATCTCTGTCGGCCAGACCTTCCATGGTCTCGACTAACCCCAGGCTTCCGAATTGACCGCACCCATCTCCCGTAAAGTTTATATTACTGTCCGCTAAACCGCAAAAAGCCGGAGCTAAGTTCTTGGAAGACAGGATTTAGCTCTTTTTTTATTTGAGGACAAGCCCCCTTAGTCGTTTTTGGGGTCGCCGGGAGGTGATTCACAGGCCACAGCAAGCAGTCGTTTAAGGTCGGCATCAGGTGCATTTAAGAAAGCGGTGAGATTCATGTAGTAAAATTTTTTTATACCTTTGCATATGGATTCTTCAAAAGGAAACGAGATTATAATATATCAGCCTGACGAGACTATGAAGCTTAAAGTACGCCTCGAAAACGAAACTGTGTGGCTCACTCAGGCACAAATGGCAGAACTCTTTCAGTCTACCAGAAACAACATCACACTTCATATAAGGAATATATTCAAAGAAGGGGAGTTGGAAGAGAATTCAGTATGTAAGGAATCTTTACTAACTGCCGCCGATGGCAAAGCATATCGGACCAAGTTCTATAATCTTGATGTCATCATATCAGTCGGTTATAGAGTTAAGTCGGTGCGTGGCACTCAGTTCCGCCAGTGGGCAAATAAGGTGCTGAAGGATTATCTCCTGCGTGGATATTCTGTGAATCAGCGACTTATGCAGATGGAGGACCGCATTGACAGACGCTTGTCAGAGCACGACAGGCATCTGTTGAGGTTGGATGAAAAGGTCGATTTCTTTGTGAGAACTTCTTTGCCTCCCAAGGAAGGAATTCTTTTCAAGGTCAGATATTCGATGCTAATATGATTATTTCTCGGCTCGTGGAAAGTGCAAAGAAGCGCATAATATGGGGCAGCGGCGTAATTCCGTGGCAGGGCTATCGAAGATAGACCGACAAATGGTAGGATTTCTCATCCGGATTAGCTAAATTTGCAACATGACAGATACTACCCAA
>ERZ772818.2701-NODE-2701-length-13077-cov-2.828598_pt1 | contig 13077 bp, 10 predicted proteins | sample MGYA00580837_ERZ772818 | MGnify/ENA primary metagenome ERZ772818 (study PRJEB29015, sample SAMEA2737671) | human gut metagenome | biome: human gut; feature: human-associated habitat; material: faeces | place: China | collected 2012 ...
CCATCCTGATCCAGGCAGTCCAGATACTCCAAAAATAACTGCAGCCTCTTCTTCGCTTTTGCATAACGGATCGTGTATATCACATAGGTAACTGCCACATATAAAACTGCCGCCATCAGATATAACGTCAAAATCTTCTTCGCCGTTCCCACCAGATCCATGGAATAAATATTTCCCATTACCTCTGAAAAATGAAATACAAGATATGCCCCCAGCCCGGCAAGGAACGCTGCCGTTATCACTATCAGTGAAATAATGGTCTGTTTTCCGATATAGTCGCTGCGAAAATATCCCACCACTGCGCGATCCTTCCGTCCACCGTGCTCTTCATACGATGCCATCTTGGTCATTCTGAGAACCTTTTCCTGATTGATCATCTGACCTCCTGTCCGTTTCCGATAGACAACGCCGCAAAATAAATTCTGGAAACGCCCTGCTGCCTGCAGACCGCCGCCATCGCATCTATCGTACTTCCTGTCGTATAGATATCATCAATAATTACAATTGCATTTAATTTTACATCATTTTGCCCTGCTTTAAAAGCCTTTTTCAAATTATTTTGGCGTTCCTGCCCATTTAAAAGCTTCTGCGGAACTGTATTTTTTGTCCGAATCAGCCAGTTGTTCTCCACCCGGAGCCCTAACTGTTTTCCAATTTCCAATGCCAGAAGCTCCGCCTGATTGTAGCCTCTTTTGCGCTTCCGCGCCGGATGCAGCGGAACAGGGACCAATGCGTCTACCTTCCAGGAAAGGATCTGCCGCCCCAAATGCCATGCCATCTCTTTTCCGAAAAAAGCGGCGTATTCCTGCCTGCCCGCATATTTGAACCGGTAAACCGCCTTTTTAACGCTCGCATACCGGTACAGGCTGATCCCTCTGTCATACAGATGTTTTTTATGCAGACAGTCCCTGCAGTATTCCTGATTTTCATCAGAAAGCTCCTTTCCGCACTTCATGCAAAGCGGCTGTCTGACATAAACAAGTTTCGGTGCACAGCTTCTGCACACCAGCGCTCCCGCCGGTTTCACCGGTCTGTCGCATACAGGACATCTTTGTGGAAATAATAGCGTTTTGAAATCGATCAAACTTCCCCTTTCAGCTCTCTGATTCGAACGTCCAGACTGGTGTACCTGCGGTTTTCGCTTTCGTTTGCAATCATCTCCTGCACCACCTTGCGGCTTCCCAGAATCGTCACGCAGCCCCTTGCACGGGTGACACCTGTATACAGAAGGTTTCTGTTAAACAGGAGTCTCGGTCCTCCCAAAAGCGGCATAATCACAGCAGGATATTCGCTTCCCTGCGACTTGTGAATTGTAATCGCGTAAGCCAGCTCCACCTCTTCCATCTGCGGATAGGTATAGGTCACGCGGCGTTGCTCGTCGTATTCCACCAGCACCGTCTGTGCATACTCGTCAATTTCCCGGATTATCCCCATATCACCGTTAAAAATTCCAACTCCCTTGTCGATCGGGATGCCGTAACGGCTGACGACCTCCCATTCCAGCTGGTAGTTGTTTTTAATCTGCATCACCTTGTCCCCCTCGCGGAACAGGGTATCGCCCAGCTGAACCTCCTTTTTGCCCTCCGACGGAGGATTTAAACAGCTCTGCAGCACGCCGTTTAACGTCTCCACACCAAGACTGCCTTTCCTCATCGGCGTCAGCACCTGGATATCAAACGGTGAAGCCTTTACATATTTCGGCAGCATCTCTCCAATCAGCTGCACCATATGCTTGTAGATAACAGGGACACTGTTCCTCTCCAGAAAAAAGAAATCCCTGCTTTTATTTGTCAGCGCAATCTGTTCTCCTTTGTTAATCCGATGCGCATTGACAACAATATCGCTCTCCTGCGCCTGCCGGAAAATTTTCTGCAGGCAGACGACAGGGAACACCTCGCTGGCAATCAGATCTGCCAGCACCTGTCCGGGGCCCACGCTCGGCAGCTGGTTCACGTCCCCGACCAAAATCAACCTCGTCCCCGGGCTGACCGCCTTTAACAGCGACTGAAACAGGTGGATATCAACCATCGACATCTCATCAACGATAATCACGTCTGCCTCCAGCGGATTGTCCTCATTTCGTTCAAAGCTCGCCTTTTTGCCGCTTTCCGGCATCGCCCCGGACAGTTCGAGCATCCGGTGGATCGTCCGTGCTTCGTATCCAGTCGCCTCCGTCATCCGCTTCGCCGCTCTTCCGGTCGGCGCCGCGAGGTAAAGATCCAGCCCTTCTCCTTCAAAATACCGGATAATCGTGTTGATCGTCGTCGTCTTACCAGTGCCCGGTCCGCCGGTCAAAATCAGAATGCTGTTGCGGACGCTCTCCAGAACCGCCTTCCGCTGCAGCTCGTCCAGCATCAGTCCCTCCTGCTGCTGAATCTGATCCACCCGTTTTAAAATTGCCTCCTCCTGCGCCGGGAGCAGCTCGCTCTCCGGCAGCATCGTCTGATTCAATTCCACCAGCATCCGCGCGCAGGCAAGCTCTGCGTAATAATACGAAAACGCATAACAGATCGTATCCTCGCCGTTTTTCTTGATGACCATTTTTTTATCCATCGAAAGGTTCGGCAGCTGATCTGCAATTGCCTCCTGCGGAAGGTCGAGAAGCGCTGCCGCGCGCCGGATCAAAACGCTGCCCGGCAGATACATGTGCCCTTCTCCGGACGCCTGCAATAATGTATACAAAATTCCGCTCCGAATCCGAAAATCCGAATCCGTGTGGATGCCGATTCTTGCGGCGAGTTCATCCGCCTTGCGGAAGCCGATTCCGTCAATATCATCCGCAAGCTGGTACGGGTTTTCTTCCAAAACCCGATAGAGCCTGCTGCCGTAGGTTTCATAAATCCGCACCGCCAGCGTGTTGGAAATCCCGTATTTCTGCAGATAGACCATTGCTTCCCGCATTTCGTGCTTTTCTTCCATCTGGGATGCAATATCCATCGCCTTGCGCTCGCTGATCCCCTTGATCTCCGCCAGGCGCTCCGGCTCTTCTTCGATAATCCGAAACGTATCCGCCCCGAATCGTTTCACAATCCGCGCCGCCAGCGAAGCGCCGACTCCTTTGATCGCCCCGGAGCCGAGATATCTCTCCATCCCCGCCGCATCCTCTGGCGACGAGAATTTGAACGAAGAAACTTTAAACTGACTCCCATACACCGCGTGCTCGGTAAAATCTCCCTCCAGCTCCAGAATTTCTCCCTCTTCCAGAGACTGAAATGTGCCAACGCAGGTGATCTCGTCGCCTGTATTCAATTCAAAAACGGTATAGCCGTTCCCGTTGTTACGATAAATAATGTGTGTTACAAATCCTTTCAGCTGTGCCACTGTTTTCTCCGCTGTTGTTATAATATAGGCTGCACCGCGCCGCCAACCACACCAACAGGCATTTTGAACACAAAAGGTCGCCCATGAAATAGGCGACCTTGTTATGATTCTGACAATGTTCCTGTTTTCGATGCGCTTTGCATCTACGTTCTGGTTCCGATGGAATTACTCTCTGTATCCGCCCAGAAATTCTACATATTTGCCGGTTCCGATGGCTACTGCGGTCATCGGATCTTCTGCCGTCATCGTATTGATGCCGGTGTGCTCCGCAATCAGCTCTTCCAGACCGCGCAGCAGGCTTCCGCCGCCGGTCAGGACGATACCTCTGTCCGCGATATCCGCAGCCAGTTCCGGGGGAGTCTTCTCCAATACGCCGTGAATTGCTTCTACAATCTGCATTGTAGACTCTTTGAGTGCCTCTTCTGTTTCTTCCGAAGAAACCTTGATGGTCTTGGGCAGACCTGTTACCAGGTTACGTCCTCTGACTTCCATGTAGTCCGGCTCCGGTCTCTTATAAGCGGAACCGATTTTGATCTTGATATCCTCTGCGGTACGTTCACCGATCAGAAGGTTATGCTTCTTTCTCATGTAGCGGACAATCGCTTCGTCAAAATCATCGCCTGCGATCTTGATGGATGCGCTCACCACGGTTCCTCCCAGCGAAATTACCGCAATATCGGACGTACCGCCGCCGATATCCACGATCATGTTGCCGCAAGGTCTGGAAATATCGATACCAGCTCCGATTGCAGCCGCAATCGGTTCTTCAATAATAGAGACCTCTCTTGCGCCTGCCTGATAGGTTGCATCCTCAACAGCTTTCTTCTCTACCTCAGTTACGCCGCTGGGTACGCAGACTGCGATTCTGGGGCGGCGGAAGGTTTTTCTGCCGAGTGCTTTCTGGATGAAGTATTTCATCATCTTCTCTGTTACGGTATAGTCAGAAATAACGCCCTGACGAAGCGGACGGACTGCTACGATATTGCCGGGCGTACGTCCCAGCATCAGGCGCGCGTCCTCTCCAATTGCCTTGATCTTGTTGGTATCACGGTCAAATGCTACAACGGAAGGCTCCTTTAATACGACGCCCTTCCCTCTGATATAAACCAAAATGCTGGCTGTTCCCAAATCAATCCCGATATCTGTATACTGCATGCTATAATCTCCTTCCGTTCTGCTGCGAACGTACTGTACGTTCCAATCATTCCCTGTTCTGCTCTATGTTAATCAGGGCAAACTTCACCCTTTTTGGAATAGTCCGCGTCCATTATAGCGTAAAACCCCGGTATTGAAAAGGGGATTCAGAAAAATTTAACTTTTCAGCATCTTCTTTACATAATATCCTGTATACGATGCAGGATTCTTCGCAACCTCCTCCGGCGTTCCCTTTGCGATGACCGTTCCGCCGCGCATGCCGCCCTCTGGTCCGATATCGATCAGATAGTCCGCCGTCTTGATGACATCCAGATTGTGCTCGATTACCACAACGGTATTTCCACCCTCTGCAAGCCGATGCAGAATCTCGATCAGCTTCTGCACGTCTGCAAAATGCAGTCCGGTCGTTGGTTCGTCCAGAATATAGATCGTCCTTCCGGTGCTCCGTCTGGACAGCTCCGCTGCCAGCTTGATCCGCTGCGCTTCGCCGCCGGACAGCTCCGTAGAAGGCTGTCCCAGTTTGACATAAGAAAGCCCTACATCATATAGTGTCTGAATCTTTCTCTGGATGGACGGCACATTTTCAAAAAAGGTCAGCGCCTCCTCCACTGTCATATCCAACACATCGTAAATGCTCTTGCCCTTGTATTTGACGTCCAGTGTCTCTCGGTTATAGCGCTTGCCTCCGCAAACCTCACACGGCACATAGACATCCGGCAAAAAGTGCATTTCAATCTTGATAATGCCGTCGCCGCCACAGGCTTCACAGCGTCCGCCCTTAACGTTGAAGCTGAATCTTCCCTTTTTATAGCCTTTCGCTTTTGCATCCGAAGTCGATGCGAACAAATCGCGGATCATATCAAATACGCCTGTATAGGTCGCCGGATTGGAACGGGGTGTCCGCCCAATCGGAGACTGGTCGATCGCAATGACCTTATCCAGCTGCTCGATGCCGTCGATGCCCGCATGTTTTCCCGGAATACATCTCGCACGGTTTAAATCTCTTGCCAGGTGTTTATAGAGAATTTCGTTGACCAGCGACGATTTGCCGGAGCCGGAAACGCCCGTCACGCAGGTAAACACGCCCAACGGAAATTTCACATCGATCTTCTTTAAATTGTTTTCTTCCGCGCTGCGCACAGTCAGCCAGCCTGTGGGCTTTCGTCTCGTCTCAGGAACCGGGATCTTCTTCGCACCGCTCAAATACTGACCGGTAATCGACTCCGGCGTATTCATGATCTCTTCCACGGTTCCGCTCGCAACAATCTGACCGCCATGGGAGCCTGCTCCAGGTCCGACGTCCACAATATAATCTGCTGCACGCATCGTATCCTCATCATGCTCCACGACGATCAGCGTATTGCCAAGATCCCGGAGATTCTTCAACGTTGCGAGCAGCTTGTCGTTGTCCCGCTGATGTAGACCGATACTTGGCTCGTCCAGAATATAGCAGACTCCGACCAGTCCGGAGCCAATCTGTGTTGCAAGACGAATTCTCTGCGCCTCGCCGCCGGAAAGTGTTCCCGTCGCTCTGGAAAGGGAGAGATAATCCAGTCCGACGTCGATCAGGAAGCCAACTCTTGCCCGGATTTCCTTTAAAATCTGGCTGCCTATCAGCTCCTGCTGTGCCGTCAGCTTCATATTCTGCAGAAACTGCGACAGCTCTCCGATAAACATTGACGTAATTTCGTATATATTTTTCCCGCACACGGTTACTGCCAGCGCTTCCTTTTTCAGACGCTGTCCCTTACACAGTCGACACGGTGTAATCCGCATAAATGTCTCGTATTCCTGCTTGGTGGCGTCCGATCCTGTCTCCCGGTATCTGCGCTCCACATTCCGAATCAAGCCCTCGAACGCGATCGGATACTGTCCCTTGCCGCGCTGCCCTTCATAGTAGACCAGAACCTCTTTTCCACCGGTTCCATGCAGCAGAATATCCTGAATTTTCTGTGGATATTCCCCAAACGGTGTATCCAGATCGAAGTGATATTCTTTTGCCAGTGCCTGCAGGATCGCATTTGCAAAAGATCCCGGCTGCTGACAGCTCTGCCACCCAAGCACGGTAATCGCGCCCTGGTTGATGCTCAGCGTGCGGTCCGGAATCATCAGGTCGGAATCAAACTCCATCTTATATCCAAGTCCGTAACACTCCGGGCATGCCCCGAACGGGTTGTTGAATGAAAAGCTTCTGGGCTCGATTTCATCAATGCTGACGCCGCAGTCCGGGCACGAAAAGCTCTGGGAAAATGTCAACATTTCCTCATCGCTTCCCACACGGTCTACAAACAGAAGTCCCTCCGACAGGTTCAGGACATTTTCGATCGAATCCGTCAGTCTGCGTTCGATTCCCGGCTTCACAATCAGACGGTCAACAACGATTTCGATATTATGCTTGATATTTTTATCTAACTGAATATTCTCCGCCAGCTCATACAGATTGCCATCAATACGGACTCTCACATAGCCGCTTCTCGCCGCGCGTTCCAGCACCTTCTCATGTCGTCCCTTTCGTCCGCGCACAACGGGTGCAAGCAGCTGCAGCCGCGTTCCTTCCGGAAGTGCCATGATCTGATCCACCATCTGATCGACGCTCTGTTTCTTGATCTCCTTGCCGCAGTTCGGGCAATGCGGAATACCGATTCTCGCATACAGCAGACGGAAATAGTCATAAATCTCTGTTACTGTTCCGACAGTAGAACGAGGGTTACGGTTCGTCGATTTCTGATCGATCGAAATCGCCGGAGAAAGTCCTTCGATCTTTTCCACATTCGGCTTCTCCATCTGTCCCAAAAACTGACGCGCATAGGACGATAGCGATTCCATATACCGCCGCTGTCCTTCCGCATAGATCGTATCAAACGCCAGCGACGATTTACCGGAGCCGGACAGTCCGGTAAAGACAACCAGCGCATCCCTCGGAATATCCACATCCACATTTTTCAGATTGTGCTCGTTCGCACCCCGGATTCTGATACAGTTCTTCTTTGAAAGTATTTTCTTTGCTTCTTCCATTTTTTCCTCACTCTATAGAAATAACGACTCCAAACATATTTTTTCAGGCGCTCAGTCCATATCCGCCAGCAGTTTTTTCAGTTCTACCATCTGGTCGCGCAGCTCTGCCGCCGCTTCGAAATTCAGCTCTGCTGCCGCCTTCTTCATCTTTTTCTGCACGTCCGCAATCAGCTTTTCCAGCTCTGGACGGCTCATGGATTCCGGATCTTTTTCGAAAGCAGTCTCTGCAGGCTTGATCTCCTTCGTGATGCTGATCAGATCGCGGACGGCTTTCTTAATTGTCTGCGGTGTAATTCCGTGTGCTTCGTTATAAGCCTGCTGCAGCGCACGTCGGCGCTCCGTCTCGTCGATCGCCCTCCTCATGGAATCGGTAATCGTATCCGCATACATGATAACGTGTCCCTCCGCGTTACGCGCAGCACGTCCGACTGTCTGAATCAGCGACGTCTCCGAACGCAGAAATCCTTCCTTATCCGCATCAAGAATCGCTACCAGCGTAATCTCCGGAATATCCAAACCCTCTCTCAGCAGGTTAATACCCACCAGCACATCGAATACATCCAGACGCATATCCCGGATAATCTCGGAACGCTCCAGCGTATCCACATCGGAGTGCAGATAACGCACACGAATTCCCACTTCCCTCATATAATCCGTCAAATCTTCCGCCATGCGCTTCGTCAACGTCGTAATCAGAACTTTATTGTGATGTGCGCTCTCTTTCCGAACCTCCGCAATCAGATCATCGATCTGTCCCTCTACCGGACGAACGTCGATTTTCGGATCAAGCAGTCCGGTCGGACGGATAATCTGCTCCGTCCGAAGCAGCTCATGCTCTTCTTCATAAGGTCCCGGCGTCGCAGAAACGAACATCATCTGATCGATCCGCTGTTCAAATTCTTCAAAATTCAGCGGTCGGTTATCCAGCGCAGACGGCAGACGGAAGCCATAATCTACAAGCGTCTGCTTCCGGGAACGGTCCCCCGCATACATACCGCGAATCTGCGGAATTGTCATATGCGACTCATCGATAATAATCAAATAGTCATCTTTAAAAAAGTCCAGCAGCGTAAACGGAGGCGCGCCTTCCGGCATTCCATTTAAATGTCTGGAATAGTTCTCAATCCCCGAACAAAATCCGGTTTCCCGCAGCATTTCGATATCGAAATTCGTCCGTTCTGAAATGCGCTGCGCCTCCAGGAGTTTATCTTCTTCTTTGAAAAAGCGGATTCTGCCTTCCAGCTCTTTTTCAATCTCATCGCAGGCTTTATTGATCTGCTCCTGCGGCACAACATAATGCGACGCCGGGAAAATAATGACATGCTCCAGCGTATTCTGCACCTGTCCGTTCAATGGATCTACCTCTGTAATCCGATCGATTTCATCTCCAAAGAACTCCACCCGGATCAGAAATTCGCTTCCCTGCGCCGGATTGATCTCAATCACATCCCCTCGCACACGAAAGCAACCGCGGTTTAAGTCCATATCATTGCGGTCATACTGAATCGCCACCAGCGCCCGCAGCACATCGTCCCGATCCTTCTGCATTCCCGGGCGCAGGGACACACTCATCCCCGAAAACTCATCCGGGGAACCCAGACCGAAAATACAGGAAACGCTGGCGACCACCACAACATCCCGCCGTTCCGAAAGGGACGCCGTAGCGGACAACCTCAGCTTATCGATTTCATCGTTGATCGCGGAATCTTTTGCAATATAAGTGTCCGTGGACGGGACATACGCTTCCGGCTGATAATAATCATAATAGGATACAAAATATTCTACCGCGTTTTCCGGAAAAAATTCTTTAAATTCCCCGTATAGCTGTCCCGCCAGCGTCTTATTGTGCGCGATAACAAGCGTCGGTTTATTCAGCGCCGCAATCACATTCGCCACCGTAAACGTCTTGCCGGAGCCGGTAACGCCAAGCAGGGTTTCAAACTGATTGCCTTCCTGAAAGCCCTTCACCAGCTCTGCAATCGCCTGCGGCTGGTCGCCAGTCGGCTGATATTCACTGTGTAGTTTGAAAATCTGCTGTTCCTGTTTCATTCTTTCCTCCGCTCATTTCCTGTCACTTACCTTGCATTCTGCGCCCGTTATTCGTCAAACTGCAGGAACAGTCCGCTGTTTATCCCAGTATACCACATTCTTTAAAAAAAGTATAGAAACAAAAGAACATTTGTTCTGTTTTATTCTATTTTTGTCGATTCGAATTTTCCGGAAACCAGCCCTTTTTCACCCGTTCCTCCTGCTCATACAGCTCCTGAATGCTCCACAGAAACGTGCAGCCTAAAACACCCAGAAATACCGACGGCATTTCCCGTCCGGAGCATACAGAAAGTCCGAGGCAGATCACCCCTGCCGCAAGGAAAACCGGCCAGCACCGTTTCGTAAAATAGTATTCTGCCCAGATCACAATCGGATGAAAAATTCCGATGACCAGAAAACTGATTCCTGCTGTCAGGATACCCGAAAAGTTCATAGCTTCTTCCTCCCGCGCACAGCCTTTTTCTGACAATAGAATGCACGTTCTCAGAGCATTCTATTGTCTTGAATGAAATTACAGATTTGTAAATGGCATGCGTCAACTGTAGCATTTCTTTTACTATATGCATCCATCTTCATTCTCGCGCTATATCCCGTTTTTCTTTTATCAAAAATTTATGGCAGAAATTTTTGATCCGGGTTACAGATTTTCTTCTATCAAAAATGTACAGATTACAGATTTTTCTTCCGTCAAGAAACACTTGTAGAGCCTTGTCCCATCTGTTAAACTAATGAAAAAGGGATTTGGCGGCAAACGTCGGAATCCACCAAAATTTATTCAAAGGAGATTGCTTATGGAACTGCAAAGCGCACTTGAAAACCGGAAAAGTATCAGATCCTATCTTTCCAAAGACGTGGAACCGGAAAAGCTTACCGCATTGATTGAGGCTGCTTCTCTTGCTCCCTCCTGGAAAAATTCTCAGACTGCACGTTATTATGTCATTCACACTCCCGAGAAGCTGGAGCAGATTCGCGCTACCCTCCCGGAATTTAACCGTAAAAACTGTGAACAGGCTCCTGCCCTGATTATCACAACTGTTGTCCTGAACCGTTCCGGCTATGAACGAAACGGCGAGCCTACCAATGAACTCGGCAACGGCTGGGGCTTCTATGACTGCGGACTTGGCAGCATGGCTCTTCTGTTAAAGGCAACCGAGCTTGGTCTTTCCACCCTCGTGATGGGCATCCGTGACGCGGCAAAAATCAGCGAAATTCTTGAAATCCCTGAAAATGAAGCGGTCGTAAGCGTTATTTCCGTTGGCTACAGCGATGCTGACCCGGAACGTCCGGCGCGCAAACCGGTTGAGAAACTGGCGCATTTCTTCTAAAAATTTTCAAAAAAAGGAGCGGCAGTGACATGTCCTCAAAAGCCTGACTTTTGATGGCGCATCGTCTTCCTGCCGCTCCTTTTTCTATTACATTCTTTTTTCGATACTACTTGCTCAATTTATTTTTCAATCTTTCCACTGCCCAGGCATCTTTTGATTTCTCTTCCGATATCCTTCAATTCATCTGTCAGCGTTCCAAGCTCCAGCTGCAGCTTCTGATCGGCTTCCAGTTTTTCAAAATCTCTGACTTCTTCCTGGATAAACATAATCAGGAAACTGATCAACAACCCAATACAGCAAATCCACACCGCGTGTACGCCGACTGCGTCCGTTACAATACCGCCCAGCGTCGCCCCAATAGCAAATACCAGAATAAAGGAATAATACTGAAGGCTTCTCTGCCGGATTTTTTTACTTTCAATTTTTCAATCCTTCGTTTCCGTATAGGTGCACCACAGATCCGTCGCACTTCTTAAGTTTCCGATGCACATCGTCGTTGCCATTGCGTTTCCTCTAATTTTCCGGAAGCTGTCCACCTGCATTGCACAGGAAAAAGAAATCAGTGCATTTGCGGGAAGGCTCATTCCGGCCGGGAAAAATCCCGCTGCAAACAATACGACTATTTCCAATAGTAGTACCAGCTGTCTCCAATGGATTTTTTCGCTCTTTCCAAAGTGGAAATGGACCTTCTGCGCAACAAAAATACCCGCTGTAAAGGCTAAAATCGGCACCGCGTACCGAACTGCTCCACTCCAATCCATCTGTGCAAGATGATTTCCCAGCAACACGATATTGCCGGTCTGCGCATTTGCAAATACCTTATCCCGACAAACGTAGGTGTACGCATCCTGAAATCCGCCGCACAAACAAAGTAAAATTCCGACAACAAACGATTCTGACATTTGACCATGATAGCTTCTTTCCATCTCGATAAACTCCTTTGTACCTCTCTGCTGCACCGGAGCCAGGCTTCTCCGCCTGCGGCAAGTCATATAAACAACATAATTCCACTTCACCGCAATAGGATCCTCGCGTAGCGTTTTTTGTTGGATAGGAAACTTCGTTTCTATACGATTAAAAAAAGGATTTCTGCTTTGCAGAAATCCTTAAGAGGCGCGAACCGGATTTGAACCGGTGATAAGGGTGTTGCAGACCCGTGCCTTACCACTTGGCTATCGCGCCATATTATTAAATGACTCCGACGGGAATCGAACCCGTGTTACCGCCGTGAAAGGGCGATGTCTTAACCGCTTGACCACGGAGCCAAAACTATTTTGGTGAACTGTTTTATAACAGTGACCGAAAATTATAATAGCATAACTATATGATTTTGACAAGTGTTTTTTTGAAAAAAATAAAATTTTTCGGCTAAATTTTTAGCTTAAGGAGAAAATGAGGAATATCTGTGTCGGAAAGCTGAAAATTCATAAGATGAAAAAAAGAGCCGATACAAAACTGTATCGGCAGAGTAGAGAGAAGATATATATAAAAGGTATAGGTCAAAGACATATGCCTGATTTTTTAGGCGGACATCCTGATAATCTTACAGAGTTTATATCATATAGGATTACCGGCGTCCCTTAACTTTATGCATTTAGTATAACGGGAAATTATGGAAAGAATGTGACGGGCAGATAAAGAAATCCTGAAATATCTTAAAAACTTCTGAAGAAGAGATAAATTTCAGCAAAACAGTTGACGTATATAGATTATCGATATAATATGAAGGTACAAAGTATATAGATAATCGATATAAGGAGGGAGAAAGAAATGGCAGTTGATAAAAGTCTGATATCAGGGAGTACGACTCTTTTGATCTTAAGCCTTCTGGAAGAGAAGGATATGTATGGATACGAGATGATAGAAGCTTTGCGGGAAAAATCGCAGAATGTCTTTGAACTGAAAGCGGGAACTCTGTATCCGCTCTTACATGGGCTGGAAGAGAAAAATTTTGTAACGTCCTATGAGCAGAAACTAATGGGAAAGGAACGAAAGTATTACAGACTTACGGCAGCAGGACATGGACGTCTGAAGGAAAAAAAGGAAGAGTGGAAGGCATATCAGAAAGCGGTGACCGATGTACTGGCAATGGAGGGACTGGGATGAAAAAAAGCACACGTTTTGAAAAAATCTACCTGGGTATTGTTTTTTTGCTGATGTATCTGCCGGTGGCAGTTGTGATCATTTTTTCCTTTAATGAATCCAAGCTTCC
>ERZ772818.2713-NODE-2713-length-13042-cov-3.210133_pt1 | contig 13042 bp, 11 predicted proteins | sample MGYA00580837_ERZ772818 | MGnify/ENA primary metagenome ERZ772818 (study PRJEB29015, sample SAMEA2737671) | human gut metagenome | biome: human gut; feature: human-associated habitat; material: faeces | place: China | collected 2012 ...
TCATTTAATTTTTCTTCCATAGTTGATTTTTCTCCTTTCAGTTCATATTTATAATTAATCTATAATCGGATATAATTACACTTATATTATATCATATATAATCTTTTTTATCTATGCAACATTGAAAATCACAAACATTTTTAAGTATCTTCTGAGTTTCTTCTTTTCTTACTTCTTCTATTTATCTTTTCTTTTTTCAGTTTTCTCTTCCTAGTATCTTCTTTGTTTTTTCCTTGTGTCTTTTAAATTATTTATATCAATCACTTTTTTTAGCATTTCGTAGTTTCTTCAAAGTTTTCTCACTAACTTCTCTTGAATGTAGCGTTTCAAGGGCTTTTCTTTGGTTTTTCAAGAGTTTTTATAAACAAAAGAGCAAAACTTGAGACCCAAGAAAGACTCATAAAAACTTAATTGATGAAACTAAGAAGAAACAGGGAAAATACCAGGAATTGTTATAAGAAAAAAAGGGGAGGACGAAGAAACAGAGAAAATACTCGGAGGATTCTTTGAGTTTTTTCTTGGGGTGACTTATTCATTACTTCTTGCGACTTACTTAAGTCGCATGCAACACAAAAAAAGAACAGAAAAAAGCACAGCCGTTATGACTGTGTTTTTTCTTGGGGTTTTCTAGTTGTTTTTACTAAATTTCCTTTTTGGTCGTATTCAAAAATATCAACGTAAGGATTTCGTTTTTTGTATCCTGGTTTATCTCTTTTTAAAAAAGATGTCTTCATAGAGAGAAATGTTGCAATTTTTACATTTAACATATAAGCACATTGTTCTTTAGTACCTAAAGCAATGATTTCATCTGTTCTATTATCATAACAAATGTACTCTCGCTGTTTTTTTGAAGAAGTTTTGCTTCCAGATAATCTCGCCATAGTTGATTGCTCCTTTCTTTGTTTTTATCGTATACATTTACCGATTTTATTATATCTTATTTAACCTTTTAGAACAATGTTATTTTATCTTTTATTACTACTATCATCACCGCCAGAATCACTGCCATCCATAAGGAATCGTTTTTACTTTTAGCGTTATCTGTATTCTTATTTGTTATCATTACACTTGTGCCAACGACTCCAATTGCACAGGCGAAGATAACGAACATCTTTAGCGCTTGTTTCAAACTGAAATTCATTTCACCACTTTTCAAAAAAATTATTTTTAGTTCGAATTCTTCTATCTTATCCACCCCCCACCGAAGATTTCAAAACTTATATAGTAGGGTGGTGAAATATTATCCACACGTCCATGTGTTTCTTCAAAAATCTAATATTTCGCCGCGCTATCATGACGACTGCATAAAAAAAGAGATGCTTGAGCATCTCTTAAATTATTATTTGCATTTCAAATTATTTACATTTCAATCCATAGTTTTCTATACTTTTAATTGCTTTTTCAGTTGATACTTTCACAGTTTTTCCATCTTTACCATTTTTTGTGGTTAAACCTAATAAAGTGTAGGTTTCTGTTGATGCTGTATCAGTATCTAATGTTAATGTTTCAATTCCAACACCATCTTTTACGTCATATGTATAACTTAATCCATCATATGCCTTTGTTCCTTTTTTGATTTCTTTTGCAGCAGTCTTAAATTCTTTTGCTGTCATACTATAATCTTTTAATTTGGTTGTTTCTTTTTGAGAAAATTTGATAACCTTTCCATCTTTTGATTCCATTCTTACTGTTAATGCGATTGATGATTTCTTTGTTGGCGAACATACTGTCTTTTCGGTTTTATCGAAAGGGGTAGTTAAACAAAAAATAATAAAAACGATGATTCCTACAATGACAGCAATCAGAACATTACGTTTCTTTGGTTCTGCGGCTTTTGTTTCACCATTTTCATTACTAATAGAATCTTTCATTTTATTTGATTGATTATCTTGTTTATATTCATTGCAAGCAGGGCAACTTTCTTTTACCCCTGCATTATCATTTACTGTTTCTTCAGTGCTTTTTATTACTTCATCTGTATTTTCAACTTTTTTTGTTTTTTTGTTGATGTTCTTGGTTTCTTTTTGAGTTTCTTGGGAATTTGTGGTTTTTTCTTGGTTTTCTTTATCCATATCAGTACCTCCTAATTTATACATTTATTATATTATATATACTCTTTTGTGTAAATGAATGTATAGGGAAAATCCTCAAAAACTACAAAAAAGCCCCTTACGATAGGGACTTCTTAACAACTTCTTTATACCATTTATGAAAAAGGGATATTATTTGGCTTTTTTGAGTGTTGCTAAATCCATACATATCTACTCTTCCAGTATCAAAATTATATACGACCTTTCCTTTAGGTGTATTCCAGTTAAATTTGTTTCCAGAAAATGATGTATCAACTTTTAGGGCACTCATTTCTTTCATTTCTAGCACATTAATTTGTGCATTAATTAATCTGTCTAGTAAACTTTCGAACGCTTTTGGATTGTTATTGTATAATTCCTCTAAATTCATTTTACTCTCCTTTTTTTCGCCTAATATTTTCACATGCAGTATATTTCTTTTTCACTTAATTTCAATAAATTTTTTAATTTCTTTTTTTAAAGTATTACTTTAACACATATCCTGATGGATAAACACCTTCAACGAATACCCTAGGAAGAAACAAAAACATTCATAGAAAATTACTATGAAATAAAAGATATTCTTCTTTGTAGTTAGTTATGACTAACTTTTACTATTCTATTTTTGCCAAGATGATGTCTTGGAAGTTATAACAAAAATACATCATCTTCTTGTTTGTTTCGTATTTTATCGAAACAATCTACGAGATGCTGTTAATAAATGACTCTTTTTAGTCATTTAATATTTCTCCAAGTTTAATTCGAGGATTCTTTTTTGGTTTTTTCTTGTTTTTTGAAAACCTTGGAAAGAACCACAAAAAAATCTTCCTAATGGAAGAATTTGTGAATTTTATATATATGAGGATAGCGGATGAATAAGGTTTCTTTGTATGTTTTTTCCGTTTCTTCATTGTCTTCCATCGTTGAATATATGAATTGGTAGAACTTACAGTTCCTCTTGTATTTAATTAGATTGTATAACGTATATAATATGAATAACGTACAATACAACAAAATTCCAGCAAAAATACTTCTATATGCGTATGACTTCATCATACTGTAATATGTATAAGTTCCTATCAGAATTGCATAGATGATTGCTTTCCATGCAAATCCTATTTGCTGGTTTATTGTTGTTTCGTCGAAGTATTGATTCATTTCTGTTACATAGAATTCATCTTTATATTTATATCTTAACACCCATAGAATAGGCGAGTTATGTACTCTTAATGGTTTCTTTTTTAAATCATCAAATAATTTGTCGTATTTTTTTTGTTGTTTCTCTGTCAAAATTACCTCTCCTGGTATTATACCATTTCTTTGTTTCTTTTCTGTATTATATCACATATTTTACCGTATGGGAAGATACGCCATGACGAATAAAACCAAGAAGACCCTCTAATAACCCTCTAAAACACTTTTGGGGATTTTAGAGAAGCTTTGAGTTTTTTCTTGGGATTGTCTTTAAAGAAGAAACTAGGAAAACACAAAAAAGAAACTTAGAAGGGTATTGCTGGGTTTTTCAAAGGCTTTTGTGGATAGATTTTATGATGTGAAGTTCTTGGGGTGTTCATTGGCTTTTTTAGGTTTTGTCTAAGATACGGAAGGGGTGGTTCTAAGGCTTTTAGCATTTATGAGTTGATAAGAGCCGGCAGAAGCGGGAAAAATGATTAAAGTATTACTTTAACGCTTATGCCTAACGGCATACCGCTAAAAGCCGATGTCCCAAAGGAACGGGCGTTGGAGTTATATGTATAAGAGTTAAAAGAAGAACCTCAAAAGAAACAAAGAAGAAACCCAGAAATTCCAAAATGGGATGAAGTGGAAGGAAGAAACGAGGAAGAGGCGAGCAGAAAACTTTGAGATATTTATTTGTCAATTAAATTATCTCTTTTTTTTGGAGTTGTCTGGGGGTTTTCTTCCGTGCGTTGAGATTGTTTGGGTGATTTCTTTGTCTATCTTGATACTTTTAATCTTGTTCTTTGAGAGTTCATTTGTAGTGTAATTTTTGGACGTGAATTTATGTGGTGATAAATCAATAAAATAACCAAAATTAAAAAAACTCCAAAAAACCTCTCAAAAAACAAAAAAAACTTGATAAATATCAGTATTTTAGAAAATACATAAAAATACATGAGAAATTTGCTAAAATTTGGGAAAATTAATTGGTTTGTATTTTTATATATCTAAGGGGAAAATATCAAAAATTAAACTTTAAAATATTCTATTTTTTTGTAATAAAAAAGGCGCCAAATACTGGCGCTTTTTATAAAACAATTTATGAATCTAATAAATCTGACATCCAATCTTCTAACGTATCAAAAGCATCTTTTAGTATTTCATAAGAGCTACGAATTGTGTCTTTTTCGTCATCAGATAAAGGTGTTTCAGTATCAATTGTTAGACGAGTAAGACCGTCTTCAGTAATTACTTTTCTTTGATGTGAGATAGAAGAAGCGCCATTAATTCTTTCAATTTTTTTCTTCATAGAAGATAATCCAGACATTAAATTGTTAAATTCAATCGACTTAGCGTCTTCATTTTTTTTGTTTTTTTCTTGCTCTTTGGTACGTTGAATTGCTTCTTTTACAGGCTTATCATCATTGCTTTGACTTAAATATTCAGCAATAATTTTACGTTTTTCATCTTCTTTTTGAGCTACACTATTACGTTCATCATTTTGTTCTTTCAAAATATCAGCAACAAATTCTTTTTGTTTTTCTAATAATTCGGGTTCTTTTATTTTAAATTTCTTAGCTATACTATAGGTTGCATTTAAGGAAATATATGATTTTTGAAAAATATCAATAAGTTCTTCACAAGAATTTTCATAAACAAATATGTATCTATTAACTTGTGATTTATTGATTTTTACATTGATTGTTTTAAATTTATCAGCAATAAAGTTGGCTTTATTGGTACCTCTATAGCTTGAATCTTTTAATTTTTCTTCAATATCATGTGCTTGAATTTCACTTAAATAATAGTCAACATGTCTTAAAATATCCGTTGAAGTTAGATTTCTTGTTTCGAAATTCGTCATTTCGTAAAGAGCATCTATCTCGGCTTTAGTTGCTCCTGCCGGTAAAATTAAAGCAGGAATCTTTGAATATTTTTCAATATTATCACGATTTTGAAGGACTTTATTTCTTTCATAAAGCAATTCATAAGCGGCCACACGACGATGCCCAGAAACTATTTCATAAGATATATTTGAAATAACTTCGGTTTCACCATCGGCTTGAATAGAGTATGAATTATCAATTCTTCTAAGCAAAACTGGTTGAGCTAAACGTACTGTATCAATCGATTTAGCTAAACTTTCAATATTTACAAGTTCGAATCTATTGTCGTCTCTTCCTTTAATTTTGTTTAAAGGTATGCGGTCATAATCCAACATAAGCTTTTCTTTTGCTGTTTTGATATCATCATTTATTAATAAATTATTGGAATTAGTGTTATATAAATTATCTGTAACAGACGATTTCTTAGGGGTACTTTCTAGTTTTTTTACTTTTAAAGCCATTATTTGTCACCACTTTCTAGTTCATCAATTCTATCTAATATTTCTAAGGTAAGCTCTCTATATGCTAGAGCGGCTTTATCGTTTTTCTTTTGAGAAAGAAGTTTACCTTCTATTGCACTCTTCTTTGCTTCGGCTGTTTCTGGTATTTTTGTTTCTAAAACATATGCTAAATCATCTAAATCTAATTCTTCATTCATGACACTATACATAACTTTGTCTGCTTGACGTCTTGTTGAAAATAATTGGCAAACGACTCCAAGAACCTTAAAATTAGATACATATTTTTTTATATCTTCTAATCTTTGTATAGTTTGTCTTATACCAGATACCGCTAAATAGTCCATTGTAGAAGGAATTAATAAGAAATCACTTGCTGTTAAAGCATTCATATTTAGGATTCCTAACGATGGGCAACAATCTATTAGAATGAAATCATAGTCAAAATTGTCTTTAATTATTTCTATAATACTTTTTAAAAGCACTCTAGAACTGTCTAAATGTGAACTGATATAAGAATTTGGAACTGAAAATGCAAGTTCACATAAAGATAAATCCATACCAATCGATGCTAGAACATCAAATCCAAAATCTTCTTCTGTTTCCTCCCATGCACCAACGATGTATTTACCTTGTGAATTTTTTCTTTGTTTATTTGTTGAATAAACAGGATGGTAAATAGCTTTTTTTATTTCATTAGGTGTAAAAGTTTCAGTTTTTCCATTCATAATATAAGGAAAAATCAATGACCCGATATTCTTATCACCATCAATTGGGTCATCAACATATCCTAATTGTCCATTATAAATGTTCGTTAATATTGAAGCATTGTTTTGTGGGTCGAAATCCACAACTAAAACTTTTTTGTTTTGTTTTGTTAAATTGTAAGCTAGGTTAACGGTTGTCGTAGTCTTTGCACAACCACCTTTACTATTAAATACAGAGATAACTTTTGTCATAGTTAATTGTTTCCTTTCTATAATAATGTATCTGTCCACCCTCATTATAGCAAAAAAAAGAGTAAAAAAAAAGGAGCTAAAGCTCCCCGATGGACCTTATCCATCGATAACGAGGCCTAACCTCTTGCAAGAAAGACATCTCTTTCTTCTAATGCCGGAACAAATCCAAACATAAATTCGTGTTTTACCATAAAATACGTGGAAAATATTCGCCTATATCCTGTGATATATTTGACTACTTTTTCGGTTTTTTAGGCTACTTACAAATCATATCAGATGTCAAAAACTCTTTTATATCACTATAAAAGTATTATTATTAATCATTTTCATTCATCAGCTATACTTTGATTTATAAATATATAGTTATTTAAGTATGCCTTAGAAAGCCTTCGTGTTATCCACAATGTCATTAAAAAGAAAAACAATTGATATACTACTCAGCCAGTGCCAAGGTTGTATCAACTGTCTTCCATTCTTAAGTCTTTTGCGGGAAGACTTAATACAAAATTGTGTATTTCCAAACTTCCGGTCCGCTTTCCATCCATTTTTCAATACGTTTGCGGTATGAATTTCATGATTTGCGGTATCACTAAATTCATCTACATTATAGAAAGATGGAACTAAAAGTCAACCAAAAATGATATGAATTTTAATAAAATAAGCGCTGTATTTAGCGCTTATAATGTATCTTATTTTCATTTAATATTTTTATTAAATTTTCTGTGATACTCACCTTGAAAGGAAGTGTTCTTATTTTGGTGGTTGATACATCTACCACGACAACATCACAAATTCCATTAAAAGAACTTATTTTTTTAACAATTTCTTTTGTAATGTTTGGCGAATTTTCTATATAGAGAGTTTCGCTTTTGTTTAATGTTTCCATTGTAGAAATTATAAAAGACGTTTTAGAAATTAGATTTCCGTTTTCATCTTCATCTTCTTCGATTTGAAGTTTTCCTTTTAAAAGGGCAGGCATATCTTGAAAATCATTAATATAATCTGCCAGTTTTTCAAAATCACGAGGGAAAATAACACCATTCATTTCTGAAGTTTCATCATCAAATTCAACAAAAGCCATTGGCAAACCTTTTTTTGTATTGATTTGACGAATGCTATTTACAACTCCCAATAATTGAATAGGGGCATTTTCCATTAGCAAACCATTTTTGGAAAGTTCTAATGTTTCAGCAATAGAAAGAACTTCTGTATATAGAGGTCTATAACTATCTAAAATATGTCCATTCAATGATACATTAATAGAATCCTTTTCTCTTTTACATAGGTCTAAAAGAGAAAATTCATAACCATCAAATCGTTTCTTTTGGGGTAAAAAACCAAGAATTGGATTGATACCAATAGACATTAACCCTCGTTTATATTTTTCCATTGCAACGATAGAAGGGACTGCTTGGCATAATTGTTTACGTGAACCAAAACAATCAAATAATCCAGAATCAATTAATGAAATGATGAGGTCACTTTTCATTAAAGGCATCTTGCTAACATATTCTTCAAATGTGTCGGCTTCAATATTTTCTAAATCATAAGCTGTTTTGACACTAACTCTGTTGATTGCGGATAAGCCATAACGGATGTCATAAGTTCCTTTTTCGTTCTTTTCAATGGTAAAATGAGAACGTGATTTTTTAATATCTGGGGGTAAGATTTTTATTCCCATCTTTTGTGCTTCAAATAAAATTGAAGCAACTTTTGTTTTATCTTGTGAAGCAACAGTAGCATTAGCGGCCATAAAAGCTTCTGGATAATAATGTTTTAACCATCCAACTTGATACGAAACATAAGCATAAGCACAACTATGAGATTTATTAAATCCATAATTGGCAAATAAAACAATCATATCATAGATTTTATTTGATACATCTTCACTTACATCCCATTTCTTTTTGGCACCATCAATAAATTGCTTTCTTCCTTCAATTAGATAGTGTTCTTCTTTTTTTGAAATACCACGTCTTAAAATATCAGCTTCGCCTAAAGAGAATCCAGCCATTTTTTGCACTAAAGTCATGATTTGTTCTTGATAAACCAAAATCCCGTATGTTTCTTCAGTTACCTCTTTAAAGGCTTCATGAGGATAATCTACAGAAGATGGATGCTCCTTACCTTCAAGATAGTTTGGAATAAATTCTAATGGACCAGGACGATAAAGCGCACAAGCCGCATTCAAATGTTCTAGTTTTGTAGGATGTAATTTTGTTAGAAGATTCCTCATTCCGGCGCCTTCAAATTGGAAAACTCTTGCTGTATCTGCTTTTTGGAATAGGTCATAAACACCAGCATCATTAATATCAATGTTATTAATATCAATCGTTTCATGAAGATTTTCCTTAACTAAATTTTCTGTTTGTTCAATAATATCTAATGTTTGTAGCCCTAAGAAATCCATCTTAAGTAATCCAATAGCTTCACTGTCTTTTTTTTCAAACTGTGTTACAAATACACCATCAACTTCCATTAAAGCTACGATTTCTTTCAATGGTTTACGTCCGATAATTACTCCTGCAGCATGTTTTCCTGTAGATGCGGGTAATCCTTCGAGGATTTTCCCCATTCTGAATACTCTTTTAATAACATCATCACTATTGATTTGACGAGCAAAATACTCTAGTTTTTCGATTTCAGATAGTAATTCTGGAGCTTTTTCTACTTTTTCGATAATTCCTTCACTGTTTTCTTTTTCAACAATAATACAGTTAGGAATAGCTTTAGTCATTGCGTCTGCTTTAAAATAGGGAATACCTAAAGCTTTAGCTACCTTTTTAATAATTGATTTTAATTTTAATTTTTGAAAGGTTGCAATTTGACTTACGTGTTCGTATCCGTATTTTTGTTGAACATATTCAACAACTTTTTCTCTATCTTTATTAGAAAAATCAATATCAACATCTGGCATAGATACACGCTCGATATTTAAGAAACGTTCAAATAATAAATCATATTTCATAGGGTCTAAATTGGTAATTTTTAAACAATAAGCAAGTAATGACCCTGCTGCCGAACCTCTACCTGGACCGACTTTTATAACAAAGTCTTTACTTTTTACCATATCACAAACATCATAAAGATTTCTGTTTGGGAAATATCTTTCTGGATGTTCATATACTTTATCATCTTTAGACCAATTGATAAAATCTTGAACAATTAAGAAATAATCAACAAAACCCATCTTTTTGATGGTGTCAAATTCATAATTCAATCTATCTTCATAGTCTTTTCTTGTAAAACGACTATCAAAAGCATCTTCATTAGGGAATTGAATATCAAACCCTTCCCAAACTAATTTTTCTAAATAAGTTTCAGAAGTGTATCCTTCTGGTAAGGGAAATTCTGGCAAAGTTTTGTCAACGGGAACTTCTCCATGACATGCATTTGCTATAATATCCGTATTAGTTAAAATATTTGGATAAATGTTTAAATATCTTTTAAATGTTTGTTCCATTTCCTTCTCTGTCTTGAAATAAAATTCATTATTATAATCGGCATATGAAGAATAAATATCGATACCAGCAGGATTTGGATTCATTGAAAGGGCAATGCTTCTATGAATACTATGTTCTTTTTGAAGATAGTAGGGTTCATTTGTACCAACGTACATGAAACCTTTATTATTAATTACATTATCAAGCCATTGAGAATCCATGAAATCTCTTTCTGCAGGTAATCCATGGTTAGACATTTCGATAATAACATTATCTTTTCCATAAATATCTACAAGATTTTGTAAATAAATATCTGCCTTTTTTTCTTTGTTTTGATGGATTAATTCTACTAATTCTCCAGAAATACCACCAGTTAAACAAAATAATCCTTCACCATGTTGTTTTAAATCATCAAAATGAATATAAGGAAATTCTCTTTCTCCTATATTTGCAATCGTGGCTAAAGCAACAAGATTTTTATAGCCAATTCCGTCTTTAGCTAATAGGGTAAGCATATAATATCCATCTTCACTTTTAATAACAGGACATAAGCCAAGAATAGGATGTATTCCTTGCTTCTTGCATAAATTTTGAAAAGTAAAAGCTATATGCAAATTATTGATATCTGTAATAGCTAAAGAAGACATATTATTTCTTTTAGCTTTATCAATAACATCTTTAACTTTAACAATACTATTTAGTATTGAATACTCTGTTTTTACATTTAGTTGAATCATTTTATTTCTCCTTTTTTCTTTTTTAGCTAGAAATAAAGCGGATTATGATACATCCGCTAATATTTCATCAATTTCATCAAGCTGTCTATCCAATTCTTCCATTTCCATTTGTTTTTCAACAATTTCATCATTAATGTCATCAGATAAACGCTCATTCCAAATTTCTTCAGAAGATATCAATTCATCGATTTCTTCTTGTAAATTATTTTTTCTATCTAAAATGGATTGGATAGCATTTCGTTTTTCTTCCATTCTACATTCATAATTCATTAATTCATTTAAATAATAATTCATTGGTTCAATCATATTCTTTCCTCCTAATTATTTAAAAATGGATTAATTTCTTTGATTACCATTTTAATTTTTTCGTAAATTTCTTTCGACATAGCAAAGTAATTTTCATCACTAAAGACTTTGGCTTCTTTAAATTGCAAATATTTGGTATTTTCACCCAAATAATGTAATAAACCAAGTTGAGTAGCTGCCATAACATAATCAATGTCTGGACATGCTTTAATTTCTTCTTTGGTAAAAACATCTTTTACAACCTCCATAGATAAATCATCGAGATTTGTTGATGTTGAAGATGCATAATTTTGTAATACTTTTATTGTATTAATTTTTGGTTTTTCATTGCTTCCTGCTAATTTAGCAAGAACTTCTTCTGTTGCATCTGTTTGAGAAATATCAAAAGCTGTAAAATAGGTGTATTTACCTGTAAATCTTTTAACTAATGGTACTCTATTTTGCTTAATTTCTTCTTTTTCTTGTTGTGTTAAATTTCCTAAAGAAACAAATTTACCGTCCTTTTCAATACCATGAACGATAATTGGTCTGCATAATTTACATCCGTGTTCCCCATGATTCACGGTTACTCCAAGGTCTTTCCATCCTTTATATGTCTTAATGTATGTAGGGTTTTTATACACACAATGTAGCTTCATTTGATTTAAAAAGCCATATTGAGTGAAATGTAACATTGTTTCTATCCAATGTCTCATACGTTGTGGATTTCTTACAGTCATAATTGCAGCTGTTTTCATATCCTTTACGTAGTTTTCTAATTTCTTGTTATATTCCTTTACTGTTATTACTCTTTCCATAGTTGATTTCCTTCTTTCTATAATTTTTTTGCTTTTAAAGAAAAACCAATTCGATTTTCTTGTAAAAATTCATTTGCATCCTTATGAATGCCTAAATCAAAAGTTTTATAATTGATTTCCATTTTTTCAAATTCTTCTATTAATTTTTCTTTTGCTTTTTGTCCAGCTTCATCATTATCTGTCGCAATAACAAATGTTTTATCTTTACAAATATCAATGTTATCTTTTACGATACTGATGATTTGACGATATTTTCTAACTCCTGGTAGTGACACAATACCTAATTTTTTGTTAACCTCTCTAAAAGAAAGAGCATCATAAACACCTTCAGTAATCACAACTGTCTTTTTTTTAGAGTCTAAAATATCTTTTAAATTCCATACTTCCGTAGACCCTTGTTGTAACATAAGGTTGATTTCCTTTTTTTCTACTTGTTTAGTGCTTCTAAGTAAGATTCTTACAAGTTTTCCATCAATATCAAAAATAGGTATAAAAATATTTCTATCTTTATAACTTTTGTTTCTGTATTTTTTAGAAAAACATTTTTTTAAATCATCACTGTTTACAATATGTTCAAATCCTTTTGAATAATAAAAAACACCATTTTCTTTAAGTATTTTGTTACTTATCCCTCGAATATCAAAATCAAAATTCCTGTATTCACAATGTATTGTTTCTACAGAGTAATGTACAAAACTTCTAATAAAATTAATTCCTTCCTCACTTATTTGTACTGGGGATTTTTCTTTTGGCATTTTTTGAATTTGAATGGGTACATTGATAATGTCGTTTAAATAAGTGATTTTCCCACACTTATTCATTCGATTGCACCTAATTGGTATTTTGTATGTAGAATTTTTTTGAAATTTTTTAATATCATCAAGATATAAAAAAGCTTCTTTTTTTCCACATTCTGGACATCTTAAAAGATAATAATTGCCTCTTAAAGAAGCATCTAATTCTTTTAATACATCGTTAATTTCCATAGTTGTTCTCCTTTCATTTCGAATAAAATTACATTTATAATATATCATATACTGTCATTTGAGTAAATTATAAACTAGTATATATTTTCTATTGCTTTATTAGATGTTATATAGTATATTATCTTTGTAAAAGTTATTCGAAGCGCATACTTTCCTCCATGCGCTTAGGAGTTATGTGGTCCCATAATTTTCTCCTATAAAATATATAAATAAATATAAAAA
>ERZ772818.2717-NODE-2717-length-13026-cov-10.358569_pt1 | contig 13026 bp, 18 predicted proteins | sample MGYA00580837_ERZ772818 | MGnify/ENA primary metagenome ERZ772818 (study PRJEB29015, sample SAMEA2737671) | human gut metagenome | biome: human gut; feature: human-associated habitat; material: faeces | place: China | collected 2012 ...
TTGATTCTTCAATAGCCTTAAGCCTCGCAATCAGTTCGTTTACTTGTTTGCGAAGTCCTGCCTTTTCCTCATTAGCCAGACCCAGCTGGCAGCAAAGTAACTCGTATGCCCTTTCATCAATCATGATATAAAGGTACGAAAAATCAGGCAGTTACGCAAACTTTTTATCGTTTATTTTTGCATCATTTTGTTGATAATCAATGTATTAATATTAATCTTTCGGACTAACGTACATCTTGTCAACTACTATACTTTCAGTAAGATAGGCCATGTCCGACCATTGTATCCGGTAGCATTTGGAGACTTCATCAAACACAGGTTTCTTGAATCTCCCCATGACAGGACGTTTCTCGTAAAGCACATAAAATCCGCGTTCATAATGAAGTATTTTCACAACTTTTCGGTTCCTGGACATAAACATATATACATTGGATGCATCGCTCGGGTCAAGTGACATCTCTTCCCTTATACTCTCACACAGGCGGAAGATTCCTTTCCGCAAATCAACATTACCGTTAAACAGGTAATAGTTCAGGTTAGCACTCAGTCCAAGCATATCATCCTATCATTTTATTAAGCAACAGGCTCAAGTCAAGAACTGTGGTGTTTCTCAGGAACAGTGTGGCACCTGATGTCAATTGCAGCTTAACCCATCTTATAGGAGGTTCACCTTCAGGCTGTTTAACTTCCATCTTCACGGTTGGACTGTTGCAAGGCTTGCCGGTTATCCGGACTTTGGCAACCTTGGGCTGCTCAACCTGGACTGTCTTGTCTAACTTCTCGCTCCACAGCTGGTGACGCTGCCAGTTCATGAACTTGTCGTAATTTACTCCATAATCAGCACAGAACTCCCGAAGATCCTTGGTCTCGCTGCATAACTGGTAGAGGTCATATACCTCCTGGTAGTTTACTTTCTCTTTTGCCATAATCATTTTTGTTAAAGGTTACGGCGCAAAGATATGTCGGCTAACAACTTATGTCAAGGCGGAAAATAGAATGGTTACTTTTCATGCGTGATACTTTACACTGCAATAACTATCATGTCTGTTTCTCTCCTGACAATCTGAAAAACATTCTTAGTGTGAATACCAATGAAGGCCTAGAGAATTCCAGTTAGCATTGTCCTCGCTTTGATATTTTTCAAGTCATCATACCCTTAGTTCCAAACAAGTTTTCCGTTCTCATCTCTTTCATTTTGGCCTGTTTCTGACGTATGATGTCTATTTCTTGATAAAAAACAGCCGTTTGGATATTATTACCTTTTTCTCCAAGTAAATGTTTTATGCCTCCTTTACACATACATCGGCCTAACATATGCTTTACAGATTCCTACAATCCGGACTTTCTCATTATCCTAGCATTGTTCCTCTCAAAGTGGCTCTGCTACTTGACTATATATTATGGAAATGAGACTCACATCGTATTTATTTTTATTGTCTTCCGCTCAAAAAGTCTTCAACAATATCTATGTCAATTATTCCATCTATCTCATTTATCTCAGATTTAACTTCATTTATCTTTAAATCATCTAAATGAACTGCTACCACATCTTTTTCTTCTAGCAAATCTCTGCCCCCAGAAGATAGATCGCTACAATCAACCTCAATTTTATAAACTTCATCTTTTTTATCAAATAACTTTTCTTCATTCATTCGACCAATGGTTCTATCTACCTCGTCGATAAAATCCTCTAATTCTTTAAACATAATCAAAACTTTTTATTTATTACTTTATTATAATACTGCTTTGTCAACCACCTTAATTCTTCATCACATAGAGGACAATATCCAGTTGAACAAAACACGTGCTCGCATTTATGAGGTTCAAATTTTATTTGGTTGCACTTTGCGGCATGAATTCTTATACTTTTTAAAACTTCACATTTGAATTTACCATTTTGGCCCAAATACTCCTTCCTATGTACATGATATGACTGTATATCGGCTATATAGCCAAATCGATCAATATGCTTGACTCCTAAATTTTTGAGCGCATTTATGGTCTTTATAATATCAGTTTCCGTATTATAATCAGGAATATTCGGAACACGCACAATTATTTTATCCTCAAGTCCCCTTGAAATAAGATATTGCAAGTTCTCTTTAACTATTTTATTGTTGTTTCCTGTGTAACGAAAATATATATCTTCATTCCAATCCTTTATGTCAACAATCCAACAATCGATAATATCAACCAAGGACTCCACATGATGAATATCTACATTGAGGGAAGTTTCAACGGAAATATTCCAATTATTGTCACAAATCTCACAAAATTCGACGATAAAATCACTATGCAAAAGAGGCTCTCCACCTCCGAACACAATTCCGCCACCTGTGACAAGAAAATATATATCATCTATCTTGACCTTATCATACAATTGTAAAGGGGAAAGATATTCTTCGATTCCGCCTGCGACATTACATTGAGGATTAATGCAGTACTTACAATGTAAGGGACAACCATAAAATGCGACAAGGGTAGTGACACCTTTTCCATCAGTTTTCAGTCGATGACGATTGATTCCAATTATTGGTTTTATTTCATTTCTCATAATGTAAAAAAGAGCAAAGGCTCTATCAGTATGGTTTTTATACCTTTACTTTTTCTTTCGTCCTATTTTTGACAATCCCCAAAACAGCAGAATAACCACAAAGGCAATTAAAACATAAAGAGTATCAGTCTCCTTAATATCTGAAAAAATAGATAGCAGATTCATATTAGTCATTTACTATTAGTAGATTTTACCCAATCCTTATACTCACAAAAATATCTTAAAGCAAGATCGATTGTATCACGCTCCATAGTGCACATTTTTTTTATTTCTTCTTCTGTGTAATTCAGACTTGTCATACACATACGACAGAAACGTTGTACCCAACATGATGAACATAAATGATTCTTTCTCTCTGTAAATTGTTGAAGAAGAGAAAATGCTTTATTTTCATCTATACCTTGTCTAACATTTCCTATATTCAATGCACCACAAAACTTCTCACAGGCATATAAATCTCCATCAACATTAATAAAAGTGGACAATAGTCCTTGATAACATGTTTGAATATTAAGTTCTGACGGTAATTTCAAATAATTCCTATTATCAACTATATCTATCAGCTTCTGAAAACAACCATAAAGAATACCTTTGTGGCCTCGTTTATATTCTTCAAAAGCCTGTTTGTAAAAATTGTTTTTCACTTCCCACGTGTCATAATTCCGTGAGTCATCATCAAAGTTAGGGATTATATGTGATATATGTACCGGATAATGCTTCGCAATAGATGGTTCGTCATTCCATACTTCTGCCAATTTCAACACATCATTCCAAGAATAAACAGTTGAAAGGAATCTTACCCTTTCTTCGTAAAATTCGGGGTATTTAGCCCTGAAAAGGCTCAGATTTCTTATTATAATATCATATGATCCATTACCTGAAACTGTCCTACGATGTTCGTCATGCATATATTTGTTTCCATCAATCGTGACGTTTACAAAAGTATTTTGAATATTGACCAACCAATCAATTACCTCTTCTATCAATAATAATCCATTGGTTGAAAAAGAAAAACGCACTTTGTCTTTAAATATGGAGAGCAATTCAGATATCATCCATTCCACTTTCTTTTTTGCCAACAATGCTTCTCCACCATAAAAACAAACAGTTATCTCTTCTGCATCTTTATCATAATGTTCTTTGATATATTCTAATGTATTCTGCAAGGTATCAGATGATATCTCTTTCGTATTATGCGTTCTTCTATCCCTATAGTTTCCAGAATAACAACAATAAGTGCATCTTAGGTTACATTGTTGTGTCACCTCGATGGTAAACATGGTTATTTTGCTGGTATCTATTGTGGTTGGAGCTTTAAAATGTACAACAGGACTAACTTTATTGTTCTTTTCGGGAGTCCAAATGTCAATCCTGTTGTTCATGACATCATACCAAAGTTGCTTGCCGGATAATGTTGAAAATCTATGCATATTGCTTAATCTGAATATCCATAATCAGAATACTTCCATGTCTTTCCCGTATGGTATTTACATTCTGAACGGCAATCACATGAGCCCAACTCCTGATCATCTTCTGTACTTACTGATTGAGATGTTGCGTGGGGATTATATTCCTCATTTATCAGAGTAGGCTCTAGCTCGGACACAGGAATATCAACATCTACTGTCGGAGGATTTATTTCAAATCCTCCTGTTTGGTGCGTTGTTTCTGGTTCTAAAGTTGGTAGATCATCATATTGAGTATCATCCATGTCAATTACATCGTTTTCTTCCATAATACTTTTTTATTTATGCGTGAAATCCATAATCTGCGTTATTAGAAACTTCTCCGGTCAATGCCTTACAGAGTGGCCAGCAATCTGCAAGACCTAAATCCGCTTCATCATTAGGAATATCAGAAGGGACAGGTTCGTTATAATGAGATATTTCATCATTGAAAGTAGTTTCATAAGAACTTCCCAATAAACCACTATTCTCAATGTCATCAATGAGAGCATCTGCTTTGTCAATAGCATCATGCGCCTTTGTATCCATCATTTCGTTGTATGCGGCAACAGGATCTTCCGATTCATAAAGGACGTGAAAGAGTTCTTCGTCAGAATATGAATGACATCCACCTTCTGAAATATTTCGGGCAAGATAATCACTAAAGCCAGCATTTCTAAGTTCTTCATATGAAGGCATAGGATGTTCCTCATCAAATACCGAACCAAGTGAACTGTCGCTTGAGCCAAAAACATCATGAGTCTTATCTACCATACCTTGTAATTCTCCTATTCCTTCTGGCGATGACATAAAAACATCATCCAAATCAAAATTCATTTCATCCATAAGATTTTTTTTATTAATTTAACAATCTTCATCGATAAACATATCTTCCGACATGGGATCAGACCAATAATCAAATAGATTATCCATCGGCATTACTTCTGTAATGACTCCACCATCAGAGAAATCCACATGAACCAAATTGTTAGTGTCGTCGTACATATTTAGAGAGCCATCTAAGGTATCAAAACTATCACTGTTATACGCTAAAACGAAATCATCGTATGATAAATTATCTGTTATTGACCACAAATGACCATCCTCGTAATATGGAACATACCCTAATTGATCCACTTCCCATATATCTGTGAATTCATTATGAAATGGAAACTCTTGAAGTGTGAACTCTGTTGCAAAATTCGACATTTCCATGCATTGGTCTTCTGCATTATACTGATATGGAGCAGGTTCATCAGTTGCCATCATAAAATAGTTTGAGTCTCTCCATGAATGAGCAAACTTTTCAAAATCATATTCCATAATAGAGCCATTGCCAGGGTCTGTCAGTACAACTGTTGAGTTTTCCGGGTTTTCGGGGTCAATATTAACACTTGTAACAATTAGAGCATGATTTGCCTTAGTCAAATTTCGATAGAACTCGTATTCCTCTGTTCCAGGCTCAGCCCATAATTCACGGCCATCAACTCCCACTATTACCCTATGACCTTCTTTTAATTCGTTAATAAGGTCATATACAGAGTCGCAATGTTTGGAATGAGTTCCGATATTACATGTTTCAAGCAAATTTCCCACATCGCGAGGCTTGGTACCTTTACCGTGGTACCAACCTTGCTCTGTGGCATATGCAGTCAATTCCTCTTTAGGAATTTGAATTCCGTAATCTCGTAAAATCATTTCCTGACAACGTATCGCACAAATTGGATCGCGTCCTTGAAAGATGTTGTAATCGAAATCCGTCTGTGCTACTTTTGGGCCAAATGTAAGCATACTTATTTAATTAGTTAACATCAAAATCTATACCGTACCAAATACTATTTAGACCTGATAACTTTTCAGCATAGTCAATAATAGTATGAGATAAATCACTAGGTATGCCAAGGAATGAATTAAGTTGATTAATAAATTCGCGTTCGGATTCTTCAAACTTACCATCAATACTAACAACACGAATGGCTGTTTCAATTAATGTTTTTTTATCAATAGCATCTTTAGTTTCTTCACAAATTGTTTTTACAGACTTAGTAGGAGTTACTATAGGCTCACTAACTGGAACACCAAGCAATGCCATAGATAATTGATTTAATAATTCTAACTCTTGTTTTTGGATTGCTCCATCGGATAACATGGCATAAGTAGCAATGTCAACAATATTCTCATGTTTCTTTTGTTTATTTATTATATCTGAAACGACATTTGTAGGTATTACTCCTGACTCTGCCAACATATGTTCTTTGTACAATAACACCTCATTAAAGCCTTCCTCAATGTCTTTGAAGGAAAAAATTTCAACATCCTCTTCCTTTTGTTTTATTGCAGCACCAGCCAATGAGATTAACATAGATTTTCTTATATCTCTACCTGAGAATCCTTCTATTCTATTAGACAACTCCAACAAATCACCTTCATTTATTTTGCCTATAGGGAAGCTGCTTGGAATCATTGATTTTATAAGCAGAACTCTTTTCTCTGAATCAGGTAAATCAAATCGAATTGAATCAATAATTCTAGATTTAAAAGCCTCATCAACATCTTTAAGCAAGTTCGTTGAAAAAATAACGCAACCATTAAAATCTTCCAATAATTGAAAAAGTTCATTGGACATTCTATTATAATGCTTGTCCGAGCTACTCTCTGTATTCTCAATTCTACTGCTTAAGAATGAGTCCGCTTCATCGAAAAAGAGAACAGAATCTGTCTCTTCTGCAAATTTAAATATCGCATGAAGATTCTTTGCTCCTTCTCCGACCCACTTTGACTCAATCTCTGCATAACTTGAATGCACTATAGATTTTTGTAAATAATTACCAATAGCCTCGGCTGTCATAGTTTTTCCTGTCCCTGCTGGGCCATAAAAGCACAAAATAGATTTTGTAGACTTGTCTATTTCTGAAAATCCCCATTTATTGAAAATAATGTCCTTATTCTCAATGATGGACAATGCTCGCAAAATACGTTGTTTTGTATCATCATTAAGAATCACATCGTTAAAATTCCATTTTGGTTTTTTTGCATAAAATACAGGTCTTTCGCTATCCTCGGCATCTTCTTTTTTCTCTGACTGTATTGAATACTCCGTTAAACCAATTGCAATCAGCAGACGAATCATTTTTTGCGGAATATCAATATGCCCTAAGCGATTGCGAACTGAATACAGATGGGAATCACCATCTAATTGTTTGGATAATATGGAATAGACTTGGTCAGAATGTTTATAACTATCAACCAATTCATCATCTGTTGGATTAACAATAAGTGTAACAACTATTTCTGAATTACTTTTTCTAAAATAGTCTACACCTTTGTTTTGCAACATTGTGCTTAATTGTTTTTCCACTAATTCTAAAGAAGAATTTACCTCTATCACAGAATTACAATTCTGTATTCTTCTGATATATTTAATATTAATCATATTCTTATTCTTGCATATTTGTTAACATTTCCACTTTTACACTTTATTTCAACATCATCTATGGAACCATCTCTCTTTCTTGCCTTTAGGTGATATACTGTTCCATATTCAGCATCATATTTGTGAGTAATATTTTCAACATCAGCATATATTGTCTCAGGTAGTTCCGTACTTAACTTTTCACGCAAACTACGTTCTGTTACATAATCAACATATAGAACTAATGCCCCTGCAAGAAATAACGATATTGCTATTATTTCTAGTATCATTATTCAACGGGTATTTTAAAAATTTTACCTTCTTTGATAGCCACCAAATCATCTGCAATAAGATCACTAATAATCAATTTTCTCTTAATTATTTGCTTCGTTTCAGGATTCATAATAATTATAAAATTGCATTTATTAATATCTTTTTGCGATATCTTTGCATTCTCACCAAGAAGTTCTTTTGTTGCATTATTTGGAAATACATTAACTTCTAATTTATCATATGAAGACAACTCCTCGCCTATAACATTGTCTATCCAGTCTATGACTGACTTCAATGACAAGATCTTGACCTTCTGTATGTCACTATTGTCTAAGATGTTCGTTATCTTTCTTTTTCGCTTTATAATACGATAAGTCCCATATGCAATCAAACCAAGTGAAGCAATACTTATGGAAACTAAAATACAACTATTTACTGTCATTTTCATTAATCTGTTATTTTTGATGCGTATATTCTATTACGTTTATGTGCTGCAGCTATTGTTGAATCAAATCCTTTCTCTGAACCGATTATTTTAGAGCCACATAGCTTTCCTGAAGAGTCAGTAACATACCCTAAAGTAGCCTTACCTTCTCTTGCTTTTCGTGAATAATTTGTACCATATTGTATATCATACTTTCCAATAACTTTAACAACTTCAGGAGTTGGCGGCAAGACTCCAGCTTCGCTATCTCCTCCACTAAAGAAGTTCCCAATTGATTCAATGATAGAATCTATCATATCATCAATCCATTCAAATAAGGCTTCAACAGCAGAGAATACCACCTCTACTAGCCAAAACACTGTTTCAAACAAGAACTCTGCTACGGAGCATACGACTTTCCAAGCTTTACTCGCTAGATTTTTTGCCCCATCCCAAATATCACTAAATAGTCCCATAATTAATTTTCAAAAGGTATAACATATATAAATTTTCCATTAAACAACTGTGCCATTTCTTCTGACTCAGAGTCACAGATAAAACAGAATTTTTTAGTTTCATTCAATAAGAAATGATCATTATTGGCCAAGAACACGCAATAGAAAACCTTATTCTTTTCTTCATAAATTCCACGAATAACGTAAACCTGATTCTGGCCATTAATAGAATCATCATCTATCGTGTCAAGCCAATTTAGAACAAGGCTCATAGTCATATCATTTCCCATCTTTTTATATGGGATTTGCCCATTGTTAACACCTTGCACAAAAAAGTTCAAAATGCTTTCGAGCTCATTAGTACGTTCCTTTGATGTGTTATCAGACCATGGATCTGCCGCATTTTCTACTTGTGAACTACTTTCACGATAACCTCTCAACCGTTTTGCATTTTCTTCGAGTCTTTGAGCAACTCGTTCTCTAAGACTTAGTCTTTTTCTGTCTGTTTGTTTCATATCGAATACATTTAAGTGATAATTATTGTCTATATCTAGAGAGTAAAACTTACAATCATTTCTGTCAAGAGAAACATCTTTTAACTCTTTATTAAGAATTGCAAAGTATACTACAATATTACTATTTTCATATATACATTCTTCTAATTCTTCTGTATAAAATGTGCCGATTAGAATATCTTCATTCCATTTACAATAGATAAAGAAACGCGGAGACAATGCATCTTTCGTTAATTCTTTAACCAAAGCAAAAATATTATCGAATAAAGGATTAACACATTCGATAACTTCTAATCCTTCGTACTTTCTTTCTGAGAAGTCATTAATTAATACATTATATCTTTCTTTATTAGCTACTTGTGCTGCAAAGTTGGAAATCTGCCGAATCTCATACACTGCAACATTTTCTTTCTTTCTTATTGCATTTATCTGATATTCTTGTAATTCTTCATATGCGTTATTTGACACAGTATTTCGTATTGCATGTAAATAATCTATTGATTTGTCTATTTCAAATCTTAAATCATTAGTATAATTAATAAAATTATTGATATTATTTTCTGACACTATTTTATCAAAAGCACTAATGAGATCTTTTTTCTGTAAAACGGGTAATATCCGATACATACTCCAAAAATACTTATCCGCAATAAAACCTATCAGACACTCAAGATATGGAACAAACTCCTCAATAGTTGTATTCTCAAAATCCTCGGTCATTTTCACATCATCTTTGTTATAATCATAAGAGAAAATCCTTTGAGAGAACTCTAAGTCATCACCATAAGGTATGTCTATTCTATATGGAGCTTCAGAATCTTTACCCATACCCCATAATCTCACTTTGAAGTGAAGCCAAGGATCAAAATATGGTGTAATGACTACGACGGGGACATCTTTAAGTTTTATTCTAAGAAGTTCTATATCATCTAAATCTACTATATTGGGAACAGAAATGCCCTTATACATAGACCTTCTATTCCAGGCACCACCATAATAAACTATAGGATGTGTGGTTTGTGCATTCCACTTATTGTTCATCTCTGCCTCTAATCGCAAATCAATATCGTCATAGAAGTTTTTATTGAACCACTCGCAATTTGAAGGTGTGAAAATACAATGCATATTTACAGACTGAGTTGTGCCATTGAAAAGAGTACCGAAGGATTCCCCTTTCATGACAAAAGGCAATACATTCAGAGGCCAATTCTGTATTGCAAAACTATGTGCAAAGTTATCCAACAAAGCATCATAATTATTATTAATGTCTTCTACACGTTCCTTATGAACCTCCTCTTCCAACTCTAATGCAAGTTTTGCTGATTCAGCTTGAAGTTTGCGCATACGCTCGAAGTCATGCTCAGCTGCAGCCCTCTGAAATTCACGTTGTTTTTCTTGAATCTCCTCATTTTTTTTATTATTGGCATAGTTATTGAAAAATTGCATCCCAATACTTGCTACCATCATTGTAACAGGATCCATACTATTCTTCAGTCAATTTATGTGTAATACATTTTAATTCCTTGAAAGCCCCACCAGCAGCAACAGCCAACCTTTTTATTTCATCTTGAGATAAAAGATTGGATGAGCATTCTGTTGTACTGAGCAGCTCGTTCATTGTTTCATACTCATTAAGCATAAATGAGCATAATTGCCCGTATTCTTTCTTTAATAAATTCTCCAATACATATGGATTATTTCTTAAGTAAGATGGCAGTGTCGGTGCTATTCCCTGGGTCATAAGCATATAGCTGTCTCTTGCACAACCAGAGACGACCGTTGAAATTAAGGCAATCTGCTTTTGAATGGCCTTTCTTCCTTCCTCCGAAAATTTCTGATTTGGAAGAATGTAGTCTATAGGACACGGAATTGAGAACAATGGACGAATCATTGGTTTCGAATCTGATTGAGCTTCCCACATGGATGCAGTATAATGTATTGCTCCCCCTTGGTAGTACGGTGATATAACGAGTGTAGGGATGTTACTCATGATTGCATGAAGATTTAATATCGCAGAATTATGAGCGACATCCTTGTCACACCATCTTCTATACTCTATATTGCCTAATTGATCTTTACTTCGATCCAAATCATCAAAAATTTCGTTATAATTCAATGCAGCCTCCTTTGTTCGAAATAAAACAACATTAAGTGGACAGTCAACATTGTAGCCTAATGTTTTATAATTTCGAGCTACATCAAGCATTATTGGAATTGCTTGCGGCTTGATAGGAAGACAACGCATAAAATATGCTTTTAACTCCTCTGTACGATGTTGCAAAACCGTTTGTTCAAATTTTTCTTCAGCGCGATAACGACGTGCAACAGCCATTTTTGCTCGCATGTCTGCTACTTTCTGCGCTTCCAGTTCATCTTGAAATTCTTCTCTTGCTTTGCGTAATTCCAACTGATGCTGTTGGGCTATATCACTCTGCTTCTCCAAATCATTTCTTTTTTCATACCCGAATACAGTCTGAAGTGTTGAACTAATCAACATATAAGGGCTAAAACATCCTTGCATATAAATAAATTAATTAATTAGTTATTTCTGGTATATCGTTTTCAAAATCATGATGTTCATGTGTAACATCATGATTATTAATGCTGTCAGAGAAATCATCAATGCTTTCCATTTGATGATATGCTTCATTTTCTTCTTGGCATGAAAATGTAGAGTTTTCATCGCATGCAGAGGGAGCATCGCATATTGTATCGGTGTCACAAGTTGCTATTTCTAATTCTTCCCATAAGTTGTCGAAGTTCATAGTATCGTCAATTTGAGGAATCTCAAAATCGAGAGAACTCAACTCTTCAGGCAAGGATAAATCCGTAAATTCGCAATCGGCCAAGTTCTCTTCTACTGATTCGTTATGAAAGGAGATGTTTTGCATTGATTCATCATTCTCAATCACAGACGACACCCTTTCCATCTCGTCATCAGATAAGTTCCCATCCAAATAAGCGGCAAACTCTTCAATACTTATAGGTGGCATAAAATCTTTATGCATGACGTGCCTCCTTTCCAGATATTTGCTCGTATTGTTCTTTTGCGAGTTTATGTTTATTATAATAATTATCCATTGTCATACCTAATGCTTTCGCAGTTTCTTCGTTTGTCTTATACTCCAAATATCTTAGACGTATCAACTCGCTATAGCGTTTATTAGGCATCTGTTTCAAGATAATCAGAGCATCCTGACGATTGAGATTTGTGAAATCTATATCTATAGAGCCATAAATCGCATCATTCCTATCACTTGTATCGTCATTATCTTTGACATTAGTATATGGCAAACACTCATATTTAGGCATTTTCTTTTTAGTTTCAAATTGCTTATAACAATAATACAGACAGGCTGTTTTTATCCAACTAGCCAATGTACTTTCACCTCTAAAATTTTCCATTTGACATTTACCTGTTATTTTACTTGGGGCTAATACTACTATATAGATTTCATCTATGAACTCTTTGCAGCTGATGCAATCTGTATAATAATTGTCATATATGGATTTAAATAAAGGATAGCATTGTTGGTAAAAGTACTTACGTGTGATTTGCTCATCTCTATTTATTAATGAGTTGGCAATACGTAAATCTTCTTCATATATTTTTTTTGCTATCATTTTTTTAACTTTAAAAAGGACTATAAATCATTAGTAATCATAGCAAATATATGCATGTGCGCCCAGAATGGTCGCTTAATAAATACTTCTTTAGCAAGAAGTTAGGATTGGGTTCGATATAGTCCTATCGTCAATCAGTTTATCCAAAAGGGAAACCCGATGGAGAGTGTAGCATACTGATTAAAGCTCCAAGTCCACTAATAGTCAGGTGGCGACTGAGGGGCAAGACGAAAAGACATACATAAGGATGAAGCCTTGATTGGTTGAATGATAGTTCAGTGGTACCAAATCTTGCAACAACGGAAGACTATTATACATACGTTG
>ERZ772818.2737-NODE-2737-length-12957-cov-2.853744_pt1 | contig 12957 bp, 7 predicted proteins | sample MGYA00580837_ERZ772818 | MGnify/ENA primary metagenome ERZ772818 (study PRJEB29015, sample SAMEA2737671) | human gut metagenome | biome: human gut; feature: human-associated habitat; material: faeces | place: China | collected 2012 ...
GGAAGATGGTCTCTATTTGTCTTTGAATGGACAAAGTGCTTATCAGACCCGTAACATAAAGGCGACATTTCCCTTGTTTATTGAAGATGGGAATACACGTTATTATAAAGGAAAAGCTTCTGCTCCTTTCATTCCTAGTTTTCAAGGTGCATATAAAAAAGGAGACTGGACTATTTCCGGTAGCTTTGCTGTTGTAGGTGGTGGCGGTAAGGCATCGTTTGATGATGGTTTGGGTATGTTCGATTCAATGGTGATGGGACAAGTCCATACTATTTCGGGTGGTCAAATCACTCCCAATATGTATTCTATCAATAGTGCAATGGATGGAAGCCAGTTTATTTATGGTGTGCAATTGGGGTTGTCGTATCAAGTTAATGATTGGTTAGGTGTGTTTGCCGGTGGACGTATGAATTATTTTACCGGTGGGTATGAAGGATTTCTGACTGCAACAGCACACAGTAATATTCCTACTTATGGTGGCATGGAATTGGTTGGTATCGATTTAGACTGCGACCAGACCGGCTGGGGATTGACCCCTATCTTGGGAGCTGATGTGAAGTTGGGCAAATGGAATATTGGGTTGAAGTACGAGTTTATGACAAGTCTTAATCTCGAAAATAAAACCAAAAAAGCTGAAGTGCGTGCAATGGGAACTGCTATGGGAGATGAAGGGAATCCTTTGGCTGACTATAAGGATGGTGTGAATACTCCGAGTGATATCCCTGCATTATTGACTGCAGCTGTTGGTTATGAATTCCTTCCTACGCTTCGTGCAACGCTGGAATATCACCATTTTTTTGATAAAGCGGCAGGGATGGCCAATGATAAGCAGAAAGCGTTGAAGCATGGCACACATGAAATTTTGATTGGTGCAGAATGGGATATAGCTAAACAGCTGACCATCAGTGGTGGTTATCAGCGTACAGATTATGGCTTGGCTGATGATTTTCAGAGTGATATAAGTTTTTCATGTGACTCTTATTCACTGGGGTTTGGTGCTGCCATCAAAATGACAAAGCATTTGACTATGAATATAGCCTATTTTTGGACAAACTATGATGATTATACAAAGAAGATAAGTGAAACCACCAAGAATGTTTATAGCCGTACTAATAAAGTGTTTGGTCTTGGTGTTGACTATAAGTTCTGATTTCACAATCCTACCTTTATATATTAAGAAGCCGTCTCAAATATCGATTTGAGGCGGCTTCTTTCTTATTTTATATTGGATTAGAAAGAATACTGTACAAGCAGGTTCATACGGTTGGCATGGTTGGTGGAATTGTCGAAGTTGGTGCGCCCGCCACGCAGATATTCAGCGCCTACCTGCATGTTCGGGGTTACGTTCCAGAATACGTTGGCTACGAAATACTGTCCGTAGCGGTAGGTACTTGGCAGGTCGTTGGGATAACCGTCTTCAGAGTAAAGGCGGGACATGCTGTAAGTGCTTGAAAGGAATACCTTTGGAGAAATGTTATATTGTAGACCTGCATACCAGCCCAGCATGGGCAATGCCTGCATTTTGCCTTCCTTTTCGGGATTGGGGACAATATCGACGTTCAGATTACTGATGTCATTCAGGTATTGCCCGATACCTTTACCATAGTTGATTTGTCCGAATGCCTGCCATTTTTTACCGAGGTTAAAGGTCGTTGAGGCTTGTACACCGTATCCGGTGACGCTGGAAGCCTTGTCCCTTTCCGTGCTGGTATATGTCATGCTGCGGATGATACCTCCTACACGCAAATGACTGCTGCTGTTCCAACTGTATTGTGCCGAAGCTGTGAAGTCCGGCATGCGTTGCTGGGCAATTTCGAATTGGCTGCTTGTTGTGCCGTCAACGGCAGGCGCCTCGATGGAAGCTTGGAAACGAAAGTCTTTCAGCCCTTTATAAGTATATGACAATTGTGTAGCGCGGTAGAACGTGGCACCGTTGGGCCCCTGGAAGTCAATGGTGGAGGGGAGGGCGCCTAAGTCCATGAAACCGCCGTAAGTATATCCCACCGTTATATTTCGGAATGACATATAAGCATTCCGTAGCTGGAATGTTTTGTCTCCTCCTCGGAAATTTCCGGCTGTATAGACTGTGAAGTCACCCAATAGCCGGGTGTGTCCGACTAATTTCAGAAAGATAGTGGCCGTACTGGCATCCATTTGAAATTGATTTTTGATTTTACTACTGCTTGGAATGTTGGCAGGAACAAAGTCAATATCATCCACAATACCTCCAAAATCATACTCGCCGGTGGCACGGACATACCCTCCGATACCCAGGGCGAATTTGCCTTGTTTGTCCATCAATAGGAAGCGGGGAGCTTTCGGGTCATGGATGTAAGGCAATTGTGACTCATTCATGATGCGGATAATCTCGTCGCCCGCTTTGTCGATGGTAACTATGACAATGCCGTTGGGGGCTTCGTCATCGATGATCTCTTTTTTTTGTGCATGGATAGTGGACAAGGGAAGTCCGGCTACGCACAACAGAAACATTGCTTTTAAGATTGTTTTCATTTAAGTTAGGTTTTGATGAATGTGCTTTCAACAACTTAAATGAAAAAAGGTTTTGTAGTCTTGGAGGAGGAAAGGAGGTTATTCCGTCAGTATTCTTGCCTTGAATGAAGATCGTATGCAAAATTACCCTTACCCTAATTTCCGGAATAACCTCCTGAGAATGTGTGTTAAGTTACTTATTTTTTCATGACGGCATTCCACAGCGCTTTGCGTAGAGTTCCCATGGTGTCATCGCCTTCATAATCCCAGAACATCATGCCTTTCATGCCATTTTTTAATATCCATTCACCTTTTGCGGCAATACTGCGGGGATTGTCGTAACCACAGTAGAAACTGCCGTTTTTGGTGACATAGGGGACATTGCCTTCTGTATCCCAATTTTCGATGACATAGCCGTCATCCTTACTCAGGTTGAGAATATCCCGATAATTGATGCTGCCGCCGGCATTGAAATCGGCTCTTCCGTAGAACGGAATTCCCAACACTAATTTGTCGGCAGATACCCCTGCATTCAGGTATTCGTCTACGGAACGCTGGCAGTCCCAGTAATTACTTGGCTTGTTCAATGCTGATTGATGCTGGGGGGCATCAACCAGATCATAGGCCATGATATTGACGAAATCTACATACGGGTCTACGGCCTTTACATCAATATATTTATAGCCTTCGCCTTGGGGACGCTTGTCCATGCAATAACCTGCATAGGTCAATAGGGTGGACTGCCCCAACGCTGCACGCAGGTCTTTCATCAATAGGGTGAAGTTTTCCACATCTACCAACTCGTCATAGGCATTGCTGCTGAAAGTCATACCGGGAAATTCCCAGTCAATGTCAATACCGTCTATGCCCTCACTCGAAACAAAGGCTTTGCAGTCTTGTGCGAATTGCTTGCGCATTTCCGGACTCTTCGCCAGGGCGGAGAAACCTCCGTCCTGGGAATTGTCAGTATTGGAAACGCTATTGGTAAAAGAGAGTAATATCTTCACATGTGGATACTGGCTCTTTATTTTCTTTACCTTATCAAAACGGGATTTATCACCTTGCAGGCCAAACTTTTCATAAATTCCGTTTTTAACATATAATTCTGCAAAAGCGTAGTTTATGTGGGTCAGGTATTTGGCATCGGGTATGGATGTGCCATAATAAGTGACGTAGCCCAATGCAACCCGGCCTGCAACCTGCTCGGCCATTTCGGTCTCGTTGTCTTCATTTCCCGGAGCTGGCAGTCCGGGCATGTAGTCGTCATTGTGACATGCAGCTACTAGAAAGACAGTAGCTATTATAAATAGCAGTTTCCTTTTCATAGAGAGTGCATATTATTCAGAATCGGTTTCTGCTTCAGTCTTGAAATAAGCATACCAGCCGCTGTCGTCCCAATCCACACCACCGCTATACTTGCCGGGATGATAGATTGTGATATAGTTCTCATCCAGTGTCAGCAGCCAGAATTTGTTGCTGCCTACGCTTTGTCCGTTGTCGTCATAATTTCCTCCGATGGTGGGGATACTTGTTATCAGTTCACCCAGTACTCCGTCTTCCGGTTTTTCGTGTGTGAAGGAGAAAGTACCTTCTGCCTTCAGGTTTCCGCTGGCATCATAGGTTTTCATCTTGTTTCCGTCGAATTCGAATACCATGGACTGGTCTCCCGCTTCGGCGGCAGTGACATTGGCCCACCAGGCAAAATTTGATTCGGGAGTATAGCCTGCACTGGTATATTTCCAGCCTCCATGAGCCCCCATATTGCAGACGGAACCCCAGCTGACTTCACGGAATTTCCAGGTCTTCTTGGCAGATTTGTCACTCTTGTCGGTTGCACCGGTGAAGTAAGTGGACCAATCGTCGAATACATTGGTCACAGTCACTACAACCGGATCTGTCTTGATAATCTGATTGGCGGAAATGCCCATATAGTAGATGGAATAGTCCGCATTGGACTCCATGATGACCGTAGCGTTGTCCGTGACCAGAGTCTTACTTTGTTTACTTCCTTCGCCCCCCCATTCTATGTGCCATGAACCGCCAATGTCCGGGCGGGAGTTTTTCAGGGCGATATACTGGTCGCCTTCCACTACTCCGTCTTGGTTGGGGAAGGGTTGGGTAATGGATATGGCGGCTTGTAATGCCTCCTTGGTTATGGGTGTACCGGCATCAGTCACATATTTGTCTCGCAAGTCTTCGTCTTCGATAGGATCGCATGCAGTAACGATGAAGGCTGAAGCAAGCATTGCTATCAATATTTTTGTTACTTTCATATTGTCTTTATTTATAGGTTAATACTCTTACATATTGTTCCAATCCGAGAACTGGGCAGATGCATCCCAGCCTGGATTCTGCTCAAGGACTCCATTGGAGATGTCGATTTCGTCTTGCGGAATGGGCCAGTAGCCTTGGGTTGCTTGTAGGCGTTTCTTATAGTCGAATTTGACCATCGGTACCACCGTAGCGGCATTTATTATATTGAACCCGGTCTGTTTGTTGAGTATGTCACCGGCTTCCTCAAGCGAAGGACCCGACCAGCGAAGGATATCCCACCAGCGGATGGACTCGAATGCAAGTTCCCAGCGGCGTTCCTGCTTGATGGCTTCCAGGGAGTAGGCCACCGGAGCCAAGTGGGAGCGGGCACGTACCTTGTTCAGACCCGTAGCGTCTTGTTTCAGCTCGGACTGCATGAGCAGAACGTCGGCAAAACGGATATGAATCAAGTCGGCTATTTGGAGTAGCTGTTGGGATGTCTGCGAAGATATTCCGGGGAACATCTGCTTGCCGAAAGGTTCGATTTTGCCTTCATTGTAGGAATTGATATTGATGTATTTTTTCTGGAAATAGCCGGTTTGTTCATAGTAACGATAGGATACGGTATATTCCGGTTCACCCTCGTCCATGGTGCAGTCCATCAGTACATTGCCGGCAACATTCGGATCAAGTGCTTTGTACGACCATATGGAACCGGTCAGACGGGGATCCTCCTTGTAACCGTCCGTATAGGTCTGCTTGGCGGCCCAGTCTTTCCATTCGTTGACCATTGCCGGAGATACTGGGCCAGCTCCCCAACCGGTGCCGAAGGGGTAGCTGTCTTTGTTGGAATAGTTGTCGGCAGACGGTGAATAGAATTGCGCGCATGTGTTGGAGAACCAGGTATAGGTCCAGTCGGATTTCAGGTTATGCTTGTTGGCGAATAAAGTTTCGTCGGAACTGTTTCCTTCCCATTTCAAGTTATGGTTGATGACGTATTGGTAACGGAACCCTTCGGTATTGTCTTCGGTAGCATCGTTGGTGTAGGCCCAGATGTTGCGTTGGTCGGACACCAGTTTATGACCGGAGTTGTTTACACAGTCATCTATCCAAGAGATGACTTCCTCTTTGGTAGTTCCGTTGGGGAGCTCGTTTTTTTCGTAGCGTCCGGTATAGAAAAGGAATACACGTGCCATCATGGCTTCGGCAGCATATTTTGTAGCGTGTCCGGTCATGTCTGAGCCTTTCGGATAAATCTTTGCCGGCATCATTTCAATGGCGTTTTTCAAGTCGGCTGCAATCTGGGCGTAGATTTCGTCTACGGATGCACGCGGCAGGTTGGTACTTTCCAGTGTGGTGCGTAAAGGAACTCCGCCAAAGACTTGTGCCAGCTCATAATAAGCCATGGCACGCAGGAAGTAGGACTCACCGAAAAGTCGGTTACGTTCGCTCTCGCTGGACCATGATTTCACATTCTCCATTGTGTTGATGGCATTGTTGGCACGGTTGATAAGGGTGTAGCAACGGTCCCAGATACCGGCAAATGTATTCAGATTGCCACTGTACATAAGGAAGTTGGTGGCACAGTTGTTGGAGTAGGAGAGGTTGCCTCCCAGACAGTCGTCACCTGCCAACTGGGCAATGTAATACTGGGAAGAGGTTTCAGGACTTTCAAACAACAGATGGGCGTATATGGCCGTCACCATCTCTTGGGCATCCTTTTCTGTCTCCGGGAAGTTGGCGGTTGTCTTTTCGGTCAAAAGTTCCGAATCGAGGAAGTTTTCGCATCCTGAAAGAAGAATCAGTATTGCTGATGCTATGAATAATATCTTTTTCATAATTTCTTCGGTTAATTAGAATTTTACATTTAAGCCTATCATATAGGTACGTGCACTGGGGTAGTAGCCCAGGTCGATGCCTGATGCCCAACCATAATCGTCGCCACCGTAACCGATTTCCGGGTCCATACCGGAATAGCCGGTGAAGGTAAAGAGGTTCTGTGCGGTCAGATATAGGCGCAGCTGTTGTACCGGTAACTTCTTGAATGCTTTCTTGAAGTCGAATCCCACAGTGATGTTCTTTATCTTGAGATAGTCTCCATCTTCGATGTAAATGTCTGATACTCTGTTCCAGTTGGAGCTGGAAGCGCTGGACAGTCTCGGGAACTTGTCGGACGTACCTTCGCCGTGCCAGCGTTGGAATATCTCTGCTGTATAGTTATTCAAGGGTGAGGAGGAGAAGTCACGATAACACTTCAGAATCTGCTGGCCGAATGCGCCGTAAGTAGTGATTGAGAAGTCAATGGCCTTCCAGCTGGCATTCAGGGAAAGTCCCATTGTCAGGTCGGGATTCGGGTTACCTATCATAGTACGGTCATCGCCATTAAGACCATTTTTACCGTCCAAATCTTTAAAACGGATATCTCCGGGCTTGGCATTCGGTTGTATCAACTGAGTCTTTCCGTTAGAATCTACGTAGGTATAGCTATCTATCTCCTGCTGATTCTGGAAAATACCATCATGCAAGTAACCGTAGAAGAAGCCGTACGGACGCCCGTTCTCTCTCCAACTGACCTGGCCGCCCATACCACCGCCGATATTATTGAGACCGACACGGTCGGGGCCCTGGTCTGTTACGGTATTCTTCACATAAGAAGCATTTCCATTGATACCCAGATTCACTTCACCCACCTTAAAGCGATAGGACGCTTCGAACTCGATACCTTCGTTCTTCACTGTACCCGAATTGACCGTCATACTGCCATAACTGGTATAAAGAGGAATCGGCATGGAAAGCAGCATGTCCTTCGTCTTCTTCACGAAATAGTCGGCAGAGAATGTCAATGCACTGTTGAAGAAACGCAAGTCAATACCCAAGTCGGTCTGTTCGGAGGTCTCCCATTTCAAATCAGCATTGGCATAGCCACGGGGCAGCATGCCCGTATATACCTTTCCATTTATGACTGCATTCTTACCCTGACTCATCATACTTGTATAGGCAAAGGAGCCAATACGTTCGTTACCATTCTGTCCCCAGCTTAGACGTATCTTGGCAAAATCCAACCAGGAAGGTCTGTTCTCCATGAACTTCTCACGAGTCAACACCCAACCCAAAGAAACCGAAGGGAATGTAGCATATTGGTGCTCGCGACTGAAGTTTGACGAACCGTCCCGTCTCACTACCGCTTCGAACAAATACTTTTCATCATAATTATAATTGATACGTCCGAATATGGATGCAATGCGGTGATCTTCCGCCCCACCCCATACTTTGGACTGTTCTTCGGGCGCTGTGGCCGTGTCTATATATCCCTTGTCTATATCCACCACCAGCAGATTATAATCTTCCGCTTCCAAATTGGAGTAATGGTAGGAAGACATACTTGTACCGAACAGTGCACCTATATTATGACGGCCGAAAGACTTTGTATACGACAGTACATTTTCCCACTGCCAATAGGAAGACTCCCTTTTCTTATCCTCTACCTTGGAAGTGGCATTCTTACTGGTAGCATTCAGCTCGTAGACTGGAGTTACATTCTTAATGGAATTGAACACCCATTCCGCACCATAGGTAGTCTTGAACTTCAAGCCCGGCAACAAGTCGACATCAAGGTTAAAGTTCGCACCGAAATTCTGCGGCATAGTCCTCTGGTTGTGGTTGACCTGCATGGCAGCCAGGGGATTGTTTATTTCACGCATCTCAATGATATTGTATGCCAAGCCGTTGGGAGCAATGACATGATTTGGATAAGTTACGGCATATTGCTCCAGTATAGCAGGGTCGGTCTGATAAACCGGCTCGGTAGGAGGCAACATATTCATGGAAGTAATCAAGCCTGCTGCTTCACTATTGCCAATAGTATTACCAGTCTGGATTGACTTGGAATAGCTTGCAATTGCACCAAAACTAATCTTATTCAACCAATTTCGTGATTTCGTGTCCAGTAATACATTATTGTAATTCAAGCGTACATTGTAGCGTTCATAATCAGCATGTCCTTTAGCATAAATACCTTCTTGCTTTACATAACCGAAAGAAGCATAATAGGTAGAGTTGTCCGTACCTCCACTCAACGAAACCTTGTGGTTCATAATAGGAGCATTCTTGTTCTGCAGTTCCTTTTGCCAGTCGGTATTGACGCTGGAAACAGTCGGGAAATAAGGGTCCTTACCTGCATTGGCAGCCATTTCATTCATCAACATCTGATAATCCGCACTACCCAGCAAATCCACCTTCTTGGAAGGATTCTGAATACCATACGTAAATTCATAGTTCAAAGTAGCCTTTCCTTTAGTACCCTTCTTCGTAGTAATCAGTACAACACCATTAGCACCACGGGCTCCGTAAATAGCGGCGGAAGCTGCGTCTTTCAGCACTTCAATAGACTCAATATCAGAAGGATTCAAATGACTGATACCACTTTCAGACGGCATGCCGTCTACTATATAAAGCGGATCGGAGTTGTTGACCGTACCGGTACCCCGAATACGAATCTTTGATTCCGCACCGGGCTGACCTGAATTAGAGATAATCTGTACACCGGAAACTTTACCTTTCAAAGCATTCTGAATATTTGTAGGATTACCTTTATCCAACTCTTCACTGGTAACACGGCTCACAGCAGACGAAAGTACACTCTTCTTTTGTACACCATAGCCTACTACAACTACCTCGTCCAGCAACTCAGAAGAATCAGTAAAACGGACTTTCAGATTTGTATCTGCAGCAGTCAGTTTATACTCAATAGGCTCATAACCGATAAAGGTGAAGACCAACACATCACCCACAGAAGTTTTCAGACTGAAATTCCCATCAATATCCGTCACAGTACCCACAGCCGGATTACTTTTCATACTGACATTAGCACCCGGAACCGTTTCTCCGGAAGGGTCATAAACGACACCCTGCACATTAATTTGTTGTGCGAAGAGCTGCAAAGTGCAACTGAGAATGCAAAGCAGCAAAAGGACTCTTTTTCTTTTCATGATAATAGTATTAGTTTATAAAATAGAAAGTTATTCATATTGTATTGATACAAATTCCAATACTTCGATAAGCGAAATTACGTACTAAACAAGAAATGGAAGTTGAATATTTCTCATAAGGAGTTCATTTACTAACACATCCATAAAAAACGTTTTATTTTAAACTTAAAGTGATAAAGTTTAAACCCATAAAAAAACGGATACGTTTCTGTACGTACCCGTTTTCTTCCAAATCCATTGATTATAAAAAGTATTACCTTTCTAAAGTCCAGTTAATGGCATTTCTGAACATGGTCGTAAACCCTTCCGTTTCGTACAATTTGCTGCTATGCCCTATCTGGAAATAAACATTGCGTGCCTTTTTGCTTTCATTGACCCAAACCACCGGATGATCGCCCATCTTGATGTCCGATGCAGGCGTGTAGCTCGATTCGTCTACATTGGCTAATACATGTACATTAGGGCGCGGACTCTTGTCATAAGTATACCACTCGTCATCGGGCACCACGAAAGAGGCCGGAACATCCTTCATTACCGGATGCTGTTTATCTTCCACAATCAGCGTACCGTCGGCCAGCGGAGCTATGTAGTTCTTGAAACGTACACCACCCATGAAATCAGAGAACCATTGCCACATGGGATAACCGTCAAACTCGCCCAGCAAAGTAGCATGATGGAAACCTATCCAGCCGCCACGGCCTTCTTCTATATACTTGACGAACGCATCTTCCGCTTCCTTCGGCCAAGTATAAGGCGGGAAATCCAATTGAATAACCAGGCTGAACTGCGACAAGTAAGCCTCCGTTATGTTCCTGGCATTGTTTATCTCGGTAATACTGAAATTCCCCTTTACACCTTCGGCCGCCAACCACCTCAAACCGGCATCCGTAAATCCTCCGTGCTGTCCGCCACGTTCCGTCAACACCAGTACCTTCGCCTTGTGCGGCTTGCCCAATAGGTTTTCTGCTACCGTACGGCGCAAATCACCCTGTTCATTGTCTCCGCTATAATCCCAATACATGCCTCCCAGCAAATCTTTATCCAGAATATACTGACACTTGATGGCAAGTGAACGGGGATTCTCAAAACCAAATACCAACGTATCATTCTTATCGGCCAGATAAGGCACTTGAGCCACCTCATCCCACTTTTCAGTATATTGGGTATCCGTATTCCCTACCTTATTATAGTCTTGGAAGCTGGGATAACCGTCACCTCCACGACCATAGAAGGGCATACCCATCACCAGCTTGGAAGGCGGTACGCCCGCTTTCAAGTGTGCAGTAACGGCACCGTCCGAAGTAATGTCACCGCTATGTCCTGACGGATAAAGCGCCGAATGGTGCTTGGGAGCAGAAGCCATGTCATAAGCCATGATATTCACAAAATCGACGGAAGGCAAGATAGCCTTGAAGTCAATGTAACGGGCAGAAGCTACGGTGGCAAGTGTCAGTTCCTTTTCATTGCCGATGGCAGCTCTGATATCCTGCATCAGAAGTGTAAAATTCTCCGTATCGTCCGGTGACGAGGATATATTTGCCATAGAGCTGGTGGGATATTCCCAATCGATGTCAATGCCATCCAAAGCGAACTCCTTCACCACACGGTCACAGTCCGCGGCAAAAGCACGGCGATATTCATCATTGGCAGCCATCTCACTGAAACGTCCGCTTCCCCAGCCGCCGATGGAAAGCAGCACTTTCAGCTCCGGCTTCTGTTTCCTCAAATCAACAATCTGTCTCAAACGTTCCTCATTATCAATCTTGACACCGTTAAAGCTCTCGTTTACATGACCGAACGCATAGTTGATATGCGTCATGTACTGCGGGTCGGGCATCACCTCACTCCACGAAGTGACATAAGCAACCACAACCTTTGATTCGCGGGAAGCCGCAATGGCCTCTTCTCCCGACTTAACGCTACCGCATGAAACCAATACGCCCAAAGCAGCAGCCATCATCATTTTAATTTTTTTCATAAGTACTATCTTTAATTACAAATTATCGCAGGTCTGACGGACCCGTGAACCTATCAATGCATAATACAGCATAAACGTTTCTCCAAAAAGAACGATGAACCATGACCATCTCCAGCCTCCAAGAACATCGGCAAGCACTCCTTGCAACAAGGGCAATATGGCACCGCCTACCACTCCAATCATGAACACACCCGAAGCCACCGAAGTGTATTTTCCCAAATGGGCAACGGACAAAGTAAAGATAGCTCCCCACATGATGGAATGGAACAGACCTACTGCCGTGAGCAGCCACGGATTATTCAGAAGAATGGCCAGTAGGGCGAGTAATCCTGCCGATACCGTAGTAACCGTCAACTGCACGCGGGGAGAAATCCTGCTCAGGCTGCTCCCCACCAGGCGGCCCACAAGCATACCACCCCAATAGAGCGTAGCCATCAGTGCCGGAGAAGCATAATCCATCTCGATGGCATACAGATTGATATTGGCCCCGATACAGACTTCCACTCCTACATAAAAGAAGATAGCCACCACGCCCAATGTCAGATGACGGAAGGACCATACACTTTTTTCCAGCTTTTCTCCCTTCTCTACCCTGGTTCCTTGGATATCGGGCAAAGACACTTTCATCAACAACAATACAATCAAAGAAATAACAGCCATCAATGCCAGGAACGGAACCATCAGCTGGTCAATCTGAATGTCCTCCATAGACAGACCGCCAAACACGACACCAGTCACGAAATAAGGAGCAAGCGTAGTTCCCACAGAATTGGCAGAACCGCCTATAGCCAAACGCTGAATGGACTGGGTACCCTTGACATGGCAAGCCGTCAGATAAGGATTTATAACCACTTGCAGAATGGTGGCCGAAGCCCCTACCACGAAAGAACCCAGTAAGAAAATCAAGAACCCTCCAGGGATAACATTATTTCCTGCATGCCAATTCGCTTCAGGAAAGTGTACTGTGAAATAGGAAGAGGCAAAGAACAAACCAAGCCCCACAATCATCACCAGCAATCCACGCATCAATGTTCCTATATCCGTATTTGCTAATCCACGACGAGCCTACCCCTCCACAAACCGGATAAGCAAGGAACCAGGAGAAAGTAATCAAAGTAGCAAAAGTATTTTTCAACCCGCCCACTTCCGAAAGAAAAGTTTCTTTCAGAGGACCCTGAAACTGAGTATTGGCAGTCGTAAGGAAACCTACAATAAAGAACAAGAACACCATCGTGATGAATGGCCCCA
>ERZ772818.2750-NODE-2750-length-12907-cov-2.911843_pt1 | contig 12907 bp, 16 predicted proteins | sample MGYA00580837_ERZ772818 | MGnify/ENA primary metagenome ERZ772818 (study PRJEB29015, sample SAMEA2737671) | human gut metagenome | biome: human gut; feature: human-associated habitat; material: faeces | place: China | collected 2012 ...
ACTATGCCGCTGTCGCGGCTAAAGCCAGTGGCACCGTAAAGCAGGGCGATGCGCTGCTGGAACTGAAGCACTAAGCGTTTCTCCCAAACTGTAAGGCAGGGTTGTTATAAAAGGGGGGGCTGTTGCAAAATAGCCCCAACGAAAAAATGAGATAGACTTCCCCGAAAGGGGTTGCCTATCTCATTTTTTGTTGTAAGCTGAGGTTGTGAAAAAACAGATACAACAAGAACAGTTGGAACGTGATTCTATGGAAGTAAAACGTAGAATCAAAGAATGTGACAAAGCTGTTTCTAAAGCTGAAAGAAACGGACGTTTTGCATCAAAACATAAGAACATTATGAAGGACTTTTCTGAAGAACTGAAGAAAGCTCAAGCTGAATTTGAAGCTACTGGTGATTACAAAGCTTGGGACAAAAAGTACTCAGAACTTATAGATAAGAAAGACGAAGCTATCGCAAAAGCGAAAGAAGAAGTCTTTGGTTCAAGATACGAAAATATCTATCTTTAATCAACATCCGTATTCTAAATGCTTTTATGCTAAAATAGAATAAAAGTCTAACCGCAAACTATATAAGTCGCATTGTCGCATTAAGGAGTTCGGGTAGATCGAACTGAATTGACAGTTCTATTTAATGCTTTTATGCTAATAATAGGAATACATGCCTACTGATTATGTGCTATAGTAGATCATTTCTTCACTCCGTATACTTTATGTTCCAAGAGTGAAGAATAGTCTTATAGACGAAAAACAGTAAGTATATCAAAATACATATACATATAGTACTTATATGTCTATATTTCAATCGAGTCTCTAGCTTGCTAGATGAGCACTTGGTATAATATGTATTCTGTCAAAGATCTTTAAATTCTAAAGTAACAGAAGCTTTATGCTGTTATATACTAGATTCAATGCTTTATGTTCGTAATCAACAGTATATACTATTACTTTAGAATTACTTTATTAAGTATAGAGAGTTTGATCGCTCTCTATACTACTAAAAAGAGCATACTATACTATTATACTGACCCAACAGTATATGAAAATTCGTGTATGATGTATATCTCTCTAATTGAGGCATTACTAACAAAGTATGAAGGCGCAGAAGTGTATAGAGCTCTTTTACAATATTGACTGTTAGGTCATTGGATGAATCGTTTGGACGAGGGTTCGACTCCCTCATGCTCCACGTTGGAAATTATGATAATACAATACGCCCATGCTTGTTTTAACACCCTGCTATAAGTAATTGTTATTAAGTAGACGCAATAAAGGTATTGTTTATTGGGTTCTAAAGTTTCTTTCCCTAAAAGAAGCAAGCGGGGCATTATGGTTTTGACAGCGAGGATGAAAATGAATAGGTCAATAACGTCAGAAATGACAAATCTTTTGTAACAGACTATACTCATATTGCAGCGTAATATGATTAGTCAACGGCTAAGCTAATGTCGTAAAAAGCTGGTTAAGAAATACTATGGATGTAACGGGTAACATCACAACACTGATAAGGTTGAGTTATAGGTTCGAGTCCTATTAGTATTACAAATTATCAAAATTAAAAACAAAAAGTATGAGCATATTAGATTTATTAAAAGAAAAATCTGTCGAAGAAAAAGAGAACTTTTTAAACTCTGTAAGATCTAAAGCATCTTCTAAATTAAAAAATACAAAAGTATTATAAAACAAATTTTAGAGTATGAAAATAGATTATAACAAAACAGCAATCATTCCTTTAGATTATAGTAAAGGAAGTAAAGGTTTGTGACTAGCAGTTAAAAAGAATAATAAATATATTCTAAGATTACTAGCTATATTTGAAACATCTCTCATTGAACAAATCAAAATAAGTAATAGAGATTTGTTTGATTATAATGTATTTTATAGTCTAAAAGAAGCATTGTTAGATTATGATTTTACTTTAACTAAAAAGAATTATAATCAATTAGACGCTTTAGCTTCAATAAACGAAAAGAAACATTATGAACAATACTTAAAAACATTTTGCAGATGAAAAAGACTTTAAATCAATTAAAGGCAAGTAGAAGGAACTTATCTCTTATGCTTTTAGCTGGTATGATTACTAATCTGGAGCACATTAAATATTTTGTTAGAGATACGGAAGTAGTAATAAGAATAGATACTCTATTAGTAGCTATAGAAAGACTTCAATCTTCAATTAAAGAAACTACTTATGAATCGTGGTCGGCATAAAAAGAGTAAAGAAAAAGAATTCAATACTCGAGCAGAAATCTTAGACTTTATACAAAAACAGCTTTATAAATTACTAGCAATATGTGAAGATAGATTAGCATATCGTATATATGATTATTATGCAAAAGCGAGTATTAGTAGTAACGATGAAAGAGACTATTGTGAGATAGTTGCGTGGTATATTAATACTAGGTATTATCTTAATGATTTTATGAGTAGAATCAGAATAACACTTAATGAAGCAACTGTTAAAGACGGTATCTATACAATTAGATTTGAATTTGGAAATAATTCAAAAATATTTAAATATAAACATGAATAAAAAAGGCTTAAGAGGTTTTATTAGGAATAGATTGCCTAAGACTTGGGAAATTGTTCTTACAAGAGAACGTAAACTTACTGCGTTCATTGAGTATGTATATGAAGCAACTCCATCAGTAATGAAGGGAGGTAGAGGTTGGCGACGTGGTGTACATAACATTACAGTCGGATTCAATAGATGCAAAATCTATGAAATGTTTCAAGCCGAAAGAAGTAAAGAAGGCTTGATATATTGGGTAGGCATTTATAATAAAATTAAAGATCTTGAACATCAAATGAATTAACATGGAAATTGTTCAATATGTTCGCTGGACTGAACCAGGAGAGCGAGAAAGACTACAAGAAGTAATGCAGCAATGCAGTGGAGAGATGGAATTTAGAAAGAAAATAGCTTCTGAATTCAACATTAGTCCAATGGATGCAGCAGTTGTAGTAAAAAGATTCAAAAACGAATTTATCAAAATACTTAAAACAAAAGGATTATGTTAAAAGCAGGTATGTGGATCGCACAAGGTCCAGAAACTAATGTATTGCTCCTTTTAAGCGGAGTAGAACCATTATTAGAAGTAGTAGGTGCAATTGATCTTAATTACTTTAAACAGAATGGTAAAGCTAAAGATCTTACTAAAGACAGTCCTGAAGTGGTAGATATTATGATGTATCCTGAAAAGTATACATTCGCATTACCATCTATTACTGAAGTAGTTGATAATGTAGGTATTGGTGATTTACAGACTCTAGAAGGCTTAGGAGAAGATTCTAGAAAAGATAAAATCATCGAAGAAGGTATTGCCTATTATAAGTCAACTTTACCATTATATGGTATAGAACAGGCTAAAGTAAGAACTAGACTGCATTTAAAGAAGAAATACAGCCTGAAAATGTCTCAAGCTAACTATGTATTTACTGTAATTTGTAAAGCACTTAACAGAGAACCATAATGAGCGATTTTAAGAGACTTATTGAAGCACTCAATGCTGAATTAGAGGAACCTTATAGGTTTACTTTAGACAAGATTGTATCTTCTGCTAATTTTGATACTAAAGTATTAGGATATGCAGATAGTGTATTAGATGATTGGGCAAATATACCATCTAATTTAAAATCTAAGATAGTTACTAGTAACACTTGTCTAAGTATCAATAAGTGGATAAATAGAAGACTATGGATGGATATTCTTAATAATCTATTAGAAGATAAAATATTAAGTCTTCAAACAAGATTAGTAAGAGTAAGGATTGCTATTAATATGTCATTGAAAATGGCATATCCTCTCAATGAAGAAGAGAAAGAAGAATGGAGAGAACATATCTCAGATGTATTCTATAAAAGATGTCTAGCAGTAAATAATTATTATTGCAAAAAAATCATAAAACTTCCTTTCTGAATTTAAGGATTGTAGTTATTGGATTAACTACAATCCACTAAAATTTAGCTATATGACACAAGAAATAATAGATCTAGTGGAGCAAGCTAAACAAGGTTCTCAAAAAGCATTTAGTAAATTATACTATAAGTATAAAACTGGTATTTGGTACACTATTATGGGTGTAGTTAAGAATACAGATATTGCTGATGATTTAACATCAGTAGTATTTACTAAAGCCTATGAGAAATTATCTATGTATACTCAACATATTTCATTTAATATGTGGTTAAAAACTATTGCTGTAAATGCATCAATAGATTATATACGTAGAAACAAAAAAGAGCAATTAAATAACTATGTTGATGAAGATGAAAATCCAATTCAACTATCTGCTTTAGAAAAAAGTCCTGAAGAAGATTTAATTCTAAAGGAAAAATTAGATATAGTCTTACAAGCTATACCTACTCTTAAGAAGAAATATAGAGATTTAATTAATGCTCGTATAGATGGTATGTCTTATAAAGAGATAGCCAGTAAGCTTGCAATGAATGAATTAGCTGTAAAAGGTGATTTAAACAAAGCAAGACAAAAACTTAAACAGAAAACAGATTATTAACAAATACTTTCAACAATATGACTAGTTTTTGTTTACTCCTTTTAGGAGCATTAGCATCTTTTATCATTTCTAGAATGTGTAAAAGTGCTAGTTTGTACGTATTCTTAGTATGCGTACTTTTACTAGGCTTTGTTGTAGGTACTGGAGTAAAAAAGGTAGTTGCAAATACCTCAGATACTCCTTCTCAAGAGTTAGTTGTTACTATGGCTCCTAATCCCACATCTCAAGGTTCTACTGCTTTTGTAGGGACAGTAGATAACCAATCTTATGAAATGGGTCAGGAAGACGGAGGTGAGACGTTAGTAACAACTGATAGAGAAGATACACCTACCATGCCTAACAATGCAGAGATAGAAGATGACAGTTGACTGCACTTAATTTCATAATTTAAGTGTATTAATTGTTAAGTTATTAATTTATTTAAAACATAATCAATATGGCAAAAAGAAATAAAGGTAGAAAGACTCCAAGTGCAAAAGCAGCAAGAAACTTAGAAGCTTTGAAAAAAGCTAAAGAAGCAGTAGAAGCTTCAGCTAAAGTAGAAACAACAAAAGTAGAAGATTCTAAACCAGAAGAAAAGAAGCCTGAAGAGAAACCAGCTGAACAAAAGAAAGGTGGTGTCTATCAGACCCCAATGGGTAAATCAGCATATGAAACTCATATGTTGTGCACAAAATCACCGTATATGAGTCTACTTTCTCTTAAGATTGAGAAAGACAGCAAAGGCATTGAAAATATCAAAGCCGAGTGGAAGAACAACGAAACTAGTGAAACTACTAGTGTCCTCTTCCCAGTATCTAATGTAAAGAAGGGAGACGGAATTGACGTTAAACGGATTAAGGAAGGAATTAAGAATCCTATTCCTGCTGAAGTTCCTGAAACTAAACCAGTTGAAGAACCAAAGAAGGAAGATCCTAAACCCGCATCTACTGAAAAGAAACCTAAACAGCAGAAGTCGAAGAAGGAGAAGATAGAAGAAGTAGAAGCTGAAGAAATTGACATCAACAATACTCCTACTATTAAAACAGCCGCAGCTCCTGCGCCCAACATTGTAACTCAGAACAGTGACAGAATTGATGCAAATCACTCAGTAGATTTGATGAACGCAATTCTGAAACGCCGTGAAGAGATTAAAGATGATCGGGCAATGTATCAAGCAACAGGAAAACAGGCAGACCTTATGATGTTTGTATTAATTCAGAAATGGAATGACCAATTCAAGAATGATGCAAAAGAACAAGGTTTTACTGTAAACGAAGAAATGTTTGCATATTTGAATGAAACAGCTTCTTTGTTCCTCGGTGTTAATTTGCTTCCTAGCAAAACATCTGATGGACAGCTCGAGATTAACTTCAAAGATGCTGTCGCAAAGACAAATCCTGAAATGCAGAAAGCTTTAGAACAAGATGCTAAAGTTCCGCAGACTCAGGAAATGCCAAAATCTGAAGAATGTGTCACAGATGAACAGAAAGTAGCAGCAATGTGTACTATTATGAACATGCGGCACAAGCAGAAATCAGGAGGTATAGGTAAGAACGTAGCAAATATGATTGAATTTGCACGGGAAGCCTATAAACTTGACAAAGATGCAGAACCAGCACAAGTATTAGCAACTGTATTACTTAAGATGAAGGAAGCAGGACGAAACGCTACATTACTTGAAGGTTGTGCGAATGCTATTTGGGGTAATTTAACTGGTAATTTGTCAGTTTTAGCATCTCATGCTTGGCTTAAGAACCAATTAACAACATACAACGATGCGCAAGTTGCTAATGTTGTGAAAGTATTCTTAGCTAAGAAGATTGCTGATGAAACTGCAAAAAACAATAACTACGAAGAAGAAGCAAAACGGTATTCTCAATTAATTAGTGGAACTAATGACGATCTGATCAATCGTATTATTACTTCTGCTAATAACGAAGGTAAAGATGAAGACAAACTTGTATATCCAGAAATCAAGGGTCTGAATCTTAAAGGTAAACACATTTCAGCAATAAAGACTGTAAACAATATGCGTATTGCTTATGGAGCAGAAATGAATGATAAGATGTTGAAACAAGTAATGCAGAAAGTATCTGGCTTGTATACATCAACTTCTTTAAATCCTCTTACTTTCTATGTTGAGAAATCTGCATATGCTACTAAAAAGTAACAATTAACGCATTATCAAAATGAGTAAAAAACCAACAGTTTTATTTACGCTAGCAATGCTAGCTTTCGGTGGATATGTAGGATTTGTAACTAACTATACAAATACCGCCACCGCACACGAGTATGTGATTCCGAAGTTCACAGATGTACCTCGGACAAAAGACTTTAATATTGATATTAATTTGAACAATAACGCTATAAAATTAAATGGACAAAGCAACCCAGAACAAAATATCAATGTTGAAATCAAAAAGAAAGACAGTATCATCTATCTAACTTCTGTTGTAGAGAAGGAAGTACCTAAATACATTAAGGTAAGAGAACTGCCATCAGTTAAAGAGAATAAAACCACTTGTACGGATATTCTCCAAAGACTGAAACAACAACAATCAGAGAAGATAAATCTGAGTCGCAACTAGAACAGCCAATGCGATTATAGAGCTATAATGGTGTATATCCAGAGATATCTAAATCAAAGGATTAGAAAGTAAATGGTTAGATTGCTTTCTTAAAATTAAGATAGTACAGAATATTAGTAGGAATAGAGTATAGCTACAACTATAGGCTATTACTGAAAGTATAATAACTTATTGTGTTTATATACTATCTATAAACTGAAGAGGCAATAAGATAGAGGGAGAGCGTGTACAACCCTCTTGTTTTTGGTGAGAACCGACTGGAGACAGAAACAGAAGACGCAATTAGTAGAGAGCAGTCTACAAAATTAAACAGTACAAGGGGAACGAAATCCTCTTAAGTTACTCGCAGACTTATCATAGTTTGAATCAAGAAGGAGTAATAAACACGATGATGCCCAACAAATCGTAGTGTCCAAGACTACGTGCTGAACATTATCGAGCATATAACGCTCTAGGGTAGCTCCAAACTCCCCTTTATAGTATAGACTATATAAAAATGTCAGTATAGTGTTCTATACTTATCTAAACAGTTATATTGTAACTTAATAAGTTTAGAGATAGTATATATGAAGGTACTTAATTATAATATTATAGCACTACTTATTGAAAAAATATTGATAGATTACCTGGATTAGGCGTAAAGCCTATGCACAATGTTATGTTAATCAGTACATAGCTAATCCTAAGCTTGTATTACTATACACTCCAGTATAGAGGGATAGAGTGACAAAGTGAGTAGTAGATTGTGTGCCTATTGGCTGAGTAGCAATGATCCAATATTAATAAATAAGGAATCCTGCAACGGACCTCTTTAGGAAATAAGGAGTATGTGAGTTCAAGTAGTATTATAATAAACTCAGTTGTTATCTTATCTGAGTATAAACCTAGAGTGCTTTGCAACAGGAATATAAAGATAACTAGCGGATGAAGTGCGCAATAACACTATTTCAATACTAAGTGGAAGACATAAAGCTTAGAAGTACTAAATAATTTTATCCAGAAGCATAACTGGAGTTTTATCAAATTTGCACAAGGTGAGATACTCTATCCTTAAGAGTATATGTGAAAGTGAGCATCGCCCTACTCCTAGGTTGAAGAGAAGCAGACACATTAAGAGACGGACACGAAGCAGATCGGAGAAAAATCTGTGCATTGCACTAAATAGTAGTCTTAACGGGAAGTGACAGAATGTAAATCTATTTAGGAAGTCTCTATTCACGAGAGAATAAACATGTTTAATTTAACTAATGAGGAAGTTCAATGGTAGGTTTTAGGACGAGTAGTGATAAGAAGACGAAAGTAAATCCGAGCCACCCTCGACTGTACAATATAATTGCTGACATTTGAAACATTTAAAGTATATTGCGCAACAATATATGTAAAGTGACGCTGATTCCTTACATTAAAGGATGATAGGTGGAAATCCTAAAGTTATGTGCAGAATAAGAACAAAGTCGTAAGTACACGCAGCCTTAGAATAAACTATTAGGCTATAGAGTGGGTGTTTTGAAACATAAACAGCTCAAAATAAAATTCGGTAGAAGTATTACCGATAGTGAAGTAACAGTTAGGTTATGAACCATATACAGTACTCCTTACTATAACAGGAAAAAGAGCACGTTATAGTTACTGTTAGGCTCTTTAAACAATCAGAAACTAGCATAACATTCGATTTTCAGATAATTTCAGTTATAATGTTATTTGATGGGTATAAATCTCCTACCGTTGGAGTCCCGTTGTACCTTTTTAGGTATTAACTAGCATAACATTCGATTTTCAGATGTCGAATTACATATCTTTTCATAGTTTAGTATTGATAATTTTATGAAGAACGGCTGACTCATCTGTCTCATGAGTAAAGTCCTACGGGGAATGCCGAGTGAAGTAATAACATCACGTTCTAGTAGTAATGTTAATAATACGAAAGCTTATCTTATAGTTTTTCAGATTACTTATCAAATCTTAGCAGAATTTCGTTATAGAGTTTTACTGTTTGAATACAAGAAGTGGTTTTTAAGTTTTTAATAAACGAATAGATATTAGATGCTATTCCACTTAGATAAAAGAACTCTATAGCTTACTTTTTAAATTAACTTAGTATTAACTTACTCCGTAGGTGGAATCAACCACGGAATCAAGAAAGGAGAAATTATGGAAACAACAAAATATGAAAGCGTGTTCAAAAATCCAGAAGGTTTTACTCAGCAAGAAATTACTCAGTTACGTACTAAAGTAATTGCGTTTAGCCGTGCTTTAGTTGGTCGGCGGTTGGCAATCCCCGTAAGTGATTATTTGGATTTGAATTACAAGAAGAAGCTAGCTGGTGATATGCCGGGTCTTGTACTTGCAAATCCGATGAAGAAGTATATGATTGAAACTGTTGATTTGTTCAACGTAGATATCGTGCGGACTGCAAATGGTAAGATTGTTATTATGTTTAATAATGACGAAAAGTTGCAGTTTGATTTACGGGCAGATGTAGATATCGTATTGAAAGCTGGTCCGAAAGATGTTCAAGATGCTATCTTGAAGTTTGAAGCAACTGGAGAACGGTCTCCGTTCTGGAATGTTAAGATGGTAACAGAAGTTGTCACTCAGTTGAATCAGAGTAATTTGACTGATCTTAACAATTTTATTGATGAATTGGCAAATCAGGGAGCTTCTCTGGAACAAATCAATAAGATTACTAAGGACGACACTACTGCTTACTACAAGAGCATTGACGAGTAATTAATCTTAAGTACATAAAGCTATGGCAACAAATAAAAAGCCAATAGATTCATATCACTTGCAGATGTTACAGCTAATTATGTCTGATCCTCGTATTCAAAATAATTTGCTAATGGATGGGAGCAAAACAATTAAAGTTGGATATGATGGAACAGTATTAATAGGACGCCACAAATATGGTTGGGTAAATAAGTGGTTTAATTCCTATTATGTAATAGACTTTTTTAGTTTAGTACAAAGAATAGCTTTTATCATCACAGGTGTAGAAAGTAACAATTGTGATAAGTCAGGTTTGGTTGGGTTTCTGACAGAAGCAATTGATAAAGTACTTAAGAAAGATGAAAAAGAAAAAGTAATCGAGTTATTATTGTATTACTGTACATTACTTGATGAAAACAGTCCATTGAAATTGACCTATGATATTACAAAAGATGACCCAGGCTTTGATAAAAATATGGGTAACAACAGCAAGCGACGCAAAATGGTTGGGGTAGCAAATGCTTGCATAGATTTTGGGTATGAAAGAATACCTGTCAGTTTACATGTTGAAGGAGATTTATAATCGAATATATACATTTGGTTGGGTTCGTATTGAGTAGAAAATAATTGAAAATCAACATAAAATCAGTAAGAGTATATACATTTGGTTGGGTTCGTATATACTCTTACTTACTTGCCTCTGATAATGTTACTAAGGTAACTAAGTGTTGGAAAGCCGAGAGAAGAAGAATCGGATGCCGTATCGAGATGTGACAGAGGCGCTAACTCTTTGATCTTGTCTGTCTTATTTCTTAATTTTATTGTTATTCATATCAGCGGTCTGTGAAGATAGCTGATATTTTAAGTTATTAGACTTTGATCGGTCTATTAACTACACAGGTAGACTTTCTAATATACTATGTAATTAACTAATTGTCAAATTATTAAAATCAAGTATATATGAAAGCAAATAAATTTATTGAACAGCGTGATAAACTATCAGCAGATATTACTAAGTATTGGAATATTATTTCTATTGAGAATGTAGTAAATCGTAATTATCAGCGTACTTACGATTTGAAAGAACTTTATAATACAATTAAAGGTCTTACAGATGATCGAGTAATTGTTAAATTAAAGATACTATGTATCAATATGGGTATAAAGAAATTTAGTGATTTGCCAGCTGATTGTAATCAATTGGATGTATTTAAGCTATGTGAATTGCAAGAAATGAAAGTACATCTAAGTCGTATACGAACTTTGAACCCTGTTCTTAAGTCTAAGAAAGGTAAAAAAGCTCTAAATAAGACTGAAGTTTTAACTTCAAACTGGGTTAAAGCACGAATAAAAGAACTCGATTTAGAGATTCTGAAATTAAAAGAGAAACTTACTAAGTTCAATGAAGAAACAGAATTTGATGATTCTGCTGCTCCAATGTGCTTAGCTGCTTAAAATATAACAAGGAAGCGATAGGGAGAGTACGTACGGGAAATCTTAAAATATTAACCTATTTAGCTTCCTTTAGTTTTTAACTATTAAAATCAATTGTTATGAATCAAGATACTAGAAATAAGAAAAATGCTAAATACCAGCAAAACTTACAGAAACGTTATGGATTAACTAAGTCCTCAGATTATAAAGCTATGTGTAGTAAAGGAATATCTTTGTCAGAAAACATTAAGCCTATGACAAAGGAATTTGTAACTACTCGTCGTCATGATAAGATAGTAAGTAGAGAAGTATATACTTATAAGTGGACTCCTGAAGCTACTAATGCACGAAAGGAGTATCATGAAGCTAAAAAAGGTATAGCCAGTATTCCTAAGAAACCTACACAGGTATCTGATAAGAAGGATAAAAAACAGTTATTAGAAGAACGTACTTATTCTGATTACCATAATAAACTGGTGCAGAATCTATATGGTAGCAATAAAGCAGAACGCATTGCTAAACAACAAGCTTATAAAGCAGCTCATGAAGAGAAAATTAAGAAAGTAGCTAAACAACTTGAAGAATTCAAGATGTCTAAGAAGCTACAGTATTTAGAACAAAGACCGTATAAAGTAGTTATAGCTACTACAGACGATAAAGAGTTTAAGACAAGCTACTCTAATCTACCTATTGAACAACTTACTGAAGTAGTTACTAAAATAAATGAAAAGTTATCTAAACATGATAACTATAAATGCATTACTATTATAGATAGAGTAACTTTAGAAAAGAAATGCTTTGCTAAACATTTGCCAGAGATAAAGCAAGCAGCGTAGAGCGAAGAGACTTTTAGCAGGATAGTCTATAAAGAATCCTGCCTCTAGATTCTGTAGTTCAAGGGATAGAACAAAATTCTTCTAAAATTTAAATCTCAGTTCGAGTCTGAGCAGAATCACTACAAATTTATACGCTATGAAGATAAGAGGAAAAACAGTATATGTTTATGATATTGAAGTATTTCAAAACGTATTTCATTGTACTTTACTAAATACTGAAACAGAAAAATTAGTAAAATACGAATGTTCTGAAAGAAAAAACAATATTGAAGATATGTGTAAATTATTTATTACAGAAGACGCATACTTTGCGGGTTATAATAATACCCATTATGATAACCCTATAATAAATTATTGCATTGAGTTTTTCTCTAATTCTAAGTATACGTATAGTAAAATATGTAAATCTATATTCAATTTATCAAATATTATTATACAAGACAAAGATAATATTGATAGTTGGAAACGTTGGAAATATGCTAAAAATTTTCTAACATTAGATTTACTTACTATGTTATATAGTAAAGCGTTACGAGTTTCTTTAAAAGAAATGCAAGTAACAATGATGTATAAAAATGTTCAAGAATTTAATTGTGATTGGCAATCTCCATTAGCATTACAAGAAATAGATAATATGGTTAATTATAATATAAACGATGTATTATCTACTTATGAATTACTCAAACGATGTGAAAAAGATATCCAATTACGAATAAATATTGAAGATAATTACCATATAAACTGTCTTTCAAAAGATGGAGTAGGTATTGGAGTAGATATACTTCAAAAAGAATATATATCTAAAACAGGAATTGATAAAAAACAATTAGAAGAACTACGTAG
>ERZ772818.2754-NODE-2754-length-12878-cov-3.558996_pt1 | contig 12878 bp, 10 predicted proteins | sample MGYA00580837_ERZ772818 | MGnify/ENA primary metagenome ERZ772818 (study PRJEB29015, sample SAMEA2737671) | human gut metagenome | biome: human gut; feature: human-associated habitat; material: faeces | place: China | collected 2012 ...
GTTTGTGCATCAAATTCAAAAAAATGAATGTGAGTTGCTTTTTAGAAGTAAAAACTTTGAAACTTATGATACAGCTTTTAAAACAAATTATGAAAATGAGTATCATCGTTATATCATTGAAGAAAAACAAAAGTATCAAATTATTTTATTATCAGGATTAGAAGGTCATTTTTTTGATGGCTTTGATAAAAAATATAATCATGAAATAATGCGAGTTTTTTGCATGAAGAAATCCTTAAAAGAAGATATTTCTTTGTATGGACCTTATCACTTGTTTTTAAATGCACTTTTTCAAATCGATCATTGGCCAGGTATTTTTATTTTTAAAGGAGAACAAAGTGTTTTTTATCCTTTAAAAGATGTATCAGAAATCAATCATTATTTTAAATTGATTGAAGAAAATCAAATTTTTGAACAAAAGATTTCTTCAAAAGAAGAACAATACTTTGTTCAATTAAGTGATCTCCATTTAGGGACAAAGAAAACAGATAATGGTCTGATTGTTTTACAAGAAAGTTTCGATGAACTTTATCATATGTTACCTCATAATCATCAACTTAAATTTTTGATTACAGGAGATTTAATGAATTCACCTAATCGTAAAAATATGTATGCAGCTTCTCGTTTTATGAATCGTTTAAAGAGAAAGTATCATAGTGATGTTACCTTTGTTTTAGGAAATCATGATGTGATTGTTTATGGTTTGAATCTTTTAAAGAAACAAAAAACAAAAGTGGTCGCTTATTTACTAGGAGAAAATATTAAAGTTTATCCAGATGTTAAAATGATTGTGATCAAAATAGATTCTACTTCTCAAGGAAATCTAGCAAGGGGAATGGTTGGGCAAAGACTTCTTAAAGAAATTGAAGATGAGCTTTTATCAATTGATCATTTAGAAGACTATACCTTGATAGCGATGATGCATCATCATTTAATGCCACTTAGAAAAGATGATTTTTTGAAAATAAAATGGAATGAAAAACTATTCATGGGAAAAATTGCTGACTCGACAAAAGCCCTTGTGGATGCTCAAGATGTAATGTATTGGTTAGAAAAACATCATGTACGTTATATTTTTCATGGACACAAGCATATTCCTTGTGTTGTAAAAAAAGGAAATACATATATTATGGCAGGAGGTTCTTCTTGTGGAGGAGGTACCAGAGAAAGAAAAAGCAGTTATTTAAGTTATAATTTATTGAAATATAATTGTAAAGATCAAGCGTTTAAGTATTGTTTTGTATTCTATGATGATCTTACAAAACAAGAAAGACATCGTGTAAAAATAAAATTATTTTTGGAGGAAAAAAATGAAGTTAGTAGATAAGATGAAAGATGAGAATTTAGGACTTGCAATCCTATATAACTTTACAAAAGGGTATGGGCATGTTCCAATGAGTGTTTATGATGTGGTTTTACCATTTCTTTATCATGATGGTTTTAGAAATCATTTATTTGAAGGAGTTGAAGTAGAAGAAGCTCTTACTAAATGTGTACAAGAGGACACATCTTTTATTCAAACTATTTTAGATGCGATTGAAGAAGATAAAGAAATGACATCAAGAGCATTAGGAATTTGTCTTTTAAATAAATATTTAAGTTTTGAATTTGAAGATAATGAAATGAAAGGGATTTATCATGAAAGCTCTATTTTAGATATTAATGAAGCAATCGATTTAGGAAAATTCTTTTCAGAAAAATCTTATGAAGATATTTTAAATATTTTAAAAAAAAAGAGTTCTAATGTTGTCTTTTTAGATAGTGTTTGCTTAGGAGATGATGTTGATCTTTCTAAATTGAATCAATTTGGACAAGCAACGATTTATAAACAAAGTAATCCAGAAGAAGTCATTGAACGTATTCAAGAAGCAGATATTATTATTACTAATAAATGTTTACTTACTGAAGAAGTCTTACAATATGCTTCGAAAGTAAAACTTATTTGTATTACAGCAACAGGTGTCAATAATGTTGATTTAGATTATTGTCATCGTCATGGTATTACTGTATGTAATGTGGCAGGTTATTCTTCTTTAAGTGTTGCTCAACATACTTTTGCATTAGCTTTAGACCTTTTACATAAAAATAGTTATTATCATAATTATGTTCAAAGTGGACAATATAGTGATAGTGGTATGTTTAGTCATATTGGACCTCATTTTTATGAATTGCATGAAAAAACATGGGGGATTATTGGTATGGGAAATATTGGACGTACGGTTGCAAAAATTGCTGAAGCTTTTGGCTGCCAAGTTCAGTATTATTCAACAAGTGGAAAAAATACGAAGCAAGATTATCTCTCAGTTGATTTAGAAACATTATTAAAAACAAGTGATATTGTTTCTATTCATTGCCCTTTAAATGAACAAACAAAAGGATTAATTGGTGAAGAATCATTTAAGTTAATGAAAAAAGAAGCAATTTTAATTAATGTAGGACGTGGTGGTATTGTTGATGAAGAAGCACTGGTTGAAGCTTTACAAAATAATGAAATTGCCGGGGCAGGACTCGATGTTTTTGAAAGAGAACCACTTGCAAAAGAGAGTCCTTTACTACAAATTAATGATGCTTCAAAACTTTTAATGACACCTCATATTGCATGGACAACAGTAGAAGCAAGAAATCGTTTGTTTGATTTTGTCGTTGATAATATTCAAGGTTTTTTAAAGGGTGATTTAAAGAATGTATGTTAATGCATTCTTTTTTTGCATTTTAAATTGAATTATGTTATACTCGAAAAACTTGAGGAGAAAATGAATGAACAAATTTGAAAAATTAGGATTAAGTGAAGAATTATTAAAATCAATCAATGAATTAGGTTTTGAAAAACCAACACCTATTCAAGAAAATATTATCCCTGTTATTTTGGAAGGCTATGATGTCATTGGACAAGCACAAACAGGAACAGGAAAAACTTTGGCGTTTTCAAGTATTTTACTTACAAATTTAAAAGAAAGAAAAAAGAAACCACAAGCGTATATTTTATCACCAACAAGAGAACTTACCATGCAAATTCATGAAGAATTAAAAAAACTTGGAAAATACAGTTCTTTACGTTTTGCTTGTGTTTATGGTGGTAGTGGTATTGAAAAACAAATTAAATCGATTAAAAAAGGTGTTGATATTGTCGTAGGAACACCGGGAAGAATGATGGATTTAATGAGACGTAAAGTACTTCAACTAGATGAAGTTTCTTACGTGGTTTTAGATGAAGCTGATGAAATGTTGAATATGGGATTTGTAGAAGATATTGAAACTATTATTTCTAAGACAAATCCCGATCATACAACTATGCTGTTTTCTGCAACGATGCCAGAAGGTATTAAAAAAATTGCGAAAAATTATATGAAACCAGATTATAAGCATATTCAAGTTAAACAAAAAACAATTACCGCCAATACAGTAAAACAATACTATTTTGAAGTTAAACAAAAAGATCGTTTTGAAACATTATGCCGTATTATTGATAGTGAAACGGTACAATCAGGAATTATCTTCTGTCGTACTAAAAGAAGTGTTGATGAAGTAACAGAACAAATGCAAAAGGCTAACTATAATGTAGAAGCAATGCATGGTGATTTAAATCAAGATCATCGTATGCGTACTTTAAAGAAATTCAAAGAAGGAACAATTCATTATTTAATTGCTACAGATGTGGCAGCAAGAGGTATTGATGTAGAAAATATTAGTCATGTCATCAACTATGAATTACCTCAAGAAGTAGATCTTTATGTACATCGTATTGGACGTACAGGACGTGCAAACCGCGAAGGAAAAGCTTATACAATTGTTGTAGGAAAAGAAGAACGTTATTTAAAAGAAATTGAAAGAAAAACAAAATCTCACATTGAAAAATTAGAAGTACCAACATTAACACAAATTCATCAACATAAAGTAACAGAATTAATGTATAAATTAGAAGATATGATTTTACATGGAGAACATAAACCGATGAAAGATTTGGTTAATCAAATTGAAAATCATATGTTAAAAGATGTTACAGCGGCATTAATTGAACTTTCTTTAAATCAACAAATTGGTTATCCTTATACAAAAGAAAAACTTGAATCTTCATCAAAACGTAAAAAAGGTGCAAGTGAAGGTTATACACGTTTATTTTTAACGGTAGGATCTATGGATAAAGCAAAGAAAAAAGATATTATTCATTTCTTGGTTTCAAAGGCAAATATTAGAGAAAGTGATATTCAAGGAATTGATATTAAAAGAAAGTTTACGTTTGTAAATATTAATGATAAAGCTGTAAAAAAAGTAATGAGACATTGTCAAAAAGAAAAATTAAATGGACGAAAAGTAGAAATAGAGCAAGCAAATAGCTGTTAGGCTGTTTCTTGTTCTATTTTTTTAAAAAAAATTAAAGGCGATAGAATCAACATAATTAATAAAAATTATGAAAGCGGTATCAATTTACACTTGAATGTAAGGGCTATCATGTGTATAATTATATTAGTTGATTAATTAGGAGGATTGATTGAAATGAAACAATATGTTTACTCATTCAAAGAAGGAAATAAAGATATGAGAGTCATCCTTGGAGGTAAAGGTGCAAACTTAGCTGAAATGACAAGCATTGGTTTACCTGTTCCACAAGGATTTACTGTATCAACAGAAGCTTGTACTGCTTATTATGAAGATGGAAAACAAATTTCACCTGAAATTTGTGCGCAAATTGATAATAAATTAGCTGAATTAGAAGAAGAAACTGGAAAAAAATTAGGAGATCCAACAAATCCATTGTTAGTATCTGTTCGTTCAGGAGCAAGAGAATCAATGCCAGGTATGATGGATACTGTTTTAAACTTAGGTTTAAATGATGAAGTAGCTACTGGATTTACTAAAATTACAAATAATGAAAGATTCGTATATGATAGTTATAGAAGATTCATTCAAATGTTTGCAGATGTTGTTATGGGATTTCCAAAAAGCTCATTTGAAAGAAAATTTGATGATATCAAAGAAGAAAAAGGAGTTGAATTTGATACAGATTTAACTGCTGATGACTTAAAAGAAGTTGTTGCTATCTATAAAGAAGAATACAAAAAACATGCGGGAGTTGAATTCCCACAAGATCCAAAAGTTCAATTAATGGAAGCTATTAAAGCTGTATTCCGTTCATGGAACAATGACCGTGCAATCACTTATAGACGTTTAAATGATATTCCTGGTTCATGGGGAACTGCTGTAAACGTTCAACAAATGGTTTATGGTAATACCGGAGATACTTCTGGTACAGGTGTTGCCTTCACTCGTAACCCTGCAACTGGTGAAAAGAAATTATTCGGTGAATACTTAATGAATGCACAAGGTGAAGACGTTGTTGCTGGTATTCGTACACCTCAACCAATTGCAACATTAAATGATGTTATGCCAGAATGTTATGAACAATTCTGTAAAGTATGTGACATTCTTGAAGAACATTATAGAGATATGCAAGATATGGAATTTACAATTGAAAATGGTAAATTATTCATGTTACAAACTCGTAATGGTAAAAGAACTGCACAAGCCGCTTTAAAAATTGCAGTTGATTTAGTAAATGAAGGAATGATTACTAAAGAACAAGCCTTATTAAAAGTAGAACCAAGACAATTAGATCAATTATTACATCCAAACTTTGAAGAAACTTCATTAAAATGTGCTCAAGTTATCGCTACTGGATTAGCTGCTTCTCCAGGTGCTGCAACAGGACGTATTTACTTCACTGCAGAAGATGTTATTGAAGCTCATAAAAATGGTGTTCAAGATATCTTATTAGTACGTCTTGAAACTTCACCAGAAGATATCGAAGGTATGAATATCGCTCATGGTATCTTAACTATTCGTGGTGGTATGACATCACATGCTGCCGTTGTTGCTCGTGGTATGGGTACTTGCTGCGTATGTGGATGCGGAAGCTTAAGAGTTGATGAAGAAGCTAAAGTATTAATGACACCAGATGGTAAAAAATATCATGAAGGTGACTATATGTCATTAGACGGAAGTACAGGTAATGTTTATGGTGAAAGAATTAAAACTGTAGAACCTGAAATCAGTGGTGACTTCGAAACATTTATGTCATGGGCTGATGAAGTACGTACATTAAAAGTTAGAACAAATGCTGATACTCCAAGAGATGCTTTACAAGCTCGTAAATTTGGGGCAGAAGGTATTGGTTTATGTAGAACAGAACATATGTTCTTCGAAGAAGAAAGAATTTTCAACTTCAGACGTATGATTACTGCTGAAACAGTAGAAGCAAGAAAAGAAGCATTAGAAAAAATCTTACCATATCAAAGATCTGACTTTAAAGAATTATTTAAAGCAATGGAAATCTATCCAGTAACAATTCGTTTCTTGGATCCACCTTTACATGAATTTTTACCACATACAGATGAAGAAATCAGACCTTTAGCTGAAAGTTTAGGTATGACATTTGATGCGTTAAAAACTCGTGTTGAATCATTAAAAGAATTTAACCCAATGATGGGACATCGTGGATGCCGTTTAGCAGTAACTTATCCGGAAATTGCTGAAATGCAAACAAGAGCAGTTATTGAAGCTGCAATTGCTGTTAATAAAGAAGGACAAAATGTTGTTCCTGAAATCATGATTCCATTAGTTGGAGATATTAAAGAATTAAAATATGTTAAAGATGTAGTATGCAAAACTGCTGATGCAATTATTGCAGAAGCAGGAGTTGAATTACCATATAAAGTTGGTACAATGATTGAAATTCCTCGTGCTGCATTAACTGCAGATGAAATCGCAAAAGAAGCTGAATTCTTCTCATTTGGTACAAATGATTTAACTCAAATGACTTATGGTTTCTCTCGTGATGATGCTGCTAAGTTCTTAAATGAATATTATACTAAGAACATCTTTGAATCTGATCCATTTGCTCACATTGATGAAAATGGTGTTGGACAATTAATGCAAATTGCTATTAATAAAGCAAAACCAGTTCGTCCAGATATTAAATTAGGTATCTGTGGTGAACATGGTGGAGATCCTAGAACTGTTGAATTCTGTCATAGAATTGGTTTAACTTATGTTTCATGTTCTCCATATCGTGTACCATTAGCACGTTTAGCTGCTGCTCAAGCTGCTGTTAAAGAAAAAATGGGTAAATAGTTTATAAGGAGGGTAGTGAAAACTACTCTCTTTTTATTTGTGTGAAATTCAATTATTGAAGTTTACTTTTTTTAGTGAAATAATAAAAATTAGGAGATGATAAAATGACGTATGAAGAAATGATAGAAGATGAAACTTTTATTGAGGGAATGCAAACACGTATCATGTCTGATCGAGAAATGGATACTATGTATATTCCGGATGTTGAATATATGAATATTGATGGAATCAGTCGTGTTTTACAAATATTAGTACCTCGTAAAAGGGTAATGGAAAATGAAAAATATCCACTAATTGTCTATGTTCAAGGGTCTGCTTGGCATAAACAAAATGTTTATCAACATGTAGGACAACTTAATTATTTATGTAAACAAGGTTTTGTTGTAGCTATTGTACAATATCGTGAAAGTGATTTAGTGCCTTTTCCAGCACAAATAGAAGATACCAAAACAGCAATTCGTTTTTTAAGAAAACATCATGAAGAATATTTTATTGATGAACAAAATGTTTTTTTATTTGGTGATTCATCAGGTGGACATGTAGCTTTAGTAAGTGGACTTACAAGTAAATTACCATTATTTAACAGTAATTTATATTCTGAATATTCTAATGAAGTACGTGCTATTATTGATTTTTATGGTGTGGTTGATATTACGATGGAAGATGGTTTCCCAACAACAGAAAATCATCAACAACCCGATAGTCCAGAAGGATATTTAATTGGAAGAAAAAATGTTTTAGAACATTTAGATATCGCTCGCCAAACAAGTCCAATGACATATTTAGCTGGTGATATTCCACCTATTTTAATTGCTCATGGTACAAAAGACCGTTTAGTTGCTTTTAAGCAAAGTGTTAAATTGTATAAGGCTTTAAAGGATAAAAATAAAGATGTTGTTTTTTATCGTATGAAGGGTGCTGATCATGGTGGACCTATGTTCTTTTGTGAAGATATGCTCGAGGAAGTAATTAAATTTATAAAAAAGAACATATCTAATGCATAAAGGATATAATCTATGGTAAAACAAGTACATTGGAGAAAAGAATATGTTAAAAAATATTGATATATAAAAAGTATTAAAGTTAAAAGAAGCGGTCGCTTATCAAAAAGGACAAGTTGCTTTTAAAATATTAACTCAAAATGAAGCTTTAAGTGTGACACTTTTTTTGACAAAAGAAGAAATTAGCTTTCATAAAAGTGGAGAAGATACTTTTGTAACTTGTTTAGATGGTGAATCAATTGTAATGCCTACTGGGTTACCATATGCTGTTTATGGAAAAGAACAATTTAAAATGTTATGAGTGGTTGTTTTTTAAGAAAGTTATGATGAAATCTCATCATAGCTTTTTTTTTAGCTATAAGCTATAATAAAAACAAGGTGATTATGATGGAAAAAATGATGTTAAATCTAAATAGTTTAGCAACAATGTTGTTTACATGCGATTTGCATGCGTATAAAGATGCTGTTTTAACTTTTGATGAATGGATCAACGTTGAAAAAAATTTAAAAGTACATGGTTTAAGTGGACCAGGGTGTTTGTTTGGTTTGAGTGCAGATGAATTGATGGATATTTTAGATATTTCTGAGTATACTTCTTATAAAATAGTACAAAGAATGAAAACGATGAATGTGTTTTTAAAACATATTTATGAATATGAACAAAAAGGAATTCGTATTATTACAAAATACGATGAAGAATATCCACAAATTTTGTCCAAAAAAATGAAGAAAAATGCACCAACTTGTTTATTTGTGGTAGGAAATCTTCCTGTAGAGTTTGAAGGGATTTCTCTTACTGGGTTACAAACTGTAACAAAAAAGGAAAAAGGTTGCATTAAAAGATTAGTTGATAAAATCAATAATGAAAATAAGTGGTTGATTTCTAATGATTGTAAAGGTGTAGACCAAGAAGCATTTCAATATGCATTACATCATCATGGACATATCATCAGTTTTCTATGTGAAAAAATGGAAGATAAAGCAATGGAATACAAGCGCTATATTCGCTCAGGTAATCTTGTTTTATTAAGTGCTATTGATCCAATAAAAAGATTTACAGTAACTCACGCGATTGATCGTAATAGCTATGTATGCGGTTTATCGAAATTTCAAGTTGTTGTTTCTAGTAAAATCAATAGTGGAGCAACATGGTTTACTATTATGCATAATATGCATCATAACTGGACAATTTCTCTTGTTATTGATAATGATTGTTTTGGAAATCAACGTTTATTGGAAATGAAAACAACACCATTGTATGTTAAAAATATTGTTTCGGATATGAGCTTTGAAATGATTTATAATGAAAATAAAAAAGAAGAAGTGGAAGAAGAAATTAATATAGATCAAATGTCTATTTTTGAATTTATTGGAGATGCAAATGGATAGAAGATATAAAGATTGTATAATTACATATGGTTTAATGGGAATTTGTATTATTGTTTATTTATATCTTCTATCCAATATTTATTTGTAATAAATCTATATCCGCCATCTTCTGTATTATCATATTCAACTATTAATATTTCATTTTCAGTATGAGATAGAACTACATATTCTTTATCCTCAATCGTAACAAATTCATATTTCATTTTATCATCCACAGATGGTATCACTCCATATACACCGCCAATTATAATCACTGCTAAATTTATACATAATACAATTCCCACAATTATTTTATTATGTCCGCAATATACAATAATATACCCTGTTAGAAATACAATTACTAAAATTATAATTTCAATCTTATTTATAACATTTGTATTATTAATAATTTCCGTCCGACGAAAAAAATCACTCAAAAAAACTGCATCTAAAATAGCTAATGTAAGTCCAGATAATGTCAAAAATACAATATCCTTCACTTTATCTAGTATGGTTTTATGTCTATTCCCTCTTGAAAGTGTACATAAAATTAATATTATTATCCCAAATACCATCAATATTAAAAAATTAGTTTTATTTGCTAATGCTTCCGTATTTCCGAAATATCTTGCCGGTATTTTATAATAATTTTCGCAATTATATTTATAACTATTTTTATATAAATATATTATAATGCTAGTCGCACAAGTTAATATTGTAATAAATTTTCCATACAAATCTATGTATTTAGTCCAATCCTTTTTTTGTTTTTCTTCTATAGGCTTTTTCAACTCATTTTGTTCTTTATATGCATATGGAATCTTAATGTATCTTCTGTTGTATTTCTTTATTATCATTATTATATTTTTCCCCATTATTATATCCTCAATCTTTCTTATCACTATTATCGTATAATATTACTACTTATTCTCTCTATGTATTGTTAAAATCAGCATCAGCTTAAGTATAAATTCATCTAAAATGACAAATCAATACCCAAGCTGACATATATAAATATATAAAAGATTATTTGTATATACAAAATAAAATTCAATGTAATAAAATTAAGTCTGCATTATTATACGGTTATAATATATTGCTCCTTAAGGTCGTTTAACATATTATGCTGAATACATCCCTCTTTATCAAGTCTGCCAACCACAATTCCCGGAGCAATTCCTATACTTTTTGCAAAATCAATTACACTTGATGCACTAAAAATCCCTATATTCTTATATTGCTCAAAGTTTTCTGTCGGAATAAGCTTATCTCTTGACCAATTGTCTGCATTTTTCTCGTCTTGATCAGTAGTTCCGCTTATCTGTCCAATATACCCTAACACAATATGTGCTAATTCGTGAAAAAGACTAAACCAGAATTTATCCGAATCTTTTCCTCTTGCGGTCAAGCCTACTACTATCTTATTTCCATCTACAAATGATGCTCCTTGAAGAAATGAGCCTTTCAAATGTGGCAAGAATACAAGTGCTATTCCACACTCTGTCAACATCTCCTTAAGCTTTGGGCAAAATTCTTTTGGTTTCTGCACTGTCATTTTTCTTAATTTCTGGTATTACATCAATTAACCCTTTAACATTAATAGGTGCAGTACGGATAGATATTACGTGCTTTAATCTTTGCTTCCTGTGCCCTAGCCAGCAAAGCAAAATTGCTCTTTTCCGTAATTGCTAATCTTCTGCAGGCAATTCTTGTAATCTGATGGTTCTCTAAAAGTGAAAGTTCTACCACCCCAAAATATTTCCTGAGATATATAACTTTTTCCTTTGTATCCCTCGTTTCTGGAACCCAGCCATATTTAGCCATCTCATTATAAGGAAGTTGTTTTGCTAACGTTTCATCATCATCCATAGTATTTTCCGATTCAACTTTAAGTAACTTTTCTCTATAGACTGCCTCCAGATTATTCCAAAATTTTGCCGGTACTCCAAGTACCATTTCCAATCTAACTGCCACCTCTGGAGTCAGCTTAACTTCACCATTTATGAGCTTACTAATATGTTTCTCTGACATATCCATTCTTGCTGCAAACTCTTTCTGACTCATTTCCCTGTCATTAAGCTGTTCCTTAATTGTCGCTCCAGGTGGTGTTGCAATAAAACTGCGACTTCTCACCATAGTGCTACCTCCTATCTGATTTCCTTTTCTTAATGGTAATCAACTATCTCCATGATATGCACCACTTGAATTTCATTACCATGTTTCTCAAACACCAATCTATACGGATGCACCAAGTCAACTGCATATTGCCCTTTCCGATTATTGGTTAATGGATGACACCTTCCAATGTGATATTGGATCATTTCTTCTACAGTATTTGCAGCTTCAATTTCTCCTATACGCATTTGGATTTTTTCTGACATTTCATTTCCATATGTTCTATCGGATATCTTGGCATCCGTACAAACCTTTTCAATCTTCTTATTTTTGTACGTAATATCCAATACATCATCCCTTTTTTAAATTTACCTTTGAGGTAAATTTATAATAGCGCACAGGAGCAAATTAGTCAATCTATAAATTTACCTCAGAGGTAAACTAATAGTATAATAATACCACTACCGGTCATGCCAGCGATCCCCACGCTTCGCATGAATCTATGAATGACATGACTTACACAAAGCAATCAGATTGCTCCGATCATGTGTGCCACCTTCACTCAAATGTGAACTTCCTATAAAACTAACTCTCGATAAGCAGAAATGGCGTATTTCCTATATTTTCAGCAAAAAACGAAGAGTTAATTAGCTCTCATAAAATTACTGCCAAATATGCTGTAAATGGCTTAAAATAAGCATTTTAAGAAAACGAGAGTTAAAATATCAGGAAGTTCACATCAAAGGAAGCTTGTGATGTATCTCCTCCACCGGAACTGCAAGTCCACGCTCAAAGCATAACTCACAGAACGGATGCTCTGCATCATACTTGTCACGGATTCTCTTCCACTGGATGCGACGTACTGTTCTATAAGAAACATTCAGCTGCTTTTTACCTGGATCCGGCTTCAAGTAAAGCCTCTTTTCATTCTGTTTCAATCTTGTCGAGCTCCCCGATCTTAGCTTATTTCATATACCCTTGAATTTTATCTATCAATGTAATATCTGCCGGTAACCAGGCAACACTGTCTAACTGATCCCTTGTAAGCCATTTTGCCGCCTCTGCCTCTTTTAACTCAAGATGGCCTTTTGTAACCTCCGCCCAAAAACAATCCATCGAAAGATGAAAGGTTGGATAATCAAATTCAATTGTATCGATCCATTCACCGACCTTAATTTCTGTATCCAGTTCTTCCATAATTTCTCTCACAAGAGCCTGCTGCGGTGTTTCTCCCGGTTCTACTTTTCCGCCCGGAAATTCCCAGCC
>ERZ772818.2757-NODE-2757-length-12869-cov-3.781333_pt1 | contig 12869 bp, 10 predicted proteins | sample MGYA00580837_ERZ772818 | MGnify/ENA primary metagenome ERZ772818 (study PRJEB29015, sample SAMEA2737671) | human gut metagenome | biome: human gut; feature: human-associated habitat; material: faeces | place: China | collected 2012 ...
CCTCATTATATATCTCTGCTATAATATAATCAAATACATATATTTTTATAAAATATATAGTGTTTAAGTTATATATCGGAGGAGTTTATATGTTTCAGGGAATGGAATACATCTATGAGGTCTACAAGGAAAAAAGCTTTTCCAAAGCTGCTGCTGCTCTTTTCATTTCGCAGCCTTCTTTAAGCGCCAATGTAAAACGTGTGGAAAACCGTATTGGCTATCCTATTTTTGATCGAAGTACCAAACCTTTACAGTTAACTGAAGTTGGAAAACATTATATACAGGCTGTTGAAAAAGTCATGGATATTGAAAATAATCTCGAAAACTACCTACTGGATCTGGGAAATCTCAAAACAGGAACTCTTAATGTAGGTGGCAGTAACTTTTTTTCTTCGTGGATTCTGCCTCCCCTTATTGCTGATTTTTCCCAAAAATTCCCCCATGTTCAAATTTCTCTTGTAGAAGAAAGTACAGCAAAGCTATCCCAGTTTCTCCAGGCCGGAAAGTTAGATCTGGTGATCGATAACTGTATTCTGGATAACCAGATTTTTGAACATTATATCTACCAGAAAGAACAACTTCTTCTTGCAGTTCCCAAAAATTATTCAATCAATACCAAACTGCAGGAATATCAGATTCCTATTGAGGAAATCCGGAACGGGCAGTTCCGTTCTTCTCATATTCCTTCTGTTCCATTAAACAAATTCGAGAACGAACCATTTATTATTCTTCGTTCAGATAACGATACCGGTAAGCGTGCACTTACCATTTGTCAGGAAAATCACTTTTCACCTTCTGTAATATTTCGCCTGGATCAGCAGATGACTGCCTATAATATTGCATGTTTGGGAATGGGTATCACTTTCATCGGGGATCTTCTGCTCTCCAGAGTTCCAACAAATTCAGAACTTGTTTTTTATAAGCTGCCCGGTCAGAGCAGTAAACGCACTGTATTTTTTTACTGGAAGAAAGGCCGCTATATCAGCAGAGCCATGGAAGAATTCCTGAAGCTGCCCTTTTCCTGATATGTCATAATCAAATAGGTTATGGTGATTGGTTATCATCAGATGTACGTCAAAATGGGGTTGTTGTGCTAAATAAGCACAACAACCCCAGTATGTCAGGCAGATATTCGATTAGAACAATGGCTTCATCGCCGGATACAGAGTTCTGAACTTCTGATATCTCTCTTCATATTTTGCAACCAGTTCAGGATCCGGTTCTACCGTATCAACAACTTTGGCAAATTTCTTACCGATGGTTTCTACATCCGGGTAAGCACCACAGCCTACTGCTGCCAGCATAGCTCCACCCATGGACGGTCCTTCTTCGTTCTCCAGAACATCAACCTTCAGGTTCATAACGTTTGCAATGATCTTCTTCCACAGTGGGCTCTTAGCTCCACCACCGCAGATCTTGGTTCTCTCAATCTTGATTCCAAGGTTTCTTGCAACTTCCAGGGAATCACGAAGACCAAAGGCAACACCTTCCAGAACAGCCTGTGTCATGTCTGCTCTTGTGCTGTCCATGGACATTCCAAAGAATACACCTCTTGCATCAGGATTATTATGAGGTGAGCGCTCTCCCATCAGATATGGAAGGAAGAATACATGATTCTCTCCCAGCTTCTGAATTGGAGCCTGCTCTGCTGCGAAATCCTTTGTCTGAAGAATCTCCTCTGCCCACCATTTGTTACAGGAAGCTGCGCTGAGCATGCATCCCATCAGATGATAACTTCCATCTGCATGGCAGAAAGAATGAAGTGCATTGTTTTCATCCACACCAAAGTTCTTGCTGGAAATAAATACAGTTCCGGATGTTCCAAGAGAAATATTGCACTGTCCGTCACCAACTGTACCTGTTCCAACAGCTGCTGCCGCGTTATCTCCGGCACCTGCAACAACTTTTACATCTTCTGAGAATCCAAGTTCTTTTGCAATTTCAGGTTTCAGAGTTCCTACTACTTCCCAGCTCTCATACAGTTTCGGAAGCTGTTCTTCTGTGATACCGCAGATTTCCAGCATTTCCTTTGACCAGCAACGGTTCTTTACATCAAGCAGAAGCATACCGGAAGCATCGGAAACATCTGTGCAGAAAGAACCAGACAGACGATATGCCAGGTAATCTTTCGGCAGCATAATTTTAACTACTTTCTTGAAATTCTCAGGTTCATTTTTCTGCATCCAGAGAATCTTCGGCGCTGTAAATCCTGCAAAAGCAATATTTGCTGTATATTCAGAGAGTTTCTCTTTTCCGATCACAGTATTCAGATACTCTGTTTCCTCGCCTGTACGACCATCATTCCAGAGAATTGCAGGACGGATTACATTGTCATCTTTGTCCAGAGTTACCAGACCATGCATCTGACCGCCGAAACCAATTCCTGCTACCTGAGTTCTGTCAATATCCTTTGTCAGTTCTTTCATACCTTCCATGCTCTGTGCAAACCAGTCTTCCGGTTTCTGTTCAGACCAGCCTGGATGCGGGAAAAATAACGGGTATTCTTTTGAAACAATATTACAGATTTTTCCTGAATCTTCCATAAGAAGAAGTTTTACAGCGGAAGTACCAAGGTCAATACCGATATAATACATAACTTTATTCTCCTTTTTATCACATTACTATTTGCATTTCATTATTACTGATTTAGTTCCATTCATTATTATCACGATTTGATAACAGGGCATCTGATATGAAATCAGTTACTCTCTATTATTGAATGGATTTCTCACATTCACTTAATCTAATACATCCCAGGGTAAACCCCCGGGATGCCTTATAATTATCGTGTCAGTCTATTATCATTTATAATTCAGATTCAATCTTTATCAAATTCTGATTATCCCCATGGATTCTCTGTTGGGTATCTTACGCCTGCCGGCTGGTTGTATCCGATTTCTTCAACCGGTACACCGATATATTTGAATACTTCAAACAGAGCTTTTCCATAATGTCCGAATGCTACTGCTCCGTGATGTGGGTATCCTCCCTCGATCAGTACATGACGGTAGAAACGTCCCATTTCCGGAATAGCGAATACACCGATAGAACCAAAGGATTTCGTTGCAACAGGAAGAACTTCACCATGTGCAATATATCCACGGAGTTTGTTATCAGCTGTGCTCTGCAGACGATAGAATGTGATATCTCCAGGTACGATATCTCCTTCAAGAGTTCCGTTTGTAACCTCTACCGGAAGAGATCTTGCCATGATCATCTGGTTCTTCATCTCACAGAAGGAAAGCTTGCTGGAAGCTGTATTTCCACAATGGAATCCCATGAATGTATCTTTCAATGTGTAGTTATATTTGCCTTCGATAGACTCTTTGTACATATCCTTCGGTACAGAGTTGTTGATGTCAAGCAGTGTAACTGTATCCTGGCTTACAACTGTTCCGATGAACTCACTTAATGTACCATAGATATCAACTTCACAGGATACCGGGATGCCCTGGGATGTCAGACGGCTGTTTACATAGCAAGGAACGAATCCGAACTGTGTCTGGAATGCCGGCCAGCATTTTCCTGTTAATGTTACATATTTACGATATCCTCTGTGAGCCTCTACCCAGTCTTTCAGAGTCAGTTCATACTGAGCAAGTTTCTCAAGAATTTCAGGTTTCTTGTTTCCTGCACCAAGTTCTTCTTCCATTTCTTTAACAACTGCCGGGATTCTCTCATCTCCTGCATGTTTGTTGAATGCTTCGAACAGATCAAGTTCAGAGTTCTCTTCGATTTCAACACCAAGGTTGTAAAGCTGTTTGATCGGAGCGTTACAAGCAAGGAAGTTTGTTGGACGTGGTCCAAAGCTGATGATCTTTAAGTTGCTTAATCCTTCAACTGCTCTTGCGATTGGAAGGAAGTCATGGATCATATCTGCGCAGTCTTCTGCGTCACCAACCGGATATTCCGGAATATATGCTTTTACATTACGAAGCTGTAAGTTGTAGCTTGCATTTAACATACCGCAGTATGCATCCCCACGTCCCTGGATCAGGTCGCCCTGTGTTTCTTCAGCTGCTGCACAGAACATCTTCGGTCCTTCGAAGTGTTTAGCAAGAAGTGTTTCGGAAATTTCCGGTCCGAAGTTTCCAAGATATACGCAAAGTGCGTTACATCCGGCTTTCTTGATATCTTCAAGAGCCTGAACCATATGGATTTCGCTCTCTACGATACAGATTGGACATTCATAAATGTCTTCTGCACCATATTTCTTTGTATAAGCCTCTACAAGTGCTTTTCTTCTGTTTACGGAAAGGCTTTCCGGGAAACAGTCACGGCTTACTGCTACGATTCCGACTTTTACTTTTGGCATGTTATCGATCATGATTAATTCTCCTTTTTTCTTTCTGAAATTCCTTATGTTAAATATTAGGTTTATTAGGTTTCGTTCTGATTATTATTTTCAAAAACCATATCATTCTGATTCTATTGCCGGTTACTGTTTACAATTGCTCTATATTCGTAACCTGCTCACTCTGTCCACAGAGTTCTGACCGGATTATTGAAATCAGTCAATTGTGATATTCTCTCCGCGAAGTCCGTTTACTGCACCTTCAATCGCTGCATCTTCATGTGCGATGAGCCATTTATTCTTAGCTGTCAGTAAGCTGTCCTCGCCTGTTTTTGCAGTTTCAAATGTGAGATCAGTATTCGTTCCTGCCGGAAGTACAACTACACACTGGAATCCGCCATCCTGTACATTACATGGTGCATAATGAAGTGTTGTTGCATATACCTCAATACCAGTTCCTGCCGGTACAAGAAATGCTTCGATCTTAGAAGTGTCATATGTAAGCTCATCAGTAATATCCTGCTGGCTTCCGATCAGCAGAACCAGATCAGTTACAGCTACATTAATCTCTGAACTGCGATGATACTCTACCGCATTCAATTTCTTGTTATGTCCGTTGCAATATCCAATCTCAATCGGAATTCCACCGAAACCTTTATTCTGTAATTCCTTTGCTACGTCTAATGCTTCCAGTTCTTCTACAGAAGGAACATAAACGACATCATCCGGAACCGGTGTGTGTTTCATTTCTTTAAGAAGAGCACTGAAATCATACCCCTCAAGCACCTTTCCATATTTACGGAAAGAAGCGTCTGCTACATTCTGAATCTTCACCTGTAGACCTCCTTTTTTCTCTGGTGAACCGACAAGTTGATTCTCGAAATAATCTTATTGGCTCACCAAGGACTTTCACGTTATCTTTACTGTGACTTGAGTATAGCAGACAGGATATCCCTTTTCGCCATTTTTCTTGACTATTCTATAGCGTTTTTTTGACCTTTTTGATTTTCCTGCTTACGCATCTCACTCGGCAGAATCCCGTATCTCTTCTGAAATTCCCCCGAAAAGCCGCGGCTGCTGCAAAATCCGTTATCCAGTGCAATCTGACTAATCGTACGGTCCGTATTCATCAAATCTCTGTACGCATATGCCATACGAATGTCCTGCAAATAAGTTTTATAGTTAATTTTTGCATATTTTTGAAACATTCGCGACAAATACGCATCAGAATAACCAAATGTAGCCGCCAGATCTGAAAGTTTCAGATCTTCTTTATAATGTTCACGCATATAAGTGGTAATTTTTGACAAAGTATCCAATTTCCGGCTATGCCGAATTTCCTTCTCATGTACCTCCGTCAATCGATAATTCTTGACCAGCATATACATAATCTCATAAAACAAAGACATCGTCCTGAATTCATATCCCGTATCCCTTGCTGTATACACCTTATACAACTTCTTAATCAGCGAAGCCAGCTTTCCATCCGCATCCGCATCCTGACTGCGAAACCGAATAAAACGCTGCGCCGTAAAATAATTCTCAAACTGCTTCAGAGGAATCTGCAACACCACAGTCTTGTTTCGCTCTGCCGCATGAATCGAATGAATCTCATTAGAATTAATAATAAGTTGCTCCCCAGCCTTCAGCGGATACTCCTCCTTATTCATAAAAAACTCCAGATGCCCCTCCATAACCGCAAAAATCTCAATCGAAGTATGCCAATGCTTCTCCCTCACATAATTTCCATTTCCACCCTCAAAAAGAAACACCTTAAACGGCAGTCCCTCATTCGGAATAATCAGTTCATGCTGAAACTCCATATCCTCTCACCTCTTTCCACTATTACACTAAATTTACACATATCATTAATACCTTATCACTACCAGTAACCAGTGCGAAAAAATAGTTTATTTTGAGTGCATTTGCAGGACACTTAGATATTCTTAGGCATCAAAAATCCGCGTTATGAGAAGAAAAGTCCTTTGTCTGAGCGCCAGCGAGTAATCCAGACTTTTCTTCTCATGCTTTTAGCGGATTTTCGATACCTTAGAATATCTTAGTGTCCGAAACCGCACATGAAAGAAACTATTTTTCTGCGCGTCCCTTAATCTAATCTTTCTAATCTTTCTACTCTTCCCACTTATAACACAAAAAGAGCAGGCCAAAACATCCGCCTGCTCTCTCAAACGCCCTAAAACGCTTTATCTCTTCTGTATCCTATTTCCCTTCAGCGTCCTTCTCCGCCATTCTGGAGAACACCATCTCATATCCATCATTTCCATAATTCAATGAACGATTCACACGACTGATCGTTGCAGTGGAAGCTCCGGTCTTCTCGGAAATATCAAGATATGTCCTCTTGTCCATCAACATCTTGGCAACCTCAAAACGCTGTGATAATGAAAGAAGTTCATTAATCGTACATACATCTTCAAAGAAGGTATAGCATTCTTCTTTATCCTTCAGGCATAAAATCGCTTCAAAAAGCTGATCTACAGCCTCTGTTCTGATTTTTTTACTCATTTTTTTGCTCCTTTAGAACTCTACTCTTCAATTCTTCACTGGACGGACATTTGTATTTATAATGTCCATTTCATATTTCTAACAGTGATATTTTACCACGTTAAATCACGAGAAGCAAGCATTTAAGCAGAAAGAAATCTTTAATTTTCAGATTTTTCCTGAAGAATCTCCCCAAGGGTCGAAAATATCGCTTTTGTATCAATTGGTTTCGCTATGTACCCGTTCATTCCGGCCTCATATGCTTTCTTCTTATCTTCATCAAAAACATTCGCAGTCATTGCCACAATCGGAATCTGTGCACGCTTATCAGGCAGGCTTCTGATTTCTTCCGTCGTCCGGTAACCATCCATATTTGGCATCTGAATATCCATCAAGATCATATCATAATAATCTTCCGGCACTTTTTTTAGCATTTCCAGACACTTGATTCCATCCTCTGCCCATTCCACTTTCAGACCTTCCTCTTCCAGTATGGTAATCGCAATCTCTGCATTCAGCTCATTATCCTCCGCAAGCAGAATACGTTTTCCCATCAGCAATGCCAGAAGCTTCGTGCTCTCCTGCTGCTCCTGCACCGCATTCTTACATTCTTCCTCTGAAACCAGAAATGGAAGAATAATAATTGTCTTTGTACCTACAGTAACCTCACTGCTGACCTCAATCGTTCCACCCATAAGATCTACCAGTGATTTCACAATCGGAAGCCCCAGACCGGTTCCGATAACCTTACTCTCCGTACTGGTATTTTCACGACTGAACTCTTCAAAAATATGTGGCAGATACTCCTTACTCATCCCTATACCGGTATCTTCTATAGTAAATCTGTAAAAAGACACCTTTTTCTCTGCATCATGTCCCTCTTCGGTAATATCTACAGTAACTGATCCGCCTTCCGGTGTATACTTGATGGAATTACTGATAACATTCAGCAGAATCTCCCGTAATTTCGTCTTATCACAATGCACATAGGGATTCTCTACTTTCAGGTTACAGGTATATTGCAGTTTTTTTTCCTCAATCGAAGGCTCAAAAACATCATTCAGCGTATTCACAAGATTTTTCAGATCACCTGTCTCTGTTTTAAGCGTAGCCTTACCACTCTCAATCCTTGCCATCTCAAGAACATAATTAATCAAAGACAGCAAAAACGAACTGGAATGCTTGATCTTACTAATATAATCAATCACCCTTTTCTTATCATCCAGGTGCTTCTCCAGAAGATCTGCAAACCCTATGATTGCATTCATCGGTGTACGGATATCATGGCTCATATAAAACAGAAAACGTGTCTTTGCCTCATTTGCCATTCTTGCCTCTATTGCCGCTTTTTCCAGTTCTTCTTCATGCAGAATATCTTTATACCGCCTCATTTTGTACTGCCAGTATCCAACAGAAGCCATCACTGCCAGTGCAATTGAAATAATGACGCCAAACACTTTCTGTGAAACTGTGATCCATCCATTCTCCGGTACAATTTCGAAATACCAGGTATCATTCGGAACACTGCAGGCAACCTCAAGTGAATTATTCAAATTTGAATTCTCACTTTCATCAATTACGATTTTCTCACCTGTATAGAGGTCTTTCTTCCAGATCTGATAAACCTCAGCACTGATCACTGTACCGACTTTGTCAATATACTTGTTATACAGACTGTCCTTTTCCAGCTCCAGAATCTTGGATGCCAGTGTCTGTCTCAGGTTCAGGATGGCCCGACGTCCGAACTTTTCGAAGATCACTTCATCCGTTACCTCTTCACCAATCTCATACGAAGCATCGATCTGACGTGCCTGAGAAAGCGAGATCTGACTGTTGGGATTCGTCAAATCTTCATCTGCCACTACCTCACGATTGCGCCATATTTCAAAATCGCCTTTATCGGGATTCACGATCACATCGTAATTTTCGTCAGTGCCAAACATTTTCGCAATTACACTGCGAAAAGACTCTTCCAACACGCTCACTAACGTAGTGCGGTCGATATTTTTCAATTCCTTAAACTCCGAAAATGTGTCAATCAGGCTGACTGTTTCCTCTTTTTTGGCCATAACTTATTTAAAACTTATTAAATATTTGGTGTATTTTATCTCATCATAAGTGAAATGTAACTCATGTTCAACCCAACGGGGACGTTTGGCTCCTTCCGGGCGTTCACGTACTTCCGTGAGCAATGTAAAACCTTCTTCCGAGGCAGACTGCAGTACTCCATGCAGTTTTCGTCCGTCTTTCGTGCAAACTTCGACTGAACTTCCGACATGGGCTTCATACTGACGCAGGACTTTGAATGGCTGACCAAGACCGGCAGAACCGACTTCCAATTCATAATCTCCCAAACGTTCTCCCAGAGTCTCTTCCAGATAACGACTCAAGTTTACACAGTCATCGATCCAGACACCATCGCGGTGATCGATTTCCACCACGATACGTGAATCTGCACTAATTTGAACATCAACCAGAAAATATTCTTTATCTTCCAGCCACTTATTCACAACATCCGTTATTTCCTGTTTTTCTATCATTGTTATGAGTTTACAACAAAAAAAGGAGCTTTATTGCCCCTCCACCATTCATCCATCTCGCTTGCAAAGATACAAATAATATAATGTACTACAAAATATTGTAGTTTTTTTTATGTTATTAAGAGTATGCCGAATAAATTCGGGCAAATCTTTAACCAGTCCGAAAGAGTTTGTACCAGTTCAAAGATTATTTTTTTAACTTTGCAACGGAAAAAAGGAACAATATGAAACGGAAACTTATCGGAGCAGGAGGCGGATTACTGGTGGTGCTCGGCTTAAGCCTGTTCCTTTTATGGGGGTTCCGCAACCCTGTCATCAACAGCATGGCCGAGCGGAAAATCCTTGCCATGAAGGAACGATACGGACTGGATATTCACTACGACTATCTGGAGTTCACGAAAACCGGACGGATCCTGTTCGGAGGCCTGTCTGTGGTTCCCGAACAAAGAGATACGCTGCTTACCATCCATTCGGCGGAAATAACTCCGGGCCTGTGGCAACTGCTCAGAGGCAATCTTGAAATCCGCCGGATCAGTATGGAACAGCCGGAATTGCGTTTTGTCAAGAAAGGCACGCAGGCCAACTATGATTTTATGTTCCTGGGCGACCGCACTTCCCGGCCAGAAACTTCCCGGCCCGATAAATCTTCAGCCGAATACGACAGACGGGCAGGTCTCCTGCTGAAAACGATATTCCGCCTGTTGCCTTCTGAAGGAAAGCTGACCCGCCTGCGGATCAGTGAAAAGAAAGACAATAATTCCGTCAGTCTGTACATCCCGGAATTCCGTATCAAAGACCGGCATTTTCAAAGTCATATTCAATTCGTTGAGGACGGAAAGGAACAACACTGGCAGACAAGCGGAGAAATTGATCCGTCCAAACATCTGCTGTCCCTGCACATACAGGCACCAGATGTGGCTGTCCCCTATCTCAAACGGAGACTGGGAGCTGAAATTCATTTCGATGAACTGATGCTTTCCTTCATACAAAAAGACGGAAGCCCCATGCAATTGCAGGGGAAAGCCGAAGTCAGAGGATTGAGCCTTTTCCATCACCGGCTTTCTCCGGAAGTGATCAACCTGAATCATGGAGAAGTTGACTTCCATCTGAACATCGGTTCACAAAGCATCGAACTGGACAGTTGCAGTACGGTGCGCTTCAACCAGCTTCAGCTGAATCCTTACCTTAAACTCGAAAGCCCCGGCCATCTCACCGCGAAACTACACAAATCATGGTTTCCTGCATCAGAACTGTTCAGCTCTCTGCCTCAGGGACTGTTCGAACATCTGGAAGGTATCCGGGTAGACGGCCAGCTGGCATACGATTTTCTGCTGGATGCAGACCTTGCCCTTCCGGACAGTCTGAAGTTTCATTCCGACCTGCTCGCCCGAGATTTCCGGATCATCCAATACGGGAATACCAATCTCAGCAAAATGTCTTCCGAATTTGAATATACGGCCTACGAAGACGGAATCCCGGTCCGGACGTTCCCGGTCGGCCCGTCGTGGGAGCATTTTCTTCCGCTCGACAGTATTCCCCTTGTCATGCAGACGGCTGTACTGCAAAGTGAAGACGGAGGATTCTTCTACCATCAGGGATTTCTGCCCGATGCCATTCAGGAGGCAATGGCCTACGATCTGAAGAAGCGGCGCTTTGCCCGCGGAGGAAGTACCATCTCCATGCAGCTGGTCAAGAATGTCTTTCTGAACCGTAACAAGAATATAGCCCGCAAACTGGAAGAAGCCCTGATTGTCTGGCTGATCGAAACCAACCGGCTGACTTCGAAAGCACGTATGTTTGAGGTTTACCTGAACATTGCCGAATGGGGACCTATGGTCTACGGAATACGGGAAGCCGCAGACTTCTATTTCAGCAAGCGCCCTTCACAGCTTACGCTGGAAGAATGCATCTATCTGGCTTCCATCATCCCCAAGCCCAAGCATTTCATGACTTCCTTCACAAACAGCGGACAGCTCAGGGAAAGCCAGGAAAATCACTTCCGCATTGTTGCCGGAAGAATTGCAGCCAAAGGTGTCATCTCCGAGGAAGCCGCAAAGAATGTGGATATTTCCCGGGTACAGCTAAAAGGAAAGGCCGCCGGTTACTTCACCGACAGCCTTTCCGTTCCACGGGAAAACCCTCTTACTCCCCAATAATTGTCGCGACAATACGTCTGGGACCTCCATGATTGCGGAACTCGCAAAGATAAATGCCCTGCCAGGTCCCCAGATTCAGCTGCCCGCGAGTGACCGGAACTGACAGGCTTACCCCGATCATTGTTGACTTTGCATGAGCCGGCATGTCATCCCATCCTTCCAGCGTATGGGTGTACCACGATTCGCGCTCGCGGATCAGACGGTTAAAAATCTGTTCCATGTCATCCCGTACGTCCGGATCACAATTTTCATTAATGGACAAGGCGGCACTGGTATGCTGGATAAAAAGGTTCAGCAAACCCGTCTGAGGCAAAGGAGGAAGCTGACGTACAATTTCCTCCGTTACCAGATGAAAGCCACGTGCATGTGGCCGTAAAGTGATCTCAACCTGCTGTATCATAAATTATGGTTCAAACTTAATTTTCTCTCATCATTCTCCGGCTCATCGGATGATTTATACCGGGAGCTGCCGGCCTTCCTTACTGAATGCCGGTCACGACAACTTCCTTGTCAACCGCAAAGGTGCGTGTAGAAATCACCAGTCCCTGCAAAGATCCGTCAAAAGAAGCACGGACACGTTTTCCGTTCACACGTACCTCTCTTCCGGCTTTTACGCCCGGCAATTCAACAACGTAAGCGCGTTTCCGCGGCTGGCCTTCGTAAGAACCTTTTGAACCGGCCATACGGATAACCAGCCTGTCTCCCTGGTTCTCGTATGAAAGATCCGTCGTTGCAAACCGGCCTGCCTGATAATCCAGCGTCTGTCCGTCGTCTTCATACAACGTATAATGATTCTCAATACCTTTCTCGCCCGGATAACATCTTACGACCAGTGTATCCAGCGGAGCCGAAGCCATCCGTTCCCGATAAGGCTGCATAGGCAGAGGATATCCGCCCTTCACGAAAACCGGAGATGTTTCAAGCGTGCTGACAACTTCCAGGGTCTGGCCGCCCTCATACTTTTTCCCGTCAAACAGACTATACCAGTTCGCACCTTCCGGGAACCAGACCTTCTGTACAACCGTCTTGTCTTCGCCCTTTCCGGGTTCCGTAACCGGAGCTCCCAGAATCAGATCACCGAAATAGAATTCACCGGGATGTTTGTAAGCTTCTTCTGTTTCAGGATGTTCAATGTAAAGTCCCCGGTTCAGAGGCAGCATGTCGTCATAGCACTGTCTGACAGAAGAATAAATGTAAGGCATCAGACGGGAACGCAAATGATAAACCTCCCGCATGGCCGCTTCTTCGCGTTCTCCCCACAACCATGGCCGCCGGTCGCTCTTCTCACCTACGACGGAATGTATACGAAGCGAAGAGTTCAACAGGCCGAACTGAGTCCAGCGTGTATAAAGTTCCGGATCAAGCCCGTCATAG
>ERZ772818.2763-NODE-2763-length-12832-cov-4.623073_pt1 | contig 12832 bp, 14 predicted proteins | sample MGYA00580837_ERZ772818 | MGnify/ENA primary metagenome ERZ772818 (study PRJEB29015, sample SAMEA2737671) | human gut metagenome | biome: human gut; feature: human-associated habitat; material: faeces | place: China | collected 2012 ...
AAGAAGAGGTTGTGACAGAAGTGGTCAGCTTCAAGAAATAAGAAGCTGCTTTTGGAACACCGTTTAAACGAAAAAAGAAGCTGTGACATATTTTTGTCACAGCTTCTTTTTAATCTTTTCTTATCCATCAGCCAAAAAGATTAAAAAGAAGCTGTGACAAAAAACATGTCACAGCTTCTTTTTATTTTTTCATCACATGATTTTAATTTCTGAAAGAGGCCAATAACGGAAAACAACTTTTCCTTGGATCATATCTTTGTCGACTAACCCAAACATTCGGCTGTCTTTTGAAATCAAGCGGTTATCGCCTAGAACAAGATACTTTCCTTTTGGCACAGTATATTCAAAGTCACTCGTAAAGGTGGATGAACTTTCTGCTTGTGCTTGGAACCCTGAACTATAAGCATACTCTCCTTGTAACTTATCTTTTGAAAATTCTTTTTTGATAACATCTACTGCTTCTTGAATTTCATCTTCTGTATAAATATCCGAATAAATCATTCTTACTTTAACTTCTTTTCTTTGACAACCCACACACATGATAAGTAATAAACAAAGAATAATTTTATAAATCTTTTTAGTAACCATGATCCACTTCCTGCCACTCCCCTTGTTGATTTCTAATAAGCAGCCAAGAAAAATCTTCATAGGTACTGTTTGGATTTAAAGAACCATCTCCACCTGTTTCATCTACATTAAAAGTTGATTTTAAGACAATGGCTTCTTTACCTCCATATTGTTGTGTTATTTCTTTAAAGCGTGCTTCGTTATCTCCAGCATAATAGATTTCTTTTAAAGTACATCCTTTAAAGTTATCATTAAAATCATCAATCACAAGATTTATAGCAGAAGTAATATCATCATAATCATAAATAGAAGATGATACTTCTTTTTGAACAATATAATTCTTTTCACGTTTTTCAATACGAACAAGCATATTAATATTTGTTTGAATGACGTATTCATAATTATCATCAACATATGCTTTATAATCACCACCACTATAATGAGAAGGAAGGATAACTTCTGTAAGTGGCAATTGTTGATTCATTAAAATATCTTGGGAATGTTTGATGATTTCTATTGGATCTTTTTCAATTGTTGATGTAATACTATCGGTAAAACCGTATTCTTTAGAAACATATTGGATAATTTTATGATCTTTATCATATGTAACATCCAATCTTAAAGTTGGATTATCTTTATCGTTATTGAAATTAAAATAGTTTTCTTTTTTATCTTCATAAACATATCCATTTTTCATAAGTTCATCTAATACTTCTTGAGGAAGAAGTTCTTTTAATTCTTTAATTGTTTCTGCTTCACTTAAAGTACTAAAACGTAAGTATTTATTCTTTGATTGGTTTAATTCTGTATTAATTTCTGTACGTTTTGCTTTGCTTTTCTTAACAAACATTTGTCCTTTTTTATTAAAAGTAACTTCTATTTCAAAAAGTTTACTTTCTTTAGATTTATAATTCACTTCTATTCTAAAATAATCTGAAACATCTTTAAAACTTTCTTTATCAAATACATCTTCGTCTGGCTTCCAAATAACTTTTAAACCTTTTTTTGTATGATAATACTTTTTATAAAGCTTATAAGAAAGCGTGGTTTCATTTTCATATACTTTATTACCTAATTGTATTTCTAAAGGATAATTTCCTTGAACAATACGTATTGACTCAATTGCATCGCTTTCAACATCTACAGTAAAATAACTTGTTGTAAGATAACCATTCAAATAATAATTTCCTTCATAACTTTTTAAATCTAACTGTGATTGTTTAAATTCCACATTTTTAGAGAAATACTTTTCTTCATATTTCTTTTTTAATTGAACTTTATCTGCTATATCAACTCGATCATGAATTAAATAATAATCCATAGGTGTTGATTCCTTGGTAAGCGAAGTATAAGTTTGATTATAAGCAATGACTTCAAAAGTATCTTTGTTTATTTGTTTGTTTTGTAAAACACAAACAAATAAAAGAAGACAACAAGAAAGAATCAAAATAGGTTTTAGATAATGATGTTTATAAGATTTTTTTTGATCAAGTAAATGTTCATCAACATGAACATGATCATAATAGTTTTCAAATGATTTATTTTTCATCAGACTCTATCTCCTTCCTTAATTGATTTCTTGCTCGATTAAGCAAAACACGAACATTGTTTTCTTTAATATGTAAGAGTTTTGCCATTTCCTTAGTTGAATATCCTTCATAATAAAATAAATAAAGAACCGCATTATATTTTTTAGGAAGTTTATTTAAATATGGTGTTAAATCAATTTCTTTCTTTTCAAAGATATAAGCTTGTTCATCTATTTCTTCTACCCTATTATTCCAAAATGATTTTAAAGATGTTTTACTACAATTAAGTGTCACTCTAATAAACCATGCTTTTTCATGTTCTGAAGATTCAAAAGTGGGTTTTCTTTTAAGATAGCGATACATAACATTTTGAAAAATATCATCTGCTTGATCTTTTTGATGACATTGGCTAAAAGCAAGACGATAAACCAGATCTTTTTCACGTTGAATGACTTCTTCCATATTTAAAACCTCCCTTCATTAGTAATACTTTTTAAAGGTATCATATGTTACAAAAATTATAACATTTTTATAAAAAAATACCTTGGCATTACCAAGGTAAGTGATCTATATTAAGTTTTTCATAATTTATATTTTGACTTTGATAATAATGAACTTGATGATTCTCATCATCAAGGATTTTAATGATATTATTTTTAAGTATGACAATCGTTACTTTTATATCACCTTTTTGACTCATAATATAAAATTCATATTGTTTATCCTGATTATCATGATTAATATAAGAAAAAGTTGGATCAAATGATCGTTCAGTTTTAATGGTTTTGATCTTTTTAAAATCATTAATATTTAAATAATCACAAAGTTGAATGATTTTCTTTTGTGTTAATAAATCTTCCTTTTTAACTATTAATGATGAAGGCTTGCGATAAGCAAAATCAAAGAAGTTTCCTACATAATAATTACTACATAATCTTTGGATTATATTTTGATAATTTCTTTTATAGTCTTGTTGTTTTTGTACGTTGTACATTCCTATTAAACAAAGAATAAAAGACAGACAAACAATACAGATGATAGAAATATATTTTCTTTTTTTCTTTCTTTTTTGAATAATATATTCATTGCTTTGAAGAAGTTCTTCATAGTCTAGTTTTAAAATAGACGTTATCTTAGCAAGTAAAGTAATATCTGGATAACCTCTTCCTGTTTCCCATTTACTGATTGTTTTATTACTGACATTTAATAAATCAGCTAATTGACTTTGAGTGTACCCTTTTTTAAGTCTTGCATTTTTTATTGTTCTAGCAAATCTATCATTATCCATAATACCACCTCCTACTTCAACTATACATGAATCAAATTAAAATAGAAAGAAAAGGACTATCTACCCATTGTAGATATGTCTAGAAATGTTTCCATTTTGGAAACATTTTTAATTTTATTGATAAATACTTCTATAATGCATGGTGAGGTGATTAAAATGAAAAAAAGAAGAATAAATAGTGAGATATTGTATTTAATTGCAATATTAGTTTTATCATTTTCAATAGACTTACTGACTATTGCAAACATGGGGTTATCTGCTATAAATGGACCCGCTTATATTTTAAGTGAAAAAGTTTATTCACTTACTTATGGTCAGGCAGAATATATTGTTGAAGGAATTATTTTTATCATTTTTTGTATTTTAATGAAGAAATTTAAAATGGCATATTTGAGTTCTTTTATCACAGGTGTTTTATATGCAACAATGGCAGATATTTGGAAAATAATTATTCCTTTCTTTCAAACTCAAAATGAAATATGTTTTCAATTACGTATTGTTTATTTTTTTATCGGTTTTATACTTTCAGCAATGGCTGTTGCTATGTTTTATATCCTCAAATCTATGATTTTTTTGTTCAAGAAATATCAAAAAAATATCATATTACTTTAAAAATATTTAAAACTTGCTTTGATTGTACATTCCTTATTTTATCTTTTATCATGTCTTTATTCTTATTTCATGGAATTGTTGGTATTGGTATAGGAACTATTATTGTTGCTTTGTTTAATGGAACATTCATCAGTTTTTTCAAGAATTTTCTTGATAAACATTTTATATGTATTCCAAAATTCACCAAACTTGAAAAATATTTAAAGCTATAAAAAAGGCTATAATGAAAACCTAAAAGCTAGGTTTCTTTATAGTCTTTTTATTCAGCAATCATCCCTTTATAGTTCATACCATATAGTTTAGCAAAACGACTCATTGTATATTCACCAGCAGCTAATTGTTCCTTTGTAGGTGCATATCCTTGGAAAACAAAATACATATCTTTTCCTTGAAGTAATCTTTCATCTACATAACCATAGAAACGATCTAAAACATTACAAATCGCTCTTGACATACTATGCCAATAAAGTGGTGAACCAATAACAATTGTATCAGCTTGTTTCATTTGTTCAATGATTTCATCTAATTGATCATCTTCAAAATTTTGACCGTAGCTATAGATTTTATAATCAACTAAATTTAATGTTTTAAATTCTTGATCTTTTAAGAATTTTTTAGCAAGTCTTACAGTATTTCCGCTTCTATTAGGACTTCCATTAATAAATAAAATATTCATTTTATACCTCCCAATAACTAATATAGAATTGTGTTTTATTTCTAACGATTTTATAGTGTTTAGTAATATTAATTAATAAGTTAATTTTATATCTCCTATCAAATAAAGTTGTTCATTTGAATCAAGTGATTGAAAAGAATAGTCATTTCATAAACCAATCCAAAAGGATTAGAAGAAAAGGAAACAGGTTCCCTTTTATCTAATTGAATCATTAATGACCTCCAAATACTTTAAATTCCATTGTATTTAATTTATCATCAATTGTTTTAACTTCTTCTTGACCTAATTCAACATTACCTGCTTCAAAGTTAGATTGAAGTCTATCAAGTTTTCTTGATCCTGGAATTGGAATAATGAAATCATATTTATTAATCATCCAAGCAAGTGACATTTGTGCATTTGTTGCATGATGTTTTTCACCAATTTGAGAGACAACTTCTAATAATTCATTTGTCTTTTTAATTCCTTCTTCGCTGTATTGAGGCATATCAGGTCTAAAGTCTTGTTCACCACTACCGAAAGCTTTTTTAGATTGATAAGCACCTGTAAGAGCTCCATTAGCAAGAGGAGAGAAAGCAACATAAGTGATTCCTAATTCTTTACATACAGGCATTAAATTTTCATGCCATCTAGCCATCATTGAATATCTGTTTTCAATAACAGTTACAGGACATACAGCATGAGCACGTCTTAAGTATTCTTCATTTGTTTCAGAAATACCCCATGCTTTAATTTTTCCTTCTTCAATTAATTCTTTCATCACACCAGCAACAACTTCTGGTTCTACTTTAGGATCAATACGATGTTGATAATAAACGTCAACATAATCTGTTTGTAATTTCTTTAATGATCCTTCTAAGGATTTTCTAATTGTTTCTGGTGAACTATCAAATTCAAGGTGATCACCCATATGTTTAACACCAAATTTAGTACATAAGATAATATCTTTTCTAAATGGTTTAACAGCTTCACCAACAACTTCTTCGTTATAAGCTGTACTTCCATCAGGATTAACTCCTGTATAACATTCAGCTGTATCATAGAAATCATATCCCATGTCATGGGCTTTTCTTAAAATTTCTATCGCTTCTTCTTTAGGTGTTGGAAGTCCACTGGCATGAGTTAATCCCATGCACCCAAGTCCTATCGCATTTACATACATATCTGTTTTTCCAAGTCTTACTCTTTTCATCTTTCTACTTTCCTTCCTCATAATCACATGAAGCTGATACTTCAGCCCATTTATCTAATTCTGCAATTTTTGCTTCTAAAGTTGATTTAACTGCTGTTACGGCTGCTTTACCTAAAGTTAAAATTTCTGGTAAATCATCATTATGCACAACATCTACAATGACTTTACCTGCTTTATCTGGATCACCTGCTTGTTGATGTTTGTTTTCAAAGTTACCTGGTCTTGATTTACCCACGACTGCTTCATAATCACCAATTTGAGCTTTTGTTCCTTGTAAAGATTCACCATCATAGAATCTTGTTCTAAAAGCACCTGGTTGAACAACCATTGCTTTAATTCCTAATGGAGCAAGTTCTTTCATTAAACCATTTGTAAGTAATTCTAAGGCTGCTTTACTTGAAGCATAATATCCTGAACCTACAGCGGACCTTGCTGCTGCAATCGAAGTCACATTTAAAATATAGCCTGATTTTTGTTCTCTCATTTTAGGAAGAACGGCTTTAATTAATTCAATTGGTCCAAATAAATTAGTTTGATATAAAGTTTGAACTGCTTCGATTTCTCCTTCTTCTACAGCACTACGATAACCATATCCTGCATTATTAACAAGAACATCAATTGTTCCAAATTTATCGTATGCTTCTTTTACAGCGTTTTTAATACTATCTTGACTACATACATCTAAAGAAACAGCTAAAGCCGTTTCTGGATAAGCTTCTACAATATCCATCACTTTATCTTTATTTCTTGCCGTAACAATTGCTTGATCCCCACTTTCTAAAACAGCTTTCGCAATTCCTTTTCCAATACCACTTGAACATCCTGTAATTAACCATGTTTTCATTTTTTAGTTTCTCCTTTTTACACACATATTTTATTTTTTTATTACTTAAAAGTACAATACCAATAAAGAAATGTGCTATAATTTAAACGCATAGTAGGAGGTCATTATATGATAGAACTTAATCAACTTGAACAACTTATTTATATTGCTGAAAATAAAACAATTTCTAAAGCTGCCAAAGAATTATTAATTTCACAACCAGCCCTTTCACGCTCTATGCAAAGATTAGAAAGTGATTTAGGAGTAGAACTCTTTGATCATTATAAAAATAAAATTGTTCTTAATAAAAATGGTGAATTAGCTGTTAAGCATGCTCAAAAAATCATTAAAAGTATTCAAACAATGGTTGATGATGTTCAAGAATATGATCGTTCTTTTCACACAATTTCTATTGCGACATGCTCTCCTGCACCCATGTGGGATATTGAACCTTTAATTAAAGAACTTTATCCACAAATAACAATTCAAACAGCCGTTATTAACAAAAAAGATTTACTTACAAAATTAAAAGAAAAAGAGTATCACCTTGTGATTACTCCTGAATATATTGATGATTCTCAATATTTTTGTATTCCTTATGTTGAAGAAGATCTTTTATTATCATTACCATTAAATCATCCTCTTGCGAATAAAAAAGAAATAAAATTTAATGATTTAGATGGACAAACTATGCTTCTTTATTCAAATATTGGTTTTTGGCATGATTTACATATGCAAAAAACCCCAAAAACTAAATATCTCTTACAAGAAGAACGCCTTACTTTTAATGAAATTGTCAAAGCATCAACACTTCCTTCTTATACTTCTAATCTTTCTATTAAAAGAGAGGGTAAGATGTCTGATCGTGTAATTCTTCCCATTAATGAAGAAGAAGCCCATGTCACTTATTATGTTGTGATGCTTAAAAAAAATAAGAAAAAATATAAAGATCTCATTGATAAGATTGATCATTATTATGATTATTAAAAAAGAGCAGTGTATTTTTATTTCTTACACTGTTCTTTGCTTTCTATAATAACATCTAACAAATCATTTATATGATTAATTTGTTCATTTGTAATTACTTTTGTTTCAATAGGTTTCAATAATTTACTTATATTTTTAAAATTATATCTAATTTGCGGCATAAGTAAAACTAAGTCATAATTACCTATTACTTTACTACAATCTTCTGTATGAAATGCTTCAACTTCTATGTTCAACTGCTTTTTTTCAATTTCTTCTTGCAAAACATGACAGATATTTTTTGCTGAAATTGAAAACGAACAAATTATCGCAACTCTATACATCTTTTTCTAAAATATATAATGCATCTCTATTAAAATATGTCATTTTAATAATGCTTGTCTTTCCATTAATTGTTTGAAGTGGTGAAACATATCTTCTTGTTAAATCAATTGCAATTGCTTTATAGTTTGATAAATCTAAATTTAATTCAATGTCAATATTGTGTGGAACATATAACACAATTTTATCATCTTTTCTAGCAATTCTAATTTCTGGATTTTCTTTTACAAGTAGTTCTTGTATAGCTTTTAACCCATATAAATCATAAGTTTCAAATATATATTTTATATAACCATAATCCCAAGCACCATCAAAGCATAAAGCTTGTTGCCAACATTTAGGAGTCGCAAATCCTTCTCCCAACGAAGCTTCAAATCCTTTATTTGTAGTATGCCAACTATAGATTCCTGCCGCTCCATAAGTAATTCCAGCACTGGCTCCAGAAAGTAAAGACATCCATGCAGCTCTAATGATATCTTCTTTACTCCATCTTCCATACATTTGTCTGGAATATCCCATATCTTCATAACATGGTTCACTATTTATTACTGGTTTACCTTTATATTTATCTGCCATTTCTTCTGCAAGTAAGTAAGGCATTCCTAAGTTTTGAGCATTATGACCACTTTGATAAAAACATAAATCCAAATATGAATAAAGATTATCTGGTATATATGTATATCTTCCTTTTATGTGTGTTGTATATAAACAATTAGGTGCTAATTCTTTTAATTGTTTAGCACATTTAACATAATATTCAATACATTGTTCCGTATTAAAATCAGTATCTCCACTAATAATATAAAGTGGTTCATACTTTGTAAATGTTTCATGAATAATATTTATATAATTGTCAATACAATCTATTGGCATAATACCTTTTGAATAAAATTGACTTGCCCATGTATCAGGAACAAAATTACACCACATTATAACAAGCGCTAATTCAAAGCCTTTTTCTTTAGCACGTGCGCACATTTTATCTGCATGCTCAAAATAAGATAAATTTAATTTTTTATAATTATATTTTCCATCAATAACTTCAAAAGGTTCATAACATAAATCTGTGGCGGATGCATCCCATTGAGGGAGGATGTTGATTTGTAATGTGTTAAAACCTTGTGATTTACGATAATCTAAATAATAATCCCAATCATTATCTTTAATATTTGTAAATGCAGACCAGCATGTATCTGCTAGGTAGAAAAACGGTTTCCCATTTTTCATTAGAATATTGTTTTCTATTGAAAGTGACATAATTTTCCTCCTATTTATTTTCTGTTGTAAATGCTATTCTACGGTAGCTTCTAAACTTTGTTCTTGTTCATATCTTTGTTTATCAGAAACTTTAAAGAATGGATACCAAATTAAACATCCAATGAAAATACATACAACTTGTAAAATTGCAGCTTGCCAACCCCCAGCAAGTAATGGTTTTAAGATAATTGGCATACACCATGGTACTTGTACACCTGTAAATCTTGGTACTAAACCTATGTACATACTGAAATAAGCAACTAATGTTTGTACAATTGGTGTTAGAATAAATGGTATTGCCATTAATGGGTTCATAATTAAAGGATAACCAAATACAACTGGTTCATTAATTGTGAATAACCCAGGAATAATACCTAATTTCCCCATTGTCTTATTTTGTTTTGATTTAGCAAATAATAAGATAACGATACATAATGATAAAGTACCTCCTGCACCACCAATTCCACTAAAAGTATCATAGAATGTATTACATAAAATATTTGGTAAAGCTTTACCAGCAGCATATGCTTCTAAGTTAGCTGTTGCCATAGGTAAATATACAGCAGTAATTACACCACTAATAACATTTGATCCATGAATTCCAAAGAACCATAAAAGCATTTGTACTAAAATTAAAACCACTAAAGACCATACACTTCCACCTAAAGAATTTAAAGGTGTCACAATAACTGTATAAACTAACTGTGTAAATGAACCATAAGGAGTAAATGAGAATATTGTAGCCACAGCAATGAAAATTAATCCTACTAAGATTGCTGGAATTAATGCTGTAAATGTATTAGCAATCATTGGTGGTACACCATCTGGCATTTTAATTTTTAATTTATCAACATTCATAAATGCACAATAGATTCTTGTAGCTATCAATGCAGCAATCATTGCACCGAATAAACCTTTAGCACCCATAAATTCCATCATCAATCCACTATCTTTTGTTAGTGGTGTAGTAATAAAAAATGCAAAAACTGAAATTAATCCTGCTGGAATTTGATCACATTTAAAACTTCCAGCTAAACGATATCCAATTAAGAATGCTGCATAAATTGATAAACAGCTTGTTGTTACTGTTGATGCAGCTAAGAAATAAGTTTTAACTCCTATTTTTTCAATAAATTGTAAATAAGGATCAAATGGGAATACCCCTAAAAGACATCCAATTGAACCAATAATCAAGATAGGTAATGTCCCCATCAATCCTTTAGAAATAGCATCTAGATAAACATTTGATGCAACCTTAGATGATAGTTCCAAAGCTTTATTAACATATTTGTTATCCATTTTATTTTTCCTTCCATCTCATACATATTCTAGTAGTGTTGCAACTCTCTACAACCAAAAGTATAATGAAAGTGGTTTCATCGGTCAATACTCAAACTAAATTTTTATTTAAGTTTTAACTAAATATTTTACTTATTTATTTAGTGCTATCACGTTCTATTATTTCAGTACTTACCATTATTTTTAATGTATTTTCATTTTCAGAAAATTTCTCTATCAATCTTTTTACTGCAACTTCCCCTAGATATCTTTTATTTACTCTGACAGTTGTTAATGATGGTGTTGAATAACTTGCAAATGAAATATCATCAAATCCTGTTATTGGGACATTGACATTAAGCTCTTGCATAGCTCTTATAGCCCCCAATGCAATATAATCATTAACTGCAGCGAAGGCATCGGGCATCTCATCTTCTCCATTTATAAGTTCTACTAAGTAATCCTTAAAATCTCTATAACTATCATCTATCGTTGGTTGAACAAAGGCTTCTAATTCTGGAACTACATTTAATCCATTATCCATCATAGCTTGTAAATAACCCATTTTTCTTTCTTTAAAGTTATTTATTTGATTAATAGAATTAATCAATCCAATTCTTTTATACCCTTTTTTAACTAAATAATTTGTTATTTCATACATCCCATCTCTATTATTAATAGATAAAAAATCACATTTTTGATTTGTATAAGCATTATCGATAATAATATATGGTATTCTAAAATTTTCAAATCTTTCAACATCTTCTAACTGCATTTCTGTTCCTAAAAGAATTAATCCGTCACTTTTTGAAACATCATCAAGTTGTTGTATTTCTCCTATCTGATCACTATCTATATATATAATATTTAATCTATAATCTTGTTTCGTTGCCTCATTTTCTAAACCTCTAATCAATTCAGAAAAAAAAGGTGTGTCACCAACAACTCGCTCTTTTTTACTATAAATAACAAGCGTCAAAATACCTGTCCTTTTTCCAGTTTTAAAATATCCTAATTTTTCTGCCACTTCTATAATATGATCTCTTTTTTCTTTACTAATAGATCCTTTTCTATTATTAAGTGCATTGCTTACTGTTCCAGGAGAAACTCCTGCTTCTTTTGCAATTGCAGCTACTGTTACTTTTTTCAATATAATCACCTCTTCTTTGATTATATCACAATAAACAAATAACTAAATATTTATTATCTTTATTTACCTTTAAAATAAAAAAAGATATGATATTTTTAAGATTTCACTTTTTAAAAATTATCATATCCATTATTTCCTAATCTAAATCATTTCCATGAGATTCGATTACTTTTTTATACCAATAGAATGAGTCTTTTCTTCTTCTTGATAAATCTCCAGTACCATCATCATATTTATCAACATGGACAAATCCATAACGTTTTGCTGTTTCTCCTGTAGAAGCTGAAACTAAATCAACACATCCCCACATAGTATATCCCATTAAGTCAACACCATCTTCATTCACAGCGGCATCCATAGCTTTAATATGATCTCTTAAATAATTGATTCTATATGTGTCATGAATTGAACCATCTTCTTCGATTTTATCAAAAGCACCTAAACCATTTTCTACAACAAATAATGGCATTTGATAACGATCATAGAGTCTATTTAATGCATTTCTAAGCCCTGTTGGATCAATTTGCCATCCCCAGTCAGATGCACTTAAATAAGGATTTTTTAAACCAAGCGATAAGTTTCCACCACCTGCTCCTTCATAATCTTCTGGATTATAAGCAGCTACTTGTGACATATAGTAAGAGAATGATAAGAAATCAACAGTACCTTCTTTAATAATTTCTAAATCTCCCTCTTCAATTGGAAGTGTAATTCCTTCTCTTTCAAATTCTTTTAAACGATAAGATGGATAATATCCTCGACATTGCACATCTGTATAGAAAATATTATTATGTGTATTTTTCCATGCAGCTAATGTATCTTCTGGATTACATGTCATTGGATAAGTTAATGTATAAGCAAGCATACATCCGATTTTAAAATCAGGGTTGATCTGATGACCTAATTTAACAGCTTTAGCACTTGCGACAAATTGATAGTGTGCCATATTGATCATAGTTTGTTTATCTTTAGTAAGCACACCACCTTCCATCCATGGTGACATTTCTATACAATTGATTTCATTAAATGTAAGCCAATATTTAACTTTATTTTTATATCTATTAAAAACAACTTCACAATATCTTACATAACAATCAACTGTTCTTCTATCAGCCCATGAATTCCAAGCTTCAGTTAAAGCAAGTGGTGTTT
>ERZ772818.2765-NODE-2765-length-12819-cov-3.779458_pt1 | contig 12819 bp, 9 predicted proteins | sample MGYA00580837_ERZ772818 | MGnify/ENA primary metagenome ERZ772818 (study PRJEB29015, sample SAMEA2737671) | human gut metagenome | biome: human gut; feature: human-associated habitat; material: faeces | place: China | collected 2012 ...
ATTGAAAATAAGTATAACACAATGACTCCGCATACAGATTCCGTGATTCGAATATTGAAGAGAATTCAAAGTAATTGGCCCGTGGAAGCCTGTTCCTACGAACGGATTTACATAATCGAGGGCAGTCTTATTGGTCGACGTAGTCGTACATGCGCCCAGCGTACATGCGCAGGCTGCAAAAATCAATGGTATTTTCATGGTTGTATTGTAATTCTGTTGGATTAATGATTGACAAAATAAATGATTTATCGCTTACTGTCCAAAATCTGACAGGACATTCAAGAAAAAAGGAGGCAATCTGCCGATTACCTCCTTTTAAAACTGTAACCTGTGTTTCAATTAAAGTTTGAATAGCCGTCTTTGGGGTTGTTAATCAAGACACCGTTGCTGTTATCAATTTCAGACTGTGGCAAAGGCAGTGCTTCATTCTTAACCGGGTCGAAGTTTCTAGGACCTCTCGGGTCAACATCTGTTGTAGCGGCAGCATAAACTTCTTTAGCCATTCCCCAGCGAACCAAGTCGTAGTGACGTTCGTCTTCGTAAGCCAATTCGCAGCGGCGTTCTCTCACCAAGTCGTTGAATGTAGGAGCAGCGATAGCTTTGCTCTGGTCGTTACCGAAAGCACGCACACGTACTTTGTTGAATGATTCGGCAGCAGCAGCTACACCGGTTGTTCTGTTGTCAGGACCTGCACCGTTCAGACGCATGATAGCTTCGGCGTGCAACAGCAGAACGTCAGCATATCTCAACAAAGGAATGTCGGCACCGGCTTCCCAAGTAGACAATGACATGCTCTTGTATGGGTCTGCATATTTGGTACACATAAATCCGGTAGTCATATCGCTGATGTCACCCTTGCCAGCCTCGCCTGTTGTGCTAAGGATAAGAGTTTCGCCATTAGCTACAAATTCATCACCGTCGCCACGCAAAGTTACAAATCTGCGCTGGTCGCCTTCTTCGAATGCATTGTACAAGCTGCGGGTAGGAGCGAAGTAGTACCATCCAGAACCACCTGACAGTTTACCTGAAAGCAATACAACGCAAGTCACAGTACCCTGATGACGGATAGGAGCATTGACAAGGCTGAACAGATTTTCGTTTGATTTTTCACCTTCTGTAGAGAACAGGTAAGCATATCCGTTGCCATTAGTCGTTTCCAGATTGTATTTGCCAGAGTTGATAACCTCTTCGGCAGCAGCTTTAGCTTCTGCAAATTTGCCCCAGTGCATGTAAACCTTAGCCAGTAGACCGTATGCGGCACCCAGTGTCGGTTTACCGTAGTCTTCGTCCGAACGCAGCCAAAGTTTCTCACCGTCTACATCCGAGAAGTATTTGATAGCCTCTTTCAGATAAGCTTCGATGTTTTCGTAAGTCTTCTGTTTAGTCTGGCGTGGCTGGTTACTGTTTGTAGGGTCGTTAAGGTCGAAGAAAGGCAGACCACCGTAACGTTTTGCCAGGAAGAAGTAGTTGTAGGCACACAAGAAGTTGGCTTCACCCAACATAGTGTTTCTTACTCCTTCGTTCATATCTACATTCGGCGCATTCTTGATAACGTCCGATGCACGGCGGATAGACTGGTACATCAAAGTCCAGTTTGTAGCCATACCGCTTGAGTTGTTAGTGTTGGTAGAGAACAAAGCCAGCGGGTCTTCGTTGGCACGGGTTCTGTTGTACACCATATCGTCACTCAAGCCACCGGCCCAAAGGAAACCACGTCCGTAGGCTTCTTCCTCATAATAAGGAACGTATGCCGAGTTTAAACCTTGTTGAACATTGGCCTCGGAAGTCCATAGTCCTGAAAGGCCGTAGGGTTCTCTGTCCAGAGAACAAGATGCCAGTAATGGCAGTATAGATGCTACTATATATAGTTTGTTGAATTTCATACGATTAATTTTTAGAAGTTAACATTAATACCAAACAAGAAAGTTCTAGGCTGCGGGAACTGACCTCTGTCCACTGCAAGTTCTGTTACACCATAGTTGTCTGCATCATCTGCATAAGTTTCACCCAGCTCAGGATCGAATCCGCTATACTTGGTGATAGTGAACAAGTTCTGTGCAGTAACGTATACACGCAGTTTGGTGATATTCATCTTCGAAGTCCAAGACTGTGGGAAAGTATAACCCAGAGTGATGTTCTTCAGACGGAGGTAGTTACCGTTTTCTACGTACAAGTCAGACATCTGGCTGTTTGAGTTCTTATCCACAGTAGTTACGCGAGGCAATGTACCGTCCGGATTGTTAGTAGGATGGAAGCGGTCCAAAATGCCGGCATACTGGTTGTAGCGAGTATCTACGAACATACCCTCATAGCGCAGTGCGTTGAAAATCTGGTAACCGGCTACACCCTGGAATCCAGCGTTCAAGTCGAAGCCTTTATACTGCAAGTCGAATCCGAAACCATAAGAGAAATCAGGGAATCCGTCGCCGATGTTGGTACGGTCTTCACTGTCGATAACTCCGTTACCGTCTACATCCACAAACTTCACGTCACCTACAACAGCATTAGGCTGCAGTTTTTCGCCGTTGCTGTTTACATACTGGTCAATTTCTTGCTGGCTTCTGAAGATACCGTCCGTCTTCATACCAAAGAAGTGAGCCATAGGTTCGCCTACAACAGTTCTAGTAATGTTGTAACCTCTGTATGCGCCGCCATAGATAGCTTCGCTACCGTTACCCAGTGAAATAACTTCATTTTTCAAAGTACTGAAGTTACCGTATACGCTATACTTCAAGCCACTTGCAGTAACATCGTTGTATGACATGTTCAATTCGAATCCGCTGTTGCGTACTTCAGCCGAGTTCACCCAAGGAGCGCTGGAAATACCTACTACTGAAGTGATAGGCACCTGCAGAAGGATGTCTGATGAATTTTTGATGAAGTAATCTGCAGTAAGGTCGAACTTGTTGAAGAGAGACAAGTCGATACCCACGTTAGTCTGAGTAGTAACCTCCCACTTGATGTCCTTGTTGGCGATAGAAGATTCGTAACGTCCACCTACAGCTGTTTCTGCTTTACCGAATACAGCATAATAACCGTCGTTATCCTGCGTATTGGCAACAGTAGAGAAAGTAGGATAGTTATTGAAGATATTCTGGTTACCCAGCATACCCCAGCTGGCTCTTACTTTCAAGCTGTTTACCACATCCTTCACCGGTTCGAAGAATGATTCTTCAGAGATACGCCATGCACCAGATACTGAAGGGAAGTAACCCCATCTGTTTTCTTTGGCAAACTTAGAAGAACCATCGGCACGGAAGCTGGCAGAAAGCAGATAACGGTCGGCAAACGAATAGTCCATACGAGCGAAACCAGACATCAATGCCCATTCTTCGCGACCACTGATCAGCCAGTTGATAGTAGTAGCACATTCCAGGAAACGCTGGCTCGGGTCTTCCGAAACAAAGTTAGAACCACGTCCGTTGATATAGTCCTTGGTATAGTCTTCGTACGACCATCCTCCCATAACCATCAATTTGTTGGCACCAAATTCGGTATCATATTTCAAAGTAGTGGTATTCATCCAATGCGTGCTCTTCCAGTCTTGCTGAGTCAGCTCGTTGCTGTCGCTCTTACGTCCGGCTTCCGGAACACGGCAAACAAACCATTTGTCCTGCCATGAAGACCAGTCGTAACCAAAGTCAGTTTTAGCAGTCAGTCCTTTTAAGATTTCCCATTCAGCATATACGTTACCGAAAATACGGTCGCGGGTAAATTTACGGTCGGCTCTGTCGACAATGGCAACCGGGTTACGCAAGTCGGCTCCCAGTTCGCCGCTACCGCTGTAAATACCATCCTCCTGATTTTCGTAAACCGGAACAGACGGGTCGAACTGCAGGGCAGAAGCGATGGCACCGTTTGAGCCGATATCATCAACTTTATCCTGTACGGAGTGTGTGATAAGTAAGTTTTCGCCCACCTTGAAGTTCTTGGTAACGTTCATTTCAGTGTTTACACGGAAGTTAAGACGGTCGTAAGCCGAATTCTTCAGGATACCATCCTGTGTGAGATAACCCAATGAAACATTGTATCTTGCCTGCTGGCTACCACCCGAGAATCCCAGGTCATAGTTGCCTGTATAGCCTGTACGCATGATTTCGTCCATCCAGTTGGTACGGGTAGTCTTGGCATAATCTGAAGAATAATATTCAGGAATAGGATTGTTCAGTCCGTAAGCACTGTTGGCATTCTGGATAGCTTCAGTATGAATCATGTTACGTTCTTCTGCCGACAATACATCGATATCTTTTGCCAGTGCAGAGAAACCATGATGCGTATTGAATGTAACTTTAATTTTTTCGTTGCGTGCACCTTTCTTTGTCTGGATGATAACAACACCATTTGCAGCACGAGAACCGTAAATGGCAGCTGATGCAGCATCCTTCAATACGTCGATACGTTCAATATCGTTCGGGTTGATATCGTTCATGTTGTCGGCAGGCATACCATCGATGACATACAGCGGGTCGTTGTTACCGATAGTACCCAAACCACGTACACGGATAGAAGCGGATGCACCCGGGGCACCACTGTTCTGGTATACGCTTACACCCGACATCTTACCGCCCAAAGCATGGTTCAGGCCGGTAACAGCCATGTCACCCAGCTCTTTGGTGTCAACAGAAGAAACCGCACCCGAAAGGTCGGCCTTTTTCTGTGTGGTATAACCTACAACTACCACTTCGTCCAGTGTCTTATTATCTTCTTTAAGTGTGATTTTTAGCGACGAGTTATTGCCGACTACGATATCTTTGGATACGTATCCGATGTATGAGATAGTCAGTGTTTCGTTAGAAGCTGCTTCCAATGAAAATTTTCCGTCAATATCAGTAATGGTACCTACGGTAGTTCCTTTTACCAAAACACTGGCACCGATAATAGGTGTACCTGTCTGGTCCAAAACCTGACCTTGAATAGTTTTTTTCTGCTGCATTACAGAAGAAACATCTGCATTACCTGTGCTTGACGATAGTAAATCCGGCTGGTTGCCCGGCATCGCAGATAGGGAAAGCCCAAAAGAGGCGATACCTAATAAACTTACAATTTTTCTTTTCATGTTTCCTAATATTATAATTAAAGTTCTTTTGTTCGAGTTATAGTTGGAAAATCCAAATAATAAAATCTTGTGTCAATTATTTATTAAACAAAGTCATTATGGTTTGTCCTCGTTTTTTTTAATTTTGCTACAACCATATTTACTATAAAAAGACAGCATATAAGGATAAAATTGTAACTGCGGTTTTATGTTGTGTGTTTTCATTATATCATTAATTAACATCGCAAATATATGTTTTCTCTTTTTAATAGAATATGCAATTTGCGTATTCAATTCTTCAAATTGCGAAAAAAGTACGTCATTTATCTGAATTCAGGTACAAATTCTGAATTCTTTTGTTAAAGTATTTGTGGAAATCGCTTGTTAAAACTTGTTTTCTTGTGTCAATCTGTATTGTTTTCTGTATTCGGCTGGCGAAACCTTTTTCAGTCCCTTAAACTGGCGGGACAGGTTTTTCTGGTTGCCGATTCCGATTTCCATTGCCAGATCAGCTATCGGCTTATCCGTTTCGATGAGCATACGGGCAAACTTCTCCATTTTCAGATTGAAAATATATTTATGGATAGGCTGTCCGGTGACGTTCTTGAAACGGATTTCGAGCAAGCGTCGGGAAAGCGGTACGATTTTGACAATCTCGGATACACTGATATTGTTCGACAGGTTGTTATGGATATACTTCAGCACCTTGTGAATGTGCGGGTCGGTGGTGGGATAGTAGTCCGTAGAGAGCCGGTCTATCACGCTTATGGGTTCTAGTACGACATCACTGATTGTTGCCGGATGCTCCTTGTCGTGTAGCAGCCGGTCTATCAGTTCGGCAGCCAGATAACCGCCCTTGGTAATATCCTGACTGATGCTGGAAAGGGGAGGGTCAGACAGGTTACAGATTACTTCGTCGTTGTCTACGCCCAGAATGGCAATCTTCTCGGGTACCTTGATGCTGTTCACCATACATATATCGGTGATGCGGTTTCCCAGATTGTCGTCGCAGGCCATGAGTGCCGTAGGCTGGGGAAGCGACTTGAGCCACTCCAGCAACGGTGTGGTGTCTGCAAACCAGAGTTTGTCGGCCGAAGGCTCGTTGTATGTGTGAAATGTGTCGGTCATGCCTTGCTCGGACAGGTAATTGTAAAAGCCTTCGCATCTTTCCTTAGACCACACGGCATCTTCGTAGCCATAGAAGGCAAAGCTTCTATAGCCTTTTGAGATAAAGAATTCGGCAGCCATCTGTCCGGTTTTCTTATAATTGCCGGTGATGTTGGGGATGCATGAAAATCTGGACTTGTAGTCTTGTGCTACGACCACGATACCATTTTCTTTGAATAGCTCCACGCGGTCATCGTTGTTGAAGCGACCGATAATGGCATCGGCCTTCCAGCTTTTTGCCCACTTGATGACGCCCTCGATACCGAACTCGTCTTTATACGACGGAGGCATGCGACATACTACCCACGGTTCGTGTGCCTTGGCATAGAGCATGACTCCCTTGAGCAGGTTGTAGGAGAATGCTTCTGTAAAGTCGGTCAACAAAATCAATCTTACCATGCCTCAAAATTCGTAAAAAATCCTGAAATGTGCAAGTGGAAGAGCAAAATGCAGAAAGTCCCGCCTTGAGGAAGCTGGTTCCACAGGGCGAGACTTTTTCTGTATATTGCTGGCAGTCAGCTTTTCCGACTTAATCAGTTTCGGATGGGTTTTCTTTTTATTTTTTGTCGGTAATGTAGAACAGTTCGGGCTCCTTACGCGCATTGAAGTTCTCGAACAGTACCTTGGTGAATGGCGTTTCGAACACGCGGGCATGGCTGGGGCACATCTTTACGCAGGCGCAGCACAGTGTACATGTCTGGGCATCGGTAACGGGCTTACCGTCGGTAAGGGTGATGGCGTGCACAGGACAGAGTTTTACACATTTCCCGCAACCGTTGCACTGGTCGGTGCTGACGGGGCATACCGGTGGTGTCTGCATGAGTTCGCGGTAAGGCATGTTTCCCTTTACGTGCAGCTTGCAGCCGGTACTTGCTGCCTCGGCACATGCGGCAGCCTGCTGTCCGAAAGTGCGGGCTATCTGCAAGTCATTGGCATCGGGTCTGTTCTGGGCTGTAGGCATTTCCGGACGGCTGAAACTGTGCTCGCCGATGAAGGCTCCTCCTGCTACGGGGGTAAAGCCCAGTGCTTCTGCCTCGTTGCAAAGCTCCAGCAAAGCATCGTCGTAGTCGCGGTTTCCATATACCACAGCTACAACTGCTTTCGTAGGTGCACCGTCTGTCCGTGTCATTCTCAGTCGCTTGAAGCGTTCCATTGCGCTAACGGGGATTCTTCCGCCATAAACAGGTGCGGCGAGGATGAGCCAGTCGGCCTGGACATTGATGGGTTCGGTACGGTTGTCTGTCGTGAGGTCGATAAGCTGACAGGTTTCTGCGGCCAGTCCTTCTGCAATGGCTTTGGCTATTTTACCGGAAGTATGGGTGGGCGAGTAGTACACCACGCATACGCTGCTGTTGTTCTTTTCCATAAAAAATATGAGTTAGTTATTAGTCGGGATACAAAGGTAATGGATTCTTTGAATTTTGAGGAGTGTTTTCAGGCAATCGTATAATGAAGTGTTTAAATGTATTTATGGAACTGATTATTTTGTCTAGGTATGAGACCGACTTCCGGAATTCCGTTTGCAATATATTATTATTGGTTCTTGTCAGAAAAAAAGGAGGTATATGACTCAATAAATATTATGTTTTTCTTCGAAAAATCATTCCAAAAACCTATATTTGAAAAATAGAACTTTAAAACTGATAGTATGAAACCGACACGCAGGTCGCAAAAGGCCAGATATGCGTCGCTGACGCTGCTGGCCGGTCTCGCGACCGGTATCGGCAGCGCCATCGCGTTTTTCGCGCACCGCACCAACGTACGTTTCCTCTCCTTTTCGCTGGGCCTTTCGGCCGGCGTGATGATCTACGTCTCGTTCGTCGAACTGTTCGCCGAGTCGCAGACGTTGCTCACGGCCCAGTGGGGCGCCACGGCAGGCGTCTCGGCGACGGTCGCCTGCTTTTTCGGCGGCATCCTGCTGATCGGCGTCATCGACCGGCTGGTTCCCTCGTTCGAGAATCCCCACGAGGCCCACATGGTCGAGGAGATGGACAAACAGCCCCGCAACCCCAAACTGATGCGCATGGGCATGATGACGGCGCTGGCCATCGGCATCCACAACTTCCCGGAAGGTATCGCCACCTTCACGTCGGCCGTGGACAACATGGCGCTGGGCGTGGCAATCGCCGTGGCGATCGCCATCCACAACATTCCCGAAGGCATTGCGGTCTCGATTCCGATCTTCTACGCCACGGGCGACCGCAAAAAGGCGTTCAAACTCTCGCTGCTGTCGGGACTCGCCGAGCCGGTCGGCGCACTGCTGGCCTATCTGGTGCTGATGCCCTTCATGTCGCCGACGCTGATGGGCTGCATACTGGCCGGAGTCGCGGGCATCATGGTCTTCATCTCGATCGACGAACTGCTGCCCGCAGCCCGCGAATACGGCGAAGCTCACATTTCGATTTACGGCGTGGTGGCCGGCATGGCGCTCATGGCCGTCAGCCTGATTCTGCTTGCATAGATTATGGACATTCTGCTGCTGATCGTCGGACTGGGACTGATTCTCGCCGGCGCAAATTTCCTGACGGACGGCTCGGCCGCCGTCGCGCAACGCTTCCGGGTTCCGGAATTCATCATCGGCCTGACGATCGTCGCCGTAGGCACCTCGACGCCCGAACTGGTCGTCTCGGTACTCTCGGCCGCGGCGGGCAACAGCGACGTGGCGATCGGAAACGTCGTCGGCTCGAACCTCTTCAACGTCTTTCTGATCCTCGGCGTCTGCGCCCTGATCCGGCCGCTGCCCCTCACCCGGAGCAACATCCGGCGCGACATTCCCTTCGGCATGGCCGCGTCGCTGATCCTGCTGGCCGTCACTTCGGACCGCCTGATATGTGCGGGGGCGGCGGACAGAATCGGCCGCATCGACGGCATCGTCATGGTGGCGCTCTACATTGCGCTGATGTGGTTCACGATCCGCACCACGAAACGGTCCGAAGCGGTGCCCGCCGATGCCGGCGCCAAAAAGCCGGCGGCCCTCTGGCTGGCGGTCGTCATGATCGCCGGAGGACTCGCCGGGCTGATTTTCGGCGGCGACATGTTCCTGAAAAGTGCCACGGAGATCGCCCGCAGGCTGGGCATCAGCGAATCGGTCATCGCCATTACGCTCGTCGCGGGCGGCACATCGCTGCCCGAACTGGCCTCGTCGGTCGTATCGCTGCTCAAAGGCAAGTCCGAAATGGCGCTGGGCAACGTCATCGGGTCCAACATCGCCAATATACTGCTGATCCTCGGCGTGAGCGCGACGATCCGCCCGCTGACGATGGGCGGCATCACGACGACCGACATTCTGATGGTGGTGCTAAGCTCCCTGCTGTTGTTGCTGACAGCGTTCACCTTCCGCAGGAAGCAGATCGACCGCTGGGAGGGCGCGATCTTCCTGATGATATACGTCGCCTATATCTGGTATCTGATACGCTGACGGAACAGATACACGCACAAAACACGCCCCCGGCGGCGTTTGCACACAAGACGAATCCCTGCCGCGGCAGGGATTTTTCACGGCTGCCGGTCCAGATAGCGGTCGATCAGCCGCGGCACGGCATAGTCGCCCAGCGTGGCGGTCGGCACGGAGGGGAAATCCACCGGGAAAGAGATCTCGATGCGGTGGAACACGGCATGCAGCGTCTGGTGCGAGAGCTGATGTTTCGGCATTGCGACGCTCCGCAGCAGACGCCATTCGACGCCGCCCAACAACGTTCGGAACTCTTCCGAAGCAGTTAGTTCCGAGAAATCCGCCGCACGGTCCGTCTCGATCATCGGAAACTCGTACAGCCCCTGCCAGATGTCGCCTTCCCCGCGCCGCCGCAACAAGGTCCGGTCACCGCATGTGACGTGCAGGTAGTTGAACCAACGGTCGCGCACCTTGGTTTTCGCCTGCTTGACGGGACGCTCCGCAACCGTTCCTGCGGCCAGAGCCAGACAGCGCGCCGCAAGCGGACAGTCGGCGCATCCGGGCTGCGCCGGGGTGCATTGCAGCGCCCCGAAATCCATGACGGCCTGATTGTAACGCCCCGGACAGCGCATGTCGAGCTGCATCTGCGCCAGTTCGGCGAACGTGCGCTTTCCGGCCGTGGAGTCGATCGGAAGGTCGATATCGAAGAGCCGCGCCAGCACCCGGAAAACATTGCCGTCGAGCACGGCGCAGGGAGCGTCGTAAGCGGCCGAGCAGACGGCCGCGGCGGTATAGTCGCCGACGCCCCGCAGCGAGCGGACCTCGTCGTAAGACCGGGGAAACACGCCTCCGAACCGCTCCGCGACCTGCCGCGCCGCGGCGTGCAGATTGCGCGCACGGCTGTAATAGCCGAGTCCCTGCCACAACTTGAGCACCTCGTCCTCCGGAGCGGCGGCCAGCGACCCGACGTCGGGAAAGCGCTCCGTGAAGCGCAGGTAATAGTCCATGCCCTGCGCGACGCGGGTCTGCTGGAGGATAACCTCGGAGAGCCATATGCGGTAAGGATCGCGGGTGCGTCTCCAAGGCAGATCGCGGCCGTGCCGGGCGTACCAGTCCAGCAATATGTCGGAAATGTTGTCCATATTCTGTCTGCAAAAGTAGCAATTTTCCCGTTTAGGCTCTATATTTGAAGAAACAAAGCCGACATCTAAAACTCAGGATTATGGAAAAGAAACACGAACTGATCGACAACGCTGCGGAAAAGCGATACGAATTCGACCTCGGCGGGGACCTCGCCATGATCGAATACATCAAGGCGCAGGGATTCATCGTCCTGACGCACACCGAGGTTCCCGAAAAATACGAAGGACAGGGCATCGGCTCGGAGCTGACGCGCGCCGTATTGGAGGATCTCCGCGCCAAAAAACTGCCGATGATCCCCCAGTGCCCCTTTGTGGCACAATACATCTACCGCCATCCCGAATGGGCGGACGTGGTGCTGAAGGAAGTACCCGCCAAATAACGCAGGAACCGGCCGGACAAGCGGTCTCAGACGAATTCACCCCTGCCGCATTTCGCTGCGGCAGAGGTGAATTTCATTTTTCAGAGGCCGGGTCCTGCAATTCCGACGGTCAGCAAACTCAGAAATCGTCCGTACGGAAAGGAACGACCGGCAGTTCGCGGGTATCGGCCAGATTGCCCGGCTGGAAATCGCGGAAGCAGTAGCGCACGGCCACGGGTTCCGGCACTTTCTCCGACGAAACGACCAGAGCGAACTGGTTTTCGACGACCGCATCGGCCGAATAAAATACCTTGTCGGCGCCGCAGATCTCGAATCCGCGGATGTCGGCCATCCGGTTGAAACCCTGATCCATATACTTGAACCTGACATGGGCCTTGCCGTCGCGGATCTCCATCGACTCGTACTGCGGGCTTTGGCAGGCGATCTCCTTCATCCCGTAGGTCTTGTTCAGCGCCATGAAAGCCAGCCGGTACCCCACGTCCCGCTTGTTCTTCGGGTGGACATTGCAAAACTCATAAGGCTCCACCAGATCGTTGGTGCAGATCATGCCGCTGTTGGGAATCAACTCCTGCGCCCGGCACTGCGCTTCGCGCAGGTAGGGCGACTTCCCGTTGCCGTACTCGAAGGGAGCGATCTCGACGTAATAGAACGGCAGGTCGTCCCGCCCCCACAATCCGCGCCACAACGAGACCATATCGGCCAGCCGCGCGGCGTAATCCATGTAGCGGCCGACGTTCGATTCGCCCTGATACCAGAGGAATCCACGGACGGTATAGCCCGCCACGGGACGGAGCATGGCATTATACATGACCATCGGACGCAGGTGCTGCGCGACGCGGGAGATTCCCTCTTCGGTCAGGTCGATGTCCGAATAACCGCTCAGCACTTCGCGGCTCATCCAACTTTCGACGCGGCTTCCGCCCCACGAGCAGTCGATGATGCCGACCGGAACGCCGAGCACGTCGTTGAGCATTTCGGCGAAGAAGTAACCCGCAGCGGTGAATTTCGCCGCAGTAGCGGTCGTGCAGGGGGTCCAGCTTCCGGCAGTCCGATCCTGCGGCGTATAGGCGGCGGCATGCGGAATCTTCACATAATGGAGTTTCCCGCTTTTGGCGCCCGCGCGGGCGATGATCTCGTTCGCATCCGTAACCGGACACTGCCAGAAACCGCCGAGCGGCATCTCCATATTGCTCTGCCCGCCGGCGAACCAGACTTCGCCGATCAGTACGTTGTCGAGTACGATCCGCTCGCCGCTTGCGATCGTTACCTGCTGCGGCTCATAACTGCCGGCCGGGGTGTCCACCCGCGCAGACCAACGGCCGTCGGCATCGCTTCGCACGGTGCATTCGGCACCCCACGAGGTCTCGATCCGCACCGTGGCACGGGGATCGGCCCAGCCCCAGAGGCGGCATTGGGCATTTTGCTGGAGCACCATGTCGCTGCCGATGATCTCGGGCAGTTCGACCTTGGCCGCGGCACCCCATGCGGCGGCAAGGCAAATAAGGGACAAAATGAGTTTCTTCATATCGGTGCGGTATCAATTTATTTCCCGCAAATTTACATTTTTTCCGGCAACCGGGAATACCCCGCGTGCATAAAAACAACCCGGCTGTTAATATAGGTATCGAATTTTTTCGAAAATTCCTGTCCGAAAATTTGGTTTATTTCACAAACTACTTTATATTTACAATAGATTTATAAACC
>ERZ772818.2767-NODE-2767-length-12818-cov-2.797383_pt1 | contig 12818 bp, 7 predicted proteins | sample MGYA00580837_ERZ772818 | MGnify/ENA primary metagenome ERZ772818 (study PRJEB29015, sample SAMEA2737671) | human gut metagenome | biome: human gut; feature: human-associated habitat; material: faeces | place: China | collected 2012 ...
GGTTGACGGGGATTCTGACAAGAAAAGGTGGGTGATGGTCGTATCTGTAAACTGGGCGCAAGAACAATATTTTATAGGAGACTTCGACGGCACTTCTTTTAAGCTGATGGAGAACCATCCTGCAGAGCCTCTATATGTGGACAAAGGGCTGGACTTTTATGCATCCCGCACATTTCAGGATTTTGACGGAACGTTGGATTCCAAAATTTCGATGGGCTGGGTTGCAACCTGGGACTATGCACCGGTAGCTCCATCGAAGTATGGGAAGGGCTTCTGGTCCATTCCCCGTAATCTGGAACTGAAGACATACAAGGAAGGCGTGAGGCTGGTGCAGAAACCGGTGGAACAGTTGCAAACACTTCGCCATAAGCCTGCATCGGTGAAACGTGCTTTATCGGTGGGAACACAGAGGTTACCCGGCTTTGTTCCCGATGAGAATGTCTACGAACTCGATGCTTCGTTTTCTACTGACGTATCCAACACCTTTGGCTTGAATTTGTGTGTGGGTGAAGGGCGCAAAGTGGTGGTCAGCTATGATACGGATTCACATAATCTGGTGATTGACCGCACCCATTGCTCCGATGTGCAGATTCCTAAATTCAGCCGTATGGCATATGCCAGGGTGGAACCGGTAGATAATAAGATACGTTTGCATATATTTGTAGACAAATCGAGTATTGAAATCTTTGCCAATGACGGGAAGGATGTATTCACATTATTAACCTATCCGGGCGAGGCTCAAACCGGTATCGAACTTTTTGCGCAGAAGAAGGGGACGAAGATGGAGTTGGATGCCTGGATGCTTAAATCAATATGGAGATGAGGAATTTATTGTTTGCATTGCTGCTTTTGCCTTTGATGGCCTCTTGTGTGAAGGATACGGCACAAGTGACTTTGGACTCTTTGCTGGATGAAATGATATCTGTAGAAGAATCCGCACGTTATCCGCTGGTGCCATATCGTTGCCTGCAAGTCAGCAGTTATGACCGCTCCTCCGTGTCTCCCGATTCGCCGGGATGGTTTGCCAACAATGATGGCTATGGCATTGTCTGTACGGATACGGTTGATGGGAGAGTGGAACGTGTGATGTTCGATGAAAAGGGCCCTGGAGCTATTACCCGTATCTGGATAACCACAGTTGACAAGCGTGGGACTTGGAGATTTTATTTTGATGGCGAAAGTACTCCCGGATGGATAGTTCCTGCCTATGATTTGATGCGTTTCGGAATACCCAGGTTGGGTAGGGGACTGCTTCAACCCCACACCAGCTATACTCCGGACGGGAAAGGCGGCAATACTCTTTTCCTGCCCATCCCTTTTGCCCGGAGTTGTAAAATTACATTTGAAGACGAACCGGGCATTGCGCCTACTCCCAAATACTATCACATCAATTATCGCAAGTATCCCGAAGGAACTTCTGTGGAAACCTTCTCTGCGGCATCCGTAGCCCGCGTCGGTAAAAAGATTTCAGAGGTAGATGATGCCTTGCTGCATCCTGCATCCCGTTCCGGTTTGCAGGTGGACAAGAAGCGGCAGGTGCTCCAGCCGGGCGATTCTTTGTGGATTGACCTGCCGCAAGGGGAAAATGCGGTTTATGAAATCAGTTTCCAGCTCGCGAATGCAGATTCTACGGCTTATGCCCAACTGATGCGCAATCTTATATTTAAGGCTGATTTTGACGGCCGGTCTACGGTTTGGGTTCCTCTTTCGGATTATTCGGGAGGGGGTATGGGTGCTCCGGCTGTTGATAGCTGGTTCTTGTCTGCAGACGGACAAGGCAAGGTGGTGAGCCGCTGGCTGATGCCCTACAAGACAGAAGGCAGACTATTGTTACAAAATATCTCCGCACACACTGCAGACGTGAGTATGGAAGCGGGAACGGCACCTTTGCCATGGGGAGGGCGTTCCCTCTATTTCCATGCTTCCTGGCGCCAGCAGACCGGACTTCCGGTTTATGAGCGTCCGGATGATGATGCAAATTGCCGGGAGTGGAACTTTGCCACATTGACCGGACGAGGCATATACAAAGGGGATGTCCTGACTCTGTATAACCATTCGCGTGCCTGGTACGGAGAAGGGGATGAAAAGATATGGGTAGATGATGATGTTTTTCCATCGCATTTCGGTACCGGAACAGAAGATTACTACAATAGTTCGTGGGCTCCGGTCGTAATATTCCAAACGCCTTTTGGTGGCGCACCCCGTGCCGACCAGGCGAGTTCTCACGGTTATAATACATTCTTCCGTACAAGGAATTTGGACGGTATACCGTTTTCTTCATTATTGCGTTTCGACATTGAATTGTTGAGTTGGGTAAGGGGAACTGTAGATTATGCAACTACCGTTTACTGGTATGGAGATATGGGAGCGAAAGCTGTTGATACTTCAGGACTTGAGGAAGCAGCCCAAGACTTGCTACCCGTTCCCGGCGATTTATCTAAATATCGAAGAGAAAATAGCATAGAATTTGAGGAAACAACTCCAATAGCCTCTTCTCCATCCATTCATTTTGACAAGCAGAGTATGCTTGGTTTCGTTGACGGGCAATGGAGTGGAGGAACCCAACTCTTGTGTATTGGTGGAAAACCGGGTGATTCTGTAGAGTTTGAGTTCAATCAATTGGAAGACTGTCCTTATCAACTGGTGGTGTATGCCACGAAAGCTCCTGATTATGGCATAGTTTCTTTTTCCGTAAATGGACAAGATACACATATAAAGTGGGATGGATATGATACAAAAGTTACTCTTTCTGACCCTATTTCTTTAGGATGCTATAGTCCGGTGCGTGGAGCATTGACTTTGAAAATATCTTTGTCAGGAGCTAACCCAAAAGCTGTTGAGGAGAAGAATTTGTTTGGATTAGATGCTATACAACTTATGAAAAAACAATGATATTATGAAAGAGAGGATACTGATACTTTTACTACTGGCTACTGTTTGTAGTATGCAGGCACAAAATATTCACATGGCACTACGTCCGGATGATTTACTGATAGATAATTTTGAAGGAGATACTTTTGGAAACTGGATATTGGAAGGAAATGCTTTTGGCAATTCACCAGTTTCTATGGAACGTTTGTCAATATGGGGGGATAATAGGTTTGAAGGAAATCGGATGGCTTCTAGCTTTGTCAATGGAGATGCCGGTACCGGTGTATTGAAGTCACCTCTTTTCAGGATAGAACGCAGATATGTTAATTTTCTGATAGGTGGGGGTGTTGATTATCAGCGGGAGTATGTAGCCCTTTGGATTGATGGAAAGGAGGTGAAAAGAAGTACGGGGTATAATAGACGTGTCATGGAATATGAGTCTTGGGATGTTGCTGAATATATGGGAAAAAATGCCCGGATTGTTTTAGTGGACCAATCAAAAGAGGGCTGGGGATTTATCAATGCCGACTGTTTCTACCAGTCTGATACCAAATTGGAAAAAGAAATTTTTGCGAAAAGAATGTTGGTAACTCACCGTTATTTGAATATTCCGGTAAAGATGGGAGCGGTTATAGAACAGATGGATATATGGATTGGTGATAAAATGGTACGTAATATGGAAGTGGAGCTTGGCGGCGATGAACCTGATTATTGGGTTACATTGGAGGTCAAGGATTGGATTGGGCAAGAATTACGGATAGAGGCGAGTAAGAGTCCTAATGTAGAGCAAGCTTTGAATCAATGCTTTTGTTCTGAAACTCCTAAGGAAGAGAACTTGTTTTATAAAGAACCGTTACGTCCTAAAGTACATTTTACTTCTCGCCGGGGATGGCTGAATGATCCGAATGGTCTGGTTTGGCATGAAGGGGAGTGGCATCTGTTTTATCAGCATAATCCCTATGGCTGTATTTGGGGTAATATGACATGGGGGCATGCTGTGAGCCGGGATTTGGCACATTGGACTGAGTTGGGGGATGTATTACATCCGGACTCGTTGGGACCTATTTTTTCCGGTTCGGTAGTTGTTGATAAAAAGAATACGCTGGGGTGTCAACAAAATGGAGATACAGTATTGGTTGCTGTTTATACTTCGGCAGGTGGATTCGGGTATCACACCCGGCATTTGCAACATTCACAAAGTATAGGATATAGTTTGGATAAGGGGCGTAATTGGGTTACTTTTTCCGGTAATCCGGTACTTCCCACGTTGGTCAGGTACAATCGTGATCCTAAGGTGACGTGGCATACGCCGACTGGCAGATGGATTATGGTATTGTACTTGGATAAGCAGGAGTATGCTATCTTTTCATCTCCCAATTTGATGGATTGGACTGAAACGGACCGTTTTAAATTAGAGGGGGCGGATGAGTGTCCCGACTTTTTTGAAATGTCCGTAACCAATGAACCTACTGTCCGGAAATGGGTCTTTACCGGGGCGAACAGTACCTATTTGGTTGGGAGTTTTGATGGATATCGTTTTCGGCCTGAGACGAAACCTGTAAAAATGGATAGTGGTACAAACTATTATGCGGTTCAAACATATAGTAATGCACCAGATGACCGAAGAATACAAATAGCATGGATGAACGGAAGTAATTTCCCGGATATGCCTTTCAATCAACAAATGTCCTTTCCGCGTGAATTAACATTACATCGGGTTGATAAAGGATATGTCTTAAAAAGTATGCCGGTAAATGAACTCGCTTTATTATATGGGAGAAAGTACATCTGGAAGAGTCTGGTAGTTGAAGAAAAGAATTGTTTCACGACAAAGTTGAATACTCCTGCCTTCTATCTGAAAACGGGTTTTGCTGTAGATAGTGTTGATGCGCAGATATTGGCTTTTGATATTAATGGTTTGAATTTGATTTACGATTCTGTCAAACAGATACTCACTGTTGAGAAAGAGAATGGGGAAACCTTGAAGCAGATGGTGCTAAAGCCCAATGAAGGAAGAATTGAATTGGATATATTGTCGGATATTGCTTCTGTAGAAATCTTCGTCAATCAAGGAGCACTGTCTGCTGCTTTCTATCATCTGATTGAAAAAAACACTCCTTCTGTCACCATATCAGTTGAAGGCGGACAAACAAAGTTGAAACAGTTGACAATTCATGAATTGAATTCTATGTATGTTCCCCAGTGACATACAGATACCTTTTTAAGGATGGAATGTAACATTTGTAGTATGCTTTGAAACAAAAAAGATAGTCTCCTGCTGCTTGGTGGCGTATCTTTGCATGCTAGAAAAACATAATTAATTTAATACCAACAGAAACATGATTCATTTAAAAGACTTTTGGCGGACAATCAGAAGGACGCTTACCGTATTTATATTAGGAACTACCGTGGCTGTCTTCACATGCCAGGCCATAAATCCTCCTTTCGTGATTAAACATCTGGGTGACGGACAGAGTATCGTCCAAATTGACGAGCAGAAGAAGTTTTTGCTGCTGCCGGTGGAAGAGGCTTCTCCGGAGGCAAAATTGTATATGATAGCGGACAATGATGTTGTACGCAGTATGAACGTGCGATTGGCAGTCAATAAGGTTGACTATTTTGTTCCGGTCGATTTGACCGGCTTCGATAATAAACATCTCTCTTTCAACTTCCAGCTTATTCCGGATTCGGCCTTATGCTGGGAAGAAATGAAACTGTCGGATGAATTCGATGTTTCGAACCGGGAGAAGTACCGTCCGGTGTATCATTTCAGCCCGGCTTACGGTTGGATGAATGATCCTAACGGAATGTTCTACAAAGACGGGGTCTACCATTTGTTCTACCAGCATAATCCCTACGGCTCCATGTGGGGGAACATGCATTGGGGACATGCCACCAGTACGGACCTCGTCACTTGGGAGCATCACGGAGATGCCATTTCGCCCGATGCGTTGGGAACAATTTTCAGTGGCTCTTGTGTTGTCGACAAGGATAATACGGCCGGGTTCGGTGCCGGTGCCGTCATTGCTTTCTATACATCGGCAAGCGACCGCCAAGTGCAGAGCATGGCCTATAGCCTTGACAACGGAAAGACCTTCAAGAAGTATGCGCGAAATCCCATCCTGACTTCCACGCAGCGCGACTTCCGTGACCCTAAAGTCATCTGGCACGAAGATACCAAGAAATGGATCATGGTTCTTGCCGTAGGGCAGGAAATGGAGATATACTCTTCTGCCGACCTGAAGAGCTGGACGCTGGAGAGCAAATTCGGTGAAGGACAAGGTGCTCACGGCGGAGTCTGGGAGTGTCCCGACCTGCTTGAACTGCCGGTTGAAGGTACGGAACTGAAGAAGTGGGTACTCGTCTGTAACCTCAATCCGGGTGGACCGTTCGGTGGCTCTGCCACACAATATTTCGTGGGGACATTTGACGGAAAGAGATTCGTGAACGAGTCTCCCGCAGTGACGAAATGGATGGACTGGGGAAAAGACCATTATGCAACTGTCACTTGGAGCAATGCTCCTGCAGGACGTGCCATTGCATTGGCATGGATGAGCAACTGGCAATATGCCAACGATGTGCCCCCCCGCCAATACCGTAGTGCCAACTCCGTGCCGCGCGACCTTTCGCTCTATACCTCGGAGGGTGAAACCTATGTAAAGGTAACCCCGTCTCCCGAATTGCTGAAACTGAGGGATAAAGGCAGCAAGAAGCGTGCTTTCAAGGTAGACCGCACGTATAATCTGGACAAACTGCTGAATGACAATTCCGGAACGTATGAAATCGAAATGACCATCAAGAACAAGGATGCGGATGTGATAGGATTCCAGCTCTTTAACTCGAAAGGCGAGGAGGTGGAGATGTACTATAACCTGGCGGAAAAGACGTTCACCATGGACCGTATCAAGAGTGGTGAGGTGTCGTTCAGCAAGGACTTCCCTGCAGTGACCGTGGCTCCTGTCGAGGGTGGCAATGAAATGAAACTCCGCTTGTTCGTAGACAAGTCGAGCATTGAAGCGTTTGGCAACGACGGACGTTTTGCCATGACAAATCTTGTATTCCCGTCGGAACCTTACAACCGCATCAGTTTCTATGCTAAAGGTGGAAGCTGCAATGTCACCTCGTTTACTGTGTACAAACTCGGATTAAAATAACAGATAATAATCTTCAGCATGGAAAATACTAAGAATTCTTCCTTGGCAAAGCTCTTTCCGGTCATGCTTTGCTTCTTCGCCATGGGCTTTGTGGATTTGGTGGGCATCGCCTCCAACTACGTGAAGGCCGACTTGAACCTGACCGACTCGCAAGCCAACATATTCCCGTCTCTGGTGTTCTTCTGGTTCCTCATCTTCTCCGTACCTACGGGTATGCTGATGAACCGCATCGGACGCAAGAAGACGGTGCTTCTCAGCCTTGTCATCACGTTTGCCTCTTTGCTTCTCCCGGTTTTCGGAGACGGCTACGTGCTGATGCTGCTCTCGTTCTCATTGCTGGGCATCGGCAATGCGCTGATGCAAACGTCGCTCAACCCGCTGCTTTCCAATATCGTAAGCGGCGAGCGGCTGGCAAGTACGCTCACCTTCGGACAGTTTGTAAAAGCCATTGCTTCGTTTCTGGCTCCATACATCGCCATGTGGGGAGCTACGCAGGCCATTCCGTCTCTGGGCATGGGCTGGAGGGTGCTGTTCCCGGTCTATATGGTCATTGCGGTGATTGCCATTCTCTGGCTGAGCGGTACTTCCATCCGCGAGGAAAAGGAAGAGGGACGCCCTTCCACCTTCGGGGAGTGCCTCGCCCTGCTGGGCAAGCCGTTTATCTTTCTCTGCTTCCTGGGCATCATGTGTCATGTGGGCATTGATGTAGGTACGAATACCACAGCGCCCAAAATCCTGATGGAGCGTCTGGGCATGACGCTGGCCGATGCCGGCTTTGCCACCAGCCTTTACTTCATCTTCCGCACGGCGGGTTGCTTTCTCGGCGCCTTCATTCTTCAGAAGATGGCTCCCCGAACCTTCTTCGGCATCAGCGTGTTATGTATGTTGGCTGCGATGGTAGGGTTGTTCGTTTTCCATGAAAAGACAATGATATACATTTGCATTGCCCTTATCGGTTTCGGCAATTCGAACATCTTTCCGGTTATCTTCTCTCAGGCGTTGCTTGCTATGCCACAAAAGAAGAACGAGGTTTCCGGTTTGATGATTATGGGGCTCTTCGGCGGTACGGTATTTCCGATAGCAATGGGCTTGGCAAGTGATGCTGTAGGACAAAGCGGTGCCGTGGCTGTGATGACGGTAGGGGTAGTGTACTTGTTCTTCTATATGCTGCGTATGAAGCGGTAATCTTTGTTCGCAGGCTGCGGACACATATCCCAAGGCTGCGGATATCTGTCCCAAGGTTGCGGATATCTGTCCCAAGGTTGCGGATGTCTATCCCAAGCCTTGGGATAGAGATAATCCTTAGTTCTTAGAGACTTTTTAATAGATAATTGGCAACTTTTCATTCTATAGTTAGGAACTTTTTTATTAGGTTTGCAGCGGGTAGGACATTGAGTTTGCCGTGAATAAAATATATCATTCATTAAACAATATAATATTATGAATAAGATAATAGTAGGTATGGGCGAGGCTCTGTGGGACTGCCTCCCCGAAGGAAAGAAGATAGGCGGTGCTCCGGCAAACTTTGCTTACCATGCATCGCAGTTTGGTTTCGACAGCCGTGTGGTCAGTGCCGTAGGTGCCGATGCGGATGGGGACGAGATTCTGGATGTGTTCGCCCGGAAGGGGCTGCGCACGCAGATTGAGCGCGTGCCTTACCCCACGGGAACGGTGCAGGTGACGCTCGATGCCGTGGGCGTGCCGTGCTATGAGATAAAAGAAGGCGTGGCCTGGGACAACATTCCCTTTACCGACGAACTGAAGCGTCTGGCACTGAACACGCGTGCCGTATGTTTCGGCTCTTTGGCGCAACGCAGTGAAACAAGCCGCATCACCATCAACCGTTTTCTCGACACGATGCCCGATGCGGAGGGACAACTGAAGATATTCGACATCAATCTCCGCCAAGGGTTCTATACCAAAGAGATACTCTGCGAATCCATGCGCCGCTGCAACATCCTCAAGATAAACGATGAGGAGCTGGTGACCATCAGCCGTATTTTCGGCTACCCGGGCATCGACTTGCAGGACAAATGCTGGATTCTGCTGGCTAAATATAACCTGAAAATGCTTATCTTGACTTGTGGAACGAACGGCAGCTATGTGTTCACTCCGGGAGTGGTTTCCTTCCAGGAGACGCCCAAGGTACCGGTGGCGGACACCGTTGGAGCCGGTGACTCGTTCACGGCAGCCTTCACCGCTGCCATTCTCAGCGGGAAGCAGGTGCCCGATGCCCATAAACTGGCGGTGGAAGTCTCTGCCTATGTATGTACCCAGAGCGGTGCCATGCCGGAATTGCCGGTGGCCTTGAAAGAAAGGCTGGCATAGATTTTTCTTATTCTTTTCACATTTTTCGTTATCTTTGCTCATCTGCAATCTTAAATCAGAGGAAAGTGAAGATGAGACAGCATAACCTTCGGATTTTATTCTTTTTGCTCGTGCTTTGGGGAGTGGCGGTTGCCTGCTCCCGGCGCGAGGCACGTTTCCGTATCGGCGTTTCCCAATGTAGCGAGGATGAATGGCGGCGCCAGATGAACAGTGAGATACTCCGTGAAGCCCATTTCTACGAAGATGTGGAGGTGGACATCCGTACTGCCGTCGACGATAATGACCGTCAGGCAAAAGACATTCGTGAACTGATAGCCGAAGGGGTGGACCTGCTGATTGTGGCCCCTAATGAAGCCACTCCGATAACTCCGGTTGTGGAGGAGGCATACAACCGGGGCATTCCGGTGATTGTAGTGGACCGTAAAATCCTTTCGGACAAATACACGGCCTACGTCGGTGCAGACAACTACGAGATAGGGAAAGCTGTGGGAGAGTATGTGGCCAATGTGCTGCATGGGCAGGGAGATGTGGTGGAAATCTCAGGTTTGGTGGGCTCCACACCTGCCGTAGACCGTCATCAAGGATTTGTGAAGGCTATATCCGCTTATCCCGGTATCCGGTTGCTGGCCGTTGAAGACGGTGCCTGGTTGCAACTCAAGGCCGGAGAGAAAATGGATACTCTGCTGAGCCGCTTTCCGCATATCGACCTGGTGTATGCTCAGAATGACCGTATGGCGGCCGGAGCCTATGCTGCCGCTGCCCGAGAGGGGCGGGAAAAGGATATGCGGTTCATCGGCATAGACGCCCTGTCCGGCAAAGACTATGGAGTGGAGAAAGTGCTTGCCGGCGAACTGGATGCCACGTTTATATATCCTACCGGTGGTGACCGCGTGATGCAGATTGCCATGGATATCCTGAACAAGCGTGATTTTCCCCGTGAAACTATCCTGGGCACTTCCGTCGTCGACCGCGACAATGCTCTCATCATGAAGATGCAGACCGCCCACATCGGCACCCTGGATGGAAAGATAGAAACCCTGAACGGAAAGATAAACCAGTATTTAGCCAGTTATGCCACGCAGCAGGTTGTCTTGTACGGCAGTCTGTCCGCCCTATTGTTGCTGGTCGGTTTGTTGGTGGCTGTCTACCTCTCCTTGCGTGCCAAGAACCGGTTGAACCGTGAACTGTCCATGCAGAAAAAGAAACTGGAAGAACAGAAAACTCAGTTGATACAGCAGAAGGAACTGTTGGAAGTGCAGAAGTCGCAGTTGGAACAGCTTTCCCATGAACTGGAGGAGGCTACGCACGCCAAGCTGGTGTTCTTCACGAATATTTCACACGATTTCCGTACTCCGCTGACGCTGATAGCCGATCCCATAGAGCAGCTTCTTGCCAACCGCACCCTCGACGGACAGCCGCGCCAGCTCCTCGAGCTGATGAAAAAGAATGTGTATATCCTGCTTCGCCTGGTCAACCAGATACTTGATTTCCGGAAGGTGGAGAACGGGCGCATGGAGCTCCATCTCGAACCTTTTGATTTGCTCGACAGCTTCCGGGGCTGGAACGACTCTTTCCGCATGGCGTTGCTGAAGAAACATATTGCTTTCAGCTTTGAGGCATCTCCCGATACGGACTTCCGGATGATGGCAGATGCGGAGAAGATGGAGCGCATTTACTTCAATCTCTTCTCCAATGCCGTGAAGTATACGCCGGAGAATGGGAAGATAGCTATACGCTTGTCAATGACAGAGCAGAACTATAGCTTGTCTGTTTTCAATTCCGGCAGTTACATTTCTTCGACCGATGTGGAAGCTATCTTCGAGCGTTTTTATCAAGTGGACGGACATCAGGCAGGTACCGGTATCGGTCTTGCGCTGGTACGTGCTTTTGTAGAGATGCATGGTGGCAACATTGCGGCACACAGTGATGATAAGGGTACTACCTTCACCGTCACTTTCCCAAAGCAGGATGTTTCGCAGTACCATCCCACCATAGTGACGTTGCCTGCCGAAGAGAAGGACGTGTCGTCCACCCTGATAGATACGGAAGTGAAGGCATGCGAAGAGGTGGTTGAGGCTGATTGTCCTACTGTGCTGGTAATTGACGATAATGCGGATATTCGCAACTATGTGAAGTCACTGTTGACGCAAGAATTTCGCGTGCTGGATGCTGCAGACGGGACAGAGGGTATCCGGCTGGCCATGAAGTATGTGCCGGATGTGGTTATTTCGGATGTAATGATGCCCGGTATGGATGGTGTGGAATGTTGCCGCCGCTTGAAGGGGGAGTTACAGACATGCCATATCCCGGTGATTCTGCTGACGGCCTGCTCGCTGGACGAACAGCGTATCCAGGGCTATGATGGCGGTGCCGATTCTTATATTTCCAAACCATTCAATTCGCAGTTGCTCTTGTCTCGTGTCCGTAATCTTATTGCAAACCGCCGTCAGTTGAGGCAGTTCTTCGGAGATAACCAGACTATCGAGAAGGAAGCCATCAGTGATTTGGATAAGGGTTTCGTCTCCCGCTTCAAATCGCTTGTCGAGGAGAGAATGAAAGATGCGGAACTCAATGTGGAGGATTTGGGACGGAATATGGGTATGAGCCGTGTGCAGCTTTACCGTAAGCTGAAATCGCTGACCAATTATTCGCCGAATGAGCTGCTGCGCCAGATGAGGTTGAAAAAGGCTGCCTCACTGCTTGCCTCCTCTGACATGACGGTAGCGGAGATTGCCTATGAAGTGGGCTTTTCGTCACCTTCCTATTTCACGAAATGCTATAAGGAACAGTTTGGGGAGAGTCCTACCGAGTTTCTGAAAAGAAGGGGATAGCTGTTGTCTATCCCCCTTGTTCTTAATACACGTCTGTTTACTTCTGTAAATGATACTGGAACTTATTTCAGTATTTGAGGCAGGTTTTCCCTTCCCCAGAAGTAATAAACACAGATTCCAATCCAGCTTGTGAGCAGGATGATAATTGCAACTAATAGTTTCTTCACGCCGTCTACCGGCCACTTCATGATTTCAAGTACGGCTTTGACACACAGAACCACACCGATAATCCAAATGATAAATCCAATCATAACCTGTGATATTTAGTATTGTTAATTAAAAACAAATAGAGACTACGCCTTATTCAGGAGCAGCCTCTATTCTTTATTTAGTAATCGGAATTACTCTGTAACTTCAGCGCCCCAATTTTCTTTGGAAAGACGCTTGTAGCTGTTGTAACGCCATTTAGCGTTTTCTTCAGCAGCCTTGAACAGCTCGTCGGCCTCCTGCGGATATTGCTTCATTACGGATGCGTAACGAACTTCACCCTTCAGGAAGTCTTGGAATCCGCTCCAATCCGGTTCCTTGCTATCCAGCGTGAACGGATTCTTGCCTTCAGCCTCCAGAGCCGGGTTGTAACGCCACAAGTGCCAGTAACCGCACTTAACGGCCTTTTCTTCCTCTGCCTGGCTCT
>ERZ772818.2781-NODE-2781-length-12776-cov-4.294788_pt1 | contig 12776 bp, 22 predicted proteins | sample MGYA00580837_ERZ772818 | MGnify/ENA primary metagenome ERZ772818 (study PRJEB29015, sample SAMEA2737671) | human gut metagenome | biome: human gut; feature: human-associated habitat; material: faeces | place: China | collected 2012 ...
ATTTTTTGTTTTTTGCGACTATTTCTAAAATATCCATAAATAAATTAATAATATCTAAATATAAATCCAATGCACTGTTAATAGCGTTATTAACAGTTTTTAAATAAGCTTGTGACCGATAAAAATCGTACCCAATATATAAACTAAATAATCCAGCTGAAAGCCAAGGCCATATAGAAATTGTGAAATGAAATAATAATCCACATAATTGAATAATTATAAAAACTATCAAACATGTAAGTAATACTGCACCTAATCTTGAAAAGAAATCTGGAAACATCATGCTTAAAACAATCATAACGGCCGTTACAATCGCTGTATAAACGAAGGCCTCCATAACAATATTAGAAGCAAGGCCTCCATATTCAGAAATTACTGCTGATAGAGTTACTCCAACAGGAATGACTACGAAATTATAACCAATAAAGCTGATTAATGGATTACTAGATTTTATAGTCATGATTACACCTATAATAGTAAATACAAAATAGGGGATAAGTATTGCCCATATAGATATTTTGGTAATAGCATCGCCTAAAAGAACGCACAGCAATGCATTTAGAGCAATTCCATAAAAGATAGCACCGCTCATAATCATATTATATTTTTTTGATGTAATTAATTTATCTTCACTTACTTCCTGTAATAACCTTTTTTCTCGTCTTTCTTTGGAAAGCCCTTTCATACAATCACCTCCAAAAAAATCAATAAACTAACATGGTATAAATAAAGGTTATAATCATAGCTATTCCTCCGACAAAAATAAAAACTGTAGCGTTTTCTGAACTAAATGTTGTTTTAAAATCTTCTACTAGTATGTTTTTGCATTTTTTAATGTTTTTAGGATGCTTAGTTAACACAAAACCAATGCAGATTCCTAATAAAACACTTAGAAGTACAATAGTTATTTCATCTTCCATTTTTCTTACTCCTTTTTTATCTTAAAGCCCCTACAAAAAAAGCAATTACAAGTAAAATAAGCGCTAAAATACAGATAATAACAATTGTTATTGCTTGCCAGGGTTTAAATGATTTTGGTCCATTCCACATTAATACATCAACCTCCTTATTTTATTTATATAAATTTATAAGCTACGGTTATAGCTGTTACTACAACCATTACACTAATAATTCCGAATACAACTTCTTTAAGATTTGAATTTAATTTTCGCATAAGTTTTTTCTCCTTTTATTTTCTTTTTAAAAACGCTGTATAAAAATCTGTTTGTTCTTTATCTTCTACTTTAGAATGCTTTTTTACTCTTTCTTCCAAATCTTCAAATTTTTTTGCTTTTTCATCGTCTTTTCCTAAATTGCTTAGTTTGTTTTTTGTTTCTTCGTTGATTTTATTGAAGTCTTTTTCTAGTTTCTTTCTAGCTTCTTCTATTTCTTTCGTTTTCGATGTAAGAAATGTATCTTCGGAGTTTATTTCTTGTTTTTTCTGAGGTTCTTTTAATGAAGAATGGGTTGTTCCTGGAGTAGAAGTTGTTGGTGTAACTTTTTCACACTTAGAAGACCCACTGAAGAACCCTTCATCTTCTAATCTCGCTTCATCAAAATTGATTTCATCATCTTTTACAACATTTTGTAGGTATTTCAGTGCTTCTTCTAAGGTTTCTGCTTCCACAATGACAGGAATCATATATCTACGTAATTTTTGTGGTGCGCTGATATCCCATGAAGCAAAACTTTCTTTATCATCCAATCGGATTTCTGCGTGATTTCCATTACAATAACTTGTGATGATTTTTTCACCCTTACCAGTTAAATACTCCATTTCTTTAGCAAAGTTTCTTTTGATGAATTTCTTTGCTGATTCCATGTTTGTAAATTCATATAATAAATTATCATTGTATGTCTTGAATATATTTACATAAATCTTATCCATTCGTATACCTCCGGATTTCTTTGTGTTTTTTTTGGTTCTTCTTAGGGTTTTCCATAGAAAACTTTCATTTTTGTTGGAACAATAACTTTCGATGTGTTTTCCGTAGCTTCATTCCAAATTTCTTGAGATTTAATAAATTGAAATAACTCTCCCGATGAATAATTGGATAACCAATCTACGATTTTTTGGATGATTTTTCCATCTTCATCGGAAATAGGGGAGTCTTCTAATGGAATTAAATTAATATTATTATCAAATATTAATAAATCATAACCTCCGTAACGATTATAAAGGTGGGATACTTCAGTTATTACTGGACCACTTTTACTTACTTCAATTTCTTCTTCAAAACATACGTCATTTTTCTTAGTAACAAAGTATGCTTGTATAAAATATAAAATCTTTTGTAGTTTTGGATGAGGAATTTCATAGTTTTTTTCTTTGCAATATACCAATATATAATTTCCTACATCTTCTGCTTTATAACTCATAAAAAAAATACCTCCGTTTATTGTTAATGATGGGTTTTGTTAGGTTTTTCTGGGGTTTTTCATGTCAATCCTCCTGTAGTTTACTTTATTTATAGTATATCATATTTTACCGTTTATAACAACATTACATGGTGGTTAAATACCATCCACACGTCCATATGTTCTATTGGAAATCCAATTTTCCGTCGCGCTATCTCGATGATTCCATAAAAAAAGAGTAGCTATAAGAGCTACTCAAAGATTAATTATAATGTTAAACGATTCTAACAGAAATAAGAGGTTCATTACATCTATTAATAACTGTAATTGAAATTTCAGCAACAACATCATTATCAAATGTAACATATACGGCTCCTGTTTTAGAAATCGATACATTTTTAACAGCTTTTGCTTTGTTCTTTTGTGCATTACTGAAGTTAGCTAGTTCATAAAAATTCAACAAATCTTTAGTTGACGCTTGTTTAACACAGTCATAAATGACATTAGTTAAAGTTGTGTATTTGTTTTCTCCTTTTTTTTGAACAATTACATTGTATCCTTGGATATCAACAATTTTTAAATAGACTTTTTGTCCAATCAAATCATAGCAAAGATAATTATCATCTGGAACTTTTGGAATATCCATATCTTCGACGCTTGGAATATTAGAAACTTTTTTTGTTTCTTTTCTAACTTCTTTTTTCGCAGGTTTATCAATAGAATTAGCGTCTTCTACTAAATATCTTGATAATTCTTCAATGTTAATATTTTCATGACATTGAGATACATTATTACAAGAAATATACACTGTATCAATTAAATCCCTAAAAATATTATCAATCATAGTAGCATGGAATGCACATGTTTCTTCAAAAGCCATTTTTGCATATTCAACATATTCTTCATAATTGATAAAATCGTTATTTTTATTTTCTTTAATGAATTCATTTAATTTATCAACAGCTTTATGGAAGTCTTCGTCTTTTTTGAAAATGTATAAACTTCTTTTGGTAATAAATGGATATTCTTGTTTATTTTTATTAATCATTTCTTTTACAAAGTCGGCATTTTTTGCATCTTCTAAATCCATAAGAATGAAATGAGGGTCTGTGATGATTTTTCCAATCAAAGCACTAATTTCTTTATCCGGAAGAAACTCAACTACAGAATTTACTACATTTCCATTATGTAATAATACATATTTATCTTTACCTATACATTTAGATACAATGTCGCCATCTAATTCATGGCAAAGCGCTGCATATATATTAACAATTTCGTGAACTGTTAAGTCCGGAGCACTCACAGTTTTAAAAGTTTCTTCAATATCTTCATTTTTTACTAAAATTTGTTGTTTTAATACTTCTTTTACTAAATTTACATTTCCGTTGATTTTCATATAATTTCTCCTTTATTTTTAAATTGCATTTATTATTTCTATTAGAGCTAGAATTAAACTATATATGTCTTCTAGCTTTTTATTAAATTTGTCTGTTAAGTGTTTCTTTTATGAAATTTATGATTTCTTTTTTGTTAGAAGTAGGGGATGCAGGAACATTAAATCGAATCATGTCTGTACTGTCTTCCAACATTGTATGAAGATACATGTTAGGAGGATTGCATACGTCCTTAGAAAGAATCCAACCGGAAGGGTAAATATTCTTTCGTAATTCATTTAAATCACTCATAATTTCACTCATTTTTTGTTTTTTTAAAGGCATAATTTTATGCCTTTATAAATATGCTTTTTTGTAAATCAATTTATTATTTTCTTTTTTCGGTCTTAAGTAACCGTCGAAGATAGGCATATGATTTAATTCATCACCTGGAGCAACATGCCAACCAGTAATGTTATAAATCATAACAGCTTCTTTTAAATTCATTTTTTTAAGGATTTTAGTATCTTTCATAAATACTACTTGGACATTTGTATCTGTAGTTTCAATTTCATCGACTCCATCAATTAAAGCAAGACTGGTAAAATCCACAAATAATTGACCTGCATCATCGATGTTTTTGATGTATCCAGTACGTTCAATTTTATCTTGTAATTGTTTATCCGGCGAAGACTTAAGAGTGATGATTTGTCCTATATAATATTGTTTGTATTTTTCTTTCATACCTTTTCTCCTTATAATTCAATTACAGTGTTTTCTGAAGCAAGGGTAGCTGTATAGTTGATGTGATATTCATGATATGTTGCAAACCCTTCTAATTGATAAATTTTATTTAAATCATTATTATCAACATAATATTCTTCAATATCATTGACATCATCTGTCCCAAAATCATAATTTTCTTCATCATTCTTTTTATCTTCTTTAATAAGTTTCACTAAATGATTTTTGACTTCGCCCACAGTACCTAGAACCTGTTGGATAACAACTCGTTCACTTTCACTATTTGCGATTCCAATAATCCATAATTCTTTCATATTATTTCTCCTTTCTATTTTTCTTCAAATTCAAAATTTTATCTCCTTTTTTATAATACATATTGATGATATATTCAGATTTACAATTAACTACCCATAATATAAAATCGTCTTCTGCGATTGTTTGTTGTTCAATAGTAGCTTTATAAATACCAGGTTTTGTTGGTTTATGAACCTTACTCCAATTTAGTTCTTCATTTAAGTTGTTAACATCATCAAGGATGTCTAACAAATTTGCTTGATTTTTTTCTGGTGTTGATTCAAACCTTTCAGTTAAATACATAAATTCACCACTTGAGTTGACAGCAAAATATAAAATAATATTCATTTTCATTTCCTTCTTTCTTAAACATTAGAAAAATAATAGTTCAACAGATTTCCGCAATTATAACAATACAATTGAATACTATCTTTCTTTTCATCAACACTTGCAGCAGCAATCATATCTACTGTCTCTAAGTGCTTTAACATATCTTTTATATAGACCCATCTAAAATGTTCTTTTTGTAAAGAAACCGAGACATCCTCCGAAAAATTCTTAGATATCACGCAAATTCTCATGTTCGGTTGCAATACAAGTAGGGCACGTAACTCGTTGATGAACTCATCTCTTTTGAATATTTGTCCTTCGTGTAAATTTGCAACCACCATTTTAGTGGATAGATTCTTTATTTTTTTACCTGTAAATTGTCCTTTCTTTTGAAAATCTAATATCATAAGACCCTCCTTTATATATTTCTAGTTAAATAAACGACAAGGTTATCATAAATATATGTATGGCTATCATTTTCTAGATTCATATCACCAAGAATTTCTCCAATATAATTTTCTAGTATTTTTTGAGGGTCTTCAGCACATTTGTTGTATCCACTCTCTGAGATAAATCCCATAGCAGAACTTTCTCCATTATTATTGTAAATTTCAATTGGATAACCTTTTTCATGGTTCATTTTTTTATATAATTCTTGAATTTCGTTGATGGTAAAACCTGTTCCACATTCTTTTTCAATTAATACTACATCAAATTTATCCATATATTTTATCCACCTTAATTTCTCATATATTCTGCAATAATGTCGTCCCAGATATCATTATCTGCGACATTACAATCTTTTCTTTTATTGAATACTTGAGCCAAATTCATAGCTTCTTCTTCAGATAATTTAATATTTCTATCTTCAGCTTGGTTCATAGCATCTTCTTTGTATTTTCTAAGTAAATATTCTTGAAAATTTTCTTCAGTGATTCTTTGAGGTTCTTCTAAGGCTTTTTCGAGTTCTTTCTCGGTGCATTTACAGTATCTTGAAGCATCTTCTAAAGCTTGATTATGATAAGCAAACCAATCAAATAATTTTTTTAGGGTATTTTGAGTGTTTTCCATGTTTTTTCTCCTTTTTTTGTGTTTTCTTATTTTTTTCTTGGGGTTTTTGTTTTTAATTGCTCTTTTGCTTTTGCGAGCATGTATAACCATAGTTCAAATTTAGAATTTAATTCTTCTCCTAATCTTGAAAAATCGACCTCTCTTCTTAAATCTCTAAAACCTTTCATATCATCATCAAAAATAGCAAAATGGATGTACTGTTCTTGATTTTCTGAAATGTAAAATGTTCTTAAAAGCAAGACTGCAAATTTTAGAAATTGGTCTTCATTGTCTTCATTGAAAACATCATCATTTTCAATTTCTTTCCAGAAAGGTTTTTGTCTTGCTAACCAAATGATATAATCAGCAACTTCTTCACCATCTGTACTTTTATTATCCTTAAACATATCAATAATATGTTCTTTAATAGTTTTTTCAGCCGCTTCGTTTGAACGTACGTATTTGTCATCACTGAAGGCTTTACATTTTTCAGAAAAGTATCCAGTATCCATTGCTTCCCATGAATAATCCCAAGTAGGACAGAAAGTCATATTAAAAACAGCCCATCCAGTGTCACCATTAATGAAAATGCTGTTTTTTCTAAACAAGAATTCAGCACCATAATATTTAGAATTAGGGTCTTTGAACGACAATACTTGAGTATCATCGTCCAACACCTTAAGTTCAGCTACATGATTTTTAAAAATTTGTTCATATGTTTTATTTGTTTCCATTTTTTTATCCTTTCTTTATTTCAAATCAAGTTCTTTTGCTTTTTTTCTTATTGCCTCAAGAAACTCATCAAAATTGATATCTTCATTGAAGTGAAAACTAAACTCTAATGCATTAGCTATTTTATGACGAAGCGTTCGTGTTTTTACAAAATCAACATATGAATAAATCCCCTTATCATATCCATATATTGAAATTGATTCATTTGTTTCTTCTTGAATTTTTAAATTGTATTTTTCGAATATTTCATCTGATGTTTTGTTTTCTAAATACAATAATTTTTTATTTACAGGACGTAAATCCATTTCATTTACTTTTTTCTTTATTGCATCAAGATAATCATTGAAATCAATACCTTCGTCAAAATAAAAAATACATTCCAGAATACATTTTGAAGTTTTGTAATTGCAAAAATTAATACATGTGTTCATGCTTTTACAATCATTAGCTATCAAAATATAATCATCTGTATTTTTTATAATTCTTAAATTGTATTTTTTAAGTATTTCGTTTGAATTCATTTTTTATCCTTTCTTTAATCATTTTCACCAAAGGGGAATTTATAGCTATTCATTTCACAGTTTTTCATAATTTCTTCATAAGCACTTTTCTTTACATATTTCCAAGATACAATTTTTTTGTTGTATATCTTTTCGTATTCATTAACTACAGTTTGACAAGCATCAAATAATTTGTTTTTAAAGTCTTCAGGATTGTCTGGAAACTTCATAGCATCCTCGTAGTTAAGTTCAGCAAAATATGGATGCTTATTTTTGTCGTACATAACAATATATACTGCAAGTGTATAAACGATTTGTTTTTCAAATTCTTCTTTCATAGTTATTCTCCTTTATTAATTAAGTGTTGATGTCTGACACTCCCACGATTAAAATCGTGGGGTTCTTATGTACGGAGTCTTCCTTATAGACCCAAAAATCTATAAGACTAAACTTTTTCCATAAGACTTCTGCTGTCAATCATTCCATTGAACGAATTAGCGACAGCTCAAGCTCGTGTCTTAACTTGTTTTTTATTTAATTTAATCCCATGCTCGATACATGAGTCGTTGTTTTTAGTCTTTCAATTTCCATATTGTGATTTTTGATAAATTCATCAAAACGTTTATCACACTTTTCTTTATCAAATCCGTCATGTGTATTATTTGTGTTCATAATCAAATAAGAACTATATAAATCTCTTTGGACTCTTGTCCCATCATCAAATTCATGCCATCTTTGGCTCAGTGATTTCTTTTTGTAGTTGTTACTAATATGGTTATACTGACTTGCTCTTGCCTTTATTGTATTGATTTCAACGATTTCTTTGCCATGATAATGAAGCTTTCTGTCAATGATAGCCAATACCATTGCTGGAGCTCTATTTCCTATAGATTTGCCATAGCGCTTCTTTCTTTTATATCGTCCCGTCTTTTCAGAAACTTCTGTCTTTTTAGAACGACTAGTCAAAGCCTTGAAATCCATATTTTCTACATAGACGGTATCGCCCATGGAGATTATTTTATTGGCTAGAGTCTCGTGCTTCTGCTTTCTTATAAAAGCATATTTTTGAGATAGATATCGCAGTCTGAAAAGAAGTTTCATATATCTTTTGGAAAAAGTCCATTTCTTCCTTTCTTTCTTGATGGTACCATCTTCATTATAGTTATCTGGATTCATAGCACGTCGGCTTCTTTCTATTTTTCTTTGAATGAGGGCTACTTCTCTTTCTATATTTTTAATTCCTTCAGCAAGTTCCTGCATATGACATTCGTGTTCGCCCGTTACGGCAATAGTTGAAGTTCCAATATCAATACCGACATCTCCGTTCCCTAGAGGGTGACGGACTTCTCCCGTTTGTATATCATATTTGACCGGAGGTGTCCCTTTAAAAATGATTTGAACATTGAAGTGGATATTTCTTTTGCCATATCGTCTGATTATGCGACAGTAAGAAATATCATGTTGCATGATGGATTCACATTCATAAGCGTTCCTGTAATCAATGATGACAGGCATCTCAAGTCCTTTCCAGTAAAGAATGTCGTTTTTAAATATGATGCCAGTTCTGTTGCTCTTTCCTTCAACAGATTTAAGACTTCCTTTCTTCTTATAATGTATATGATTTCCATTACTGAAGAACATCTTCTCGTAGCTTTTCCATAAATGGGTAGCAATCTTTTGGGCGGTAAACGAATCAATATTCTCTTTAAAATGCTTCTGCATATATTTGATATCAGAATGAAAAGCATATTCAGAAAGTCCATAACGTTTTCTTAAATCATTTATTTGACGATAGATGGACTTGTTTGAATTTTTATCATTGCTTAAAAGAGATACAAGATTCCTGTACTCTTTTGTACTTTTCATTTCTCTGTATCTCTTAAAAGTGACATTCAATAAAGAATTGTACATATGTTCTGCAATAGAAAATCTCTTGTTGAGAATATCTCGTTGCCATGATTCAGTTTTTAAGGGAAATTCTACAACAAAACTCATATGGACCTCCTATTTGTATGATTTCTTTTGCATCTCTACATATTTTTTTATTGTTTCACTGCTTACTTCTCCAGTGGTTGAAACAAAAAAGCTTCTTGTCCAAAGATTAGGCATTTTAGAAATCGCATTGAATTCCATTCTTAATATTCTGCCGGTATAGCCTTTTATTTCCTTCATAATCCATGAAGGATTTTGAGTAGGCAAACAATTCAGAAAAAGATGAGCATGGTCCACATTACACTCCATTGCAATGATTTCTATTTCCAAATCCCTACATTTTTCTTTGACAAGTGTTTTGAATCTATCTTCTATTCCAGCGATAAGGAAAATTTTTCTCCTGTATCGAGGACAAAAAATAAAATGATAATTAATCATGAACACCGAAGTGTTTTTTCTTTTATATTTGCATCTTTTCATATTTGTATTATATCACATTATACTGTATATAACAATATGATACATACATAAAAAGACAATTCGTCCCACGATTAAAATCGTGGGCTTTCTTGTCGTTTGTTTTGTAATTCGTCTATTTTATTTTGCTGTTGGATGAATTCTTTTATTTGATTATTGAGAGTATAAGCAACATCTTTATATGTATATATTTTTTTTTGATGATGGGACATCTAATATATCTAAAGGCATCAATATATCAACATCGTTAATGTTAATGTGTTTTTTATTAATTTGTTCAATGAGTGTCGGTTCCAAAAAGAATGATAAATAATAGTTTTCCTTCATAATATTTTCCTTTCTTATATAATTATTTTAGCATGATTTTCTTTTTTATCAAAAAAAAGAAGCCACAATGGCTTCTGAAATTATATAGTTGCATGATAATCTACAATAACCTCATCTTCATTCCTTGAATTAAAGTAAGCATAAATATCTTTTTTATCTATTTCTTTTTCAATGACATCTCCTTCTTCATCAAAACGATGTGCAAACCATTCGGCTTTTTTCTTAGAGAGCGTCCATGACAAAGCTTTATCATTATCTCTATTATGGTCTGTTACACCACGGTAGACAGTAATTTTTTGTGGTAATTTTTTGTATTTTTCTAATTCTTCTTCATTCATTAAATAAATTTTTTGAGCTTTTTTAAAGTAATATAGTATATCTTCAATATCAACAACCGAATTATTATTGGCATTTTCGTCATTGACCCATGAATAAGCTAAGAGGCTTCCAAAATCTTTTTCACTAAGCCATTGTTTAATATGGCTAAAATATTGCACACGGTATTGATTGCACATCATGAAGAATATTGAATCAATATCCTTTGTTTCACCTATTTGGAGTTCATATTTTGCCATAATTTCATTTTTAGCTTCTTCATTTTCATTGATATCTATAAAACTGTCTTTATAAGGGAAGATTGTAGATTTAAAGAATGGATGAGTTACAAAAAAAGGAAGTTTCGTAGGATAGATTTTTGAATGTAAATAATCTAGTGCAACTTCTTTGCATTTTTCGAGATTTGTTTCCATAGTTAGTTTCCCTCATTTCGTATATATTTTATACAATAATTATATAATGAAAACTATATTGCGACAATATTTTATGTAGTCATAAAAAGAAATGATGTATTTTAAAGAAGGATTATGTGCGAAGTCTCTCTTTGTTAGTATGCCTTGGCTTTTTATAGTTCACGAAACTATCTCAAATCTTCCACGGCTGAGGTGGTTATTTTTTATAAAAAACTTTTATTTTTAAACATACTTATTGAATTTTTTTTATAAAAAGATATAATGCAAACGAAAAGAGCTATCAAATTGATGATTAGCTCTGAATAAGTTTATTGTATTACTTTAAGTAATCACCAACTATTCGGAGAGCAGGTGATTACTTTTTTCTTTTCTTTTTCTTTGGTCGTTGTTTATTTAGTTGTTCATTATATGTATAAATATCAAAGGCAAGGCCTATAATTTCAATTAGCATAGTTATGAATTCTATCATAAACACCTCTATAATATAAATAAAATACAATTTTATATTAACAAAGGCTTATAAAACCTCAATTGAGGAAAACTTGCTCCTTTGAGCAAGAGCAATCACCTATCATTTTTGATAACCCTATTGATAGGATATCATGGAATTTTGAACAAAAATAGGAGCGCAATCCCCTTCCTCTAAACGAAGCGTAGGGAGGGGTCTAGCTCCTTTTATAGTTTTTATAAGAGATGTTGTTTTAGACGTGCGACTGTGATATACTATAAGTATAAAAGACGTTCAGTCGTATTTAACTTTAGGAAGGATATTACTATGGAATTTGATACTAATAATCATTCAGTATTCATGCTTAATTATCATTTAATTATGTGTGTCAAATACAGGAATAATGTTATTGATGATGCTATCTCATTACGGCTTAAAGAGATATTTAAAAACATATGCCTTAATTATAATATTTCGTTGGAAGAATGGAATCACGATAAAGACCATGTTCATGTACTGTTCAGAGGACAGCCTAATAGTGAGATTTCTAAATTTATCAATGCTTATAAATCAGCAAGCAGTAGACTTATAAAAAAAGAATATCCAGAAATCAAGAAACATTTATGGAAGGATATGTTCTGGTCACAAAGCTATTGTCTGATATCTACAGGTGGGGTGACCGTAGATATCATTAAAGAATATATTCAAACGCAAGGAAGGAGGTAAAATATATGTCAAAAGCAACCAAAAGTAACAAGGCAATTAAATATAGACTCTATCCAAATGATGAACAAAAAGTCATGTTTGCAAAAACTTTTGGTTGCTGTCGTTTTGTTTATAACCAATTACTTGCCCTACAAAAACAAAGATATAAAGATGGAGAATCCCATCTTTCTAAGCTTAAATCAAATGAGTTCGCTACTCGTATATTAAAAAAAGATTATGATTTTCTCAAAGAAATAGATAAATTTGCTGTTTCAAATGCCGTTTTTCATTTAGCAGACGCCTATGACAGATTTTATAAAAAACAAAATCATTTCCCTAAATTCAAAAGTAAAAGAAAATCTAAAAAGTCGTATACAACAAATTTTACAAACAACAATATTCTTATTGGTAAAAATGTCATAAAGCTTCCTAAAGTCGGAATGGTCAAAGCTGTTATTCATAAGTTGCCTAAAGATAATTGGAAACTTAAATCTGTTACTGTCTCTCAAGATAGTGTCGGCAACTATTTTGCTTCCGTTCTTTTCGAATATGAACAGGAAGACATTCCATCTGTTTCCAAATCAAGTTCAAAAGCTATTGGACTCGATTATAAATCTGATGGACTTTATATGGACAGTAATGGGAATAAAGCGGGAGTTCATAAATACTATCGAGAAAGTCATAAGAAGCTTGCTAAACAACAAAGAAGACTTTCACGAAAAGCAGGTTCTAAAAAGAATGAAACAAAATCAAG
>ERZ772818.2783-NODE-2783-length-12766-cov-3.080875_pt1 | contig 12766 bp, 12 predicted proteins | sample MGYA00580837_ERZ772818 | MGnify/ENA primary metagenome ERZ772818 (study PRJEB29015, sample SAMEA2737671) | human gut metagenome | biome: human gut; feature: human-associated habitat; material: faeces | place: China | collected 2012 ...
ACTGTCAGGTTGGAACTCACTTAAATCAATGAAGTCATTCGGTGACGGTGCGCATCGCCTGAGATAATCATGCCCACCATCAACTGAACAGGAGCCACAGGAGCAGGTTCGTCAATGCAGCCTTTCAACTTCCACAATGACAGAAAAAACAAAATAATTAGACTTTTTGCATTTCAGTGCAAACTCTTGAAAAAGATGAAAGTTTATGCTATTCTAAAGCCAAAAGGGAGGTGCTTGGTTTGATAGAATCCAATGAATTGAAAAGAAGAGACATTTACTTGAACAAGCTCATCGGTTTTCAGGATACGGAACCGGTGAAGGTGATCACCGGCATTCGCCGCTGTGGAAAATCCAGTCTGCTGAAGCTGATGGTACAGCACTTGAAGCAGACCGGGATTTCGTCAGAGCAAATCATTGAGATGAATTTTGAATCTCACGATTACCGCGGTATGAACGCTGATGATATCTATCTGTATGTGAAAGAGCGGATCATTCCCGAAAAACGGATGTATCTTTTCTTTGACGAGCTTCAGCGAATCGAGGCCTGGGAGGAAGCAATCAATTCCTTTCGGGTAGACTTTAACTGCGACATTTATGTCACAGGCTCCAATGCGTATCTTCTATCCTCCGAGTATGCGACCTATCTCTCTGGGAGATGTGTGGAAATCAAAATGCTGCCGCTTTCTTTTCGTGAGTTTTTGTCGTTTCACGGTTTTACGGTTCGAGAAACGCAGAGCGCACTGGGCGGACGACGGAAGCAGGTGTTCGATCAAAATGGCGAACGATACGAATTAAAGGAAGTCTTTGACGCATATATGCGGTTCGGTGGTATGCCTGGAATTGCGGATGTGGGGCTGGAACAGGAAAAAGCGTTGACGCTGCTGGATGGTATCTATTCCACAGTTGTGATTCGGGATATTCTGGAACGGGAAAAGCGCAGAGGGCAAAAACAGATCACAGATCCGGCGCTGCTGCGCAAAATCATTCTCTTCTTAGCCGACAACATTGGCTCTACCGTGTCCATTGCGTCCATTGGAAATACCCTCGTAAACGAAGGATTGCTGGAAGATGGCCGACGCAAAGGCGCACCCAGCGCACACACGGTACAAGCCTATGTGAACGCCTTGCTGGAGAGCTATTTCTTCTATGAGATCAAGCGCTTTGACATCAAGGGGAAAGAGTACCTCCGTACACTTGGAAAATATTATATCGTAGATATTGGCCTCAGAAATTACCTGCTGGGCTTCCGCAATCGGGACAGCGGACACGCAATCGAGAATGTGGTTTACTTTGAACTGCTCCGGCGGGGGTACGATGTTGCCATTGGCAAAATTGGCAATGCGGAAGTAGATTTCATTGCTACAACGGCAGATGACAAAAAATATATTCAGGTGACGGAATCTATGGTCAGTGAGGAGGTTCGGACAAGAGAGCTTGCACCCTTGCGGAATATCCGTGACAACTATGAAAAATTTGTTTTGTCCATGGAAACCGGATTGGACACCTCTTACGACGGGATAAAATCCTTGAGTCTGATTGACTGGCTGCTGGATGACTAGGCAGTGCGTTGAAAAAAGGAATATTGGCGCAAACCAGGTGATAACCAGATTACGAAAATCGCGTGGACAGTGCCACCTACCCGGATTGGTTTGGATACCCAAAAGGGTGTCGCATTTCACGACACCCTTTGAGAATTTCTTCAGCGCTGGCAACCGTAACCTACTTTGCTGTCCGTGTTTCCTTTTCCAGAAAATCAATGACACAAAGTTTCGGGATGCGGTATACCTGCCCAACTCGTAAATATTTGATTTGGCCGGAATGCAAAAGCTGATATGCGTTCCCTTTGCACACCCCCAACATTTTACAGAGTTGTGGAACCGAAACCACATCCGGGTATTCCTGAAAAAGCGCTGCAAATTTTGACTTCTTATTGCTCATGGTCATGGCCTCCTGGTTATGGAATCTGCGCTTTCAGGCTTTTCCTATATTCAGCATAATGGGGACTCAGCACATAATCAATCACACAAGCTTTTGGAATTCTATACTCCCCGCGTATCTTGAAGCTCTTTACAATTTTCTTTTGAAGAAGCCTCCTCGCCTGATCATCGCCAATTCCGCCGAGCATTTCTCGGAAGTTCTCAAAATTCACCATGTCTTCATAGTGCTTCCAATAGGCTTCATAGAACTTTCTGCTTCTCATTTAACCGTCTCCTTTCAGGGCGTGCTCTGTCAGCATCCCTCCAAACATCCCTCCAAAGGCTCGAAAATCGCGTCAAATTTATGCTCCAGGCTATTCTGAAAGAAGTCCTAAAAACAGGAGAATACGAAAACTTTTTGAGTGAAAATGATTGAAATATCGGAAAAACGCCTGATGAAGCATAAGAAATTGATTCGTTTTGATGCAGCCTGATTCCGCCCCTTTCCGAATGGGTTTTAGCACTTAAAATCCCTCGGCCCAAAAACCGTACGGGTTCGATTCCCGTTGGCGGCACCATTTTGGGAGCGGACACTCGGAGATGAAATGCTCTGAGTGTCCTTTTTTTGCTCCAAAATGCCAATAATTGCATTGGCAGAATTGATTTTGGAATTCTCGTCCAGATGCGTGTAAATATTGGCGGTTGTTCCGATAGTGCTGTGACCAAGCCACGCCTGAATTTCCTTCATGGGGACACCCTGTGCAAATAGAAGCGTTGCACAGCTATGGCGAAGATCGTGGAAGCGAATATGTGGCATAAGCGCACTTAGCAAAATGGCCGCACGAAATTGCATATTTGTCAAGTGTCTTTTGGAAAAAACACAAAAAAGCACCCCGCTGCAGCTCAATTTTGAGGTGTAGCGGGGCATTTTGGCTTAACTTAGTGACATTGGGTTCGCAATGACATTTCTTCTAATTGGGCACTTCGTCTTTTTGAGACAGCCCTGAACAACGGTATCATACTTTGGTAGGATTTTCTTTTTTCAAAAACTGTGCTATGATACGGTCAAACTGTAAAAAAGCCCCTCCGGCTTTGGGAAAGGAATTGCGGCTATGACAAAAAAGATGGTCATAAAACCGGCAATCAGCCAGAAATTTCAGGAATTTCTAAAGAATGAACGGATATTGTTCTTTAGCGCCCCCTGCGGCTTCGGCAAGACCGCTGTGGCCCAGGCCCTGCTGGAGGGAAGGCGGGTTTGGAAGCTGGAGGGCGAGTCGGCCCGGGGAGCGGATCTGGAGACCAAGAAGGACTGGGACATTCTGCTGATGGAGGATTTCCAGCTCTTTCAGGAAGAGCAGGCCCTCTGCGCCCTCATTCGCCGCAGTCCGGACAAGCGCTTTGTGATCCTGTCCCGGGGGAGCCCGCCCGGCTGCCTCATGGCCTTCCAGTATGCGGGGCTTATGACGGTGATCGGGCCCAAGGACCTGCTCTTCGACCGGGAGGATATTCGGCAGCTGTTCGATGCCAGCGGCCTGCCGGTCACCGACGGAGAGATCGCAGGGATCCTGAAGGAGTCCATCGGCTATCCTCTGGGGGTGGCCATCACGGCCCAGAATATGTCCTCCGGGGCCCGGTTTAGCCAGGAGATCGTGGGCCGGTCCTACCAGGAGGTCTACCGCTACTTTGAGACGGCGATTTATCAGCGGCTGGACCTGCCCTACCGGCGGTTCCTGCTGGAGCTGTCCCCCTTTGAGAGCTTTAACCTGGAAATGGCCCGGATGGTCTCCGGCAATGCCCACGCCGGGGAGATGCTGGACTGGCTCCAGCGCAATACCTCCATGCTGCAATATGACGGCGTTCTGCATTTCCGTTTCTGGGAGCAGTTCCGCCCGTTTCTGCTGTGGGAAATGGGCCGGGAGTACCCGCCGGAGCGGAAACGGGCGCTGATGGTCCGGGGCGGGATGTACTATGAACTGAAAGAGGACTACCCTAACGCCCTGGACTGCTATATCCAGGGACAGGAGCACGCCAAGGTATCCGAGCTGCTGATCCGCAACGCGGAGACTTTCCCGGGAATGGCCCACTACCGGGAAATGGAAAAGTACTATCGGAAGCTGCCGGAGAGCGATATCCTGGCGTCCCCGGCGCTGATACAGGGCATGAGCATGCTCTGCGCCATGTCCGGTGACTATGAAGGCTCTGAGCGGTGGTACAAGACACTGGAACGCTTTGCCCAGAACTGCGGGCCCCAGGACGCGGTGCTGACCCAGGCGCGCAGCTGCCTGGTCTGGCTGGATATCAGTTTGCCCCAGCGGGGAGTGGAGACGCTTGCGGAGGCTTTTCCGAAGATATCTCGAATGGTTCGCCGGAAGGAGCTGGTTTTGCAGTCCTTCTCTGCGACCAGCGGCCTGCCCAGTATTGTCAACGGCGGCAAGGACTTCTCCGACTGGTGCACCAAGGACGACCAGATGTTCAAAACCATGAGCGGCCCGCTGCAGATGGTCCTGGGCAAATACGGCGTAGGGCTGGCGGAAAGCGCTGCTGCGGAGAGCAAGTACGAAAAGGGCGAGGATATTTCCGTGCGTCTGCTGGATTTGGTGCAGCGCATGGGCGAAATTCGGAACAACGGTACGCCGGAGATGGAGTTTGCGATAACAGCTCTGCTGGCCAGGAGCCAGACGACTTCCGGCAGGGCGGGGGATGCCAAGCGGACCCTGCTGGCATTGCGCCAGCGATTTGAAGAGACGGGCCAGAACCGGTATCTGGACAATCTGGATGCGCTTCTCTGCCGCCTGGATCTGCGCTTGGGCAACCTGGATGCGGCAGATACCTGGTATCTGAAAAAAGCCCCCAAAGATCCCCTGCATTTTGATGCGCTGAAGCGGTATCAGTATCTGACGCAGGCGGTGGTGGAGCTGGTGGCGGGACAGACGAAGAACGTATTTCTCACACTGGCCCCTATGGACGGCTATTGCAAGGCCTGCGGCCGCCATCTGGACAAGATCAGCACCGACCTGCTGCGGGCTATGGCCCTATACCGGGAGCAGGACGAAAGGTGGCATGAATATCTGAAAACCGCCCTGACAGAGGCGGAGAATTACCGCTTCGTCCGGCCGGCCAGCGTGTTTGGCGGGGCCATCCTGCCGCTGCTGGAGCAGACGAAATGGACAGGGGACGCAAAATGGTTCAAGGCTGTTCTGACAGATACCCGCGTCCAGGCAAGCTTCTATCCCGACTATCTTCGGCCCCGGATGTCCCCTGCGGAAAACCTGACCGCAACGGAAATGCGGGTGCTGCACCTGATCTGTGCGGACAAGAGCAATGCGGAGATCGGCGAGATCATGGACATTAAGCTGCCCACGGTGAAGACCCATGTGAGCCGGGTGTTGGAAAAGCTGGGCGTCAGCCGCCGCAGCGAGGCAAAAACCGCAGCCAAGAAGCTCTGGCTCATCCCGGAAGAACTATAAAGGCAATTGACCTTTTCTATCCGGCGTGGTAGAATCGACTTGGGGAGATCCCCCAAAAAATGATTTGTCATTTGGAAAGGAAGCTTTCATCATGGGCAAGTATGCAGGCACACAAACCGAGAAGAATCTGCTGGAGGCCTTCTCCGGCGAATCCCAGGCCAGAAACAAGTATACCTTTTTTGCTTCCACCGCAAAGAAGCAGGGCTACGAGCAGATCGCAGCGCTGTTTCTGAAAACCGCCGACAATGAAAAAGAGCACGCCAAGATGTGGTTCAAGGAGCTGGAGGGCATTGGCTCTACCGCCGAGAATCTGCTCGCCGCTGCCGAGGGCGAGAACTACGAGTGGACTGATATGTATGAGGGCTTTGCCAAGACTGCCGAGGAGGAGGGCTTCCCGGAGCTGGCGGCCAAATTCCGCCTGGTGGCGGCCATTGAGAAGCACCACGAGGAGCGCTACAGAGCGCTGCTTCACAATGTGGAAATGGCAGAGGTCTTTGCCAAGAGCGAGGTCAAGGTTTGGGAGTGCCGCAACTGCGGCCACATCGTCGTCGGCACCAAGGCCCCCGATGTCTGCCCCACCTGCAACCACCCCCAGAGCTACTTCGAAGTCCACGCGGAGAATTATTGAGAATCGTCAACTAAACCGAGAGCCGCAGGCTGTGCCTGCGGCTCTCTTACTATTCACTTACTCCTTCGGCAGCAGGATGCAGATCGTCGTGCCCTTGCCCTCTTCGCTATGAAGCTCGACTGTACCGTGATGGTACTGCACGGCGTGCTTGACGATGGAAAGGCCGAGGCCCGTGCCGCCGCTTGCCTTCGAGTGGCTCTTGTCCACGCGGTAGAAGCGCTCGAAGATGCGGCTCTGGTGCTCCGGCGCGATGCCGATGCCCGTATCGGCCACGGAGACGAACGCCTTGCCGTCCCGCTCGCCGACGCTCATGGTCACGCTGCCACCCTCGACGTTGTACTTGATGGCGTTGTCGCAGAGGTTATAGATGACCTCGTACAAAAGCCGCCGTACGCCTCCGATGGTCTCGCTCCCGCCCTCGACGGCAATCGCGATGTGCTTCTCCGCCGCCGCGGTCTTAAGATCGTCCGCCGCCTCCTGCGAAAGCGTGAGCAGGTCGACCGTCTCGCGCGGCATTTCGTCGCCCTCGTCGAGCTGGGACAGGCGGATGATGTCGCCGATCAGCGTGACAAGGCGCTGCGCTTCTTTTCGGATGTGGCCGACGAAGCGGGGGACGTCCTCCTGCTTCACCATGCCGTTTTCCAGCAGCTCCGCGCTGCCGATGATGCCTTGCAGCGGCGTTTTGAGCTCGTGCGACACGTTCGCCGTGAATTCACGGCGCGTCTGCTCCGCTGTCTCGCGCTCGGTGATGTCGAAAGCCAGCAACACAGCGCCGACCGCCGCGCCGCTTGCGCCGATGCGGCTGACGTCAAACTGCCAGATACGGCCGCAGCGCTCCACGCGCGCCTCACTGTGCCCCTCGTCCATGGCGCGCTCGATGGCAAGGCTCATGTCGTGGCTGCGGTCGATGGTCAAAAAGTCCTGCCCGACGCAGCTCTCGTCCGTGCCGAAGAGCTTTTCCGCCGCGGGGTTGATACTCAGCACATGCTCTTTTTCATCGAGCAGCACAAGCCCTTCGCGCATGCTGCTTGTGATCTGCGAAAATTCCGTCTGCTGGCGCTGAAGTTCGTCCATCTGCTCGTCGATCTGCAAGTGCTGGCGGTTGATGCGCCCGAGCAGCGGGGCGAGCTCTTCATAGGCGTCATTTTCAAGCGGATGCTCAAGGTCCAGCTTGTTGAGCGGCTGGACGATGCGGTGCGACAGGCTCTTGGCTAAAACAGAGGACAGGATCAGCGCCACGATCAGCACCACTAAAATGGGCTGCCCCATGCCGACGAGCAGCACACCCGCCGTCGCGCGGCTCATTGAAATACGCAGCACACTCCCGTCCGCGAGCCTTTCCGCGCAGTACATCGTCTTTTGCAGCAGCGTCGAGGAATAGCGCGTACTCTCGCCCTCGCCGTATTCCAGCGCTTGCTTGACCTCCACGCGGTCGGCGTGATTTTCAAGGCTTTCGGCGTCGGTCACGGTGTCGTAGAGCACCGTACCGTCGTTTTCGATCCACGTCAGGCGGTAGCGCTCGGAGGAGAGCTGAGAGAGATACTCCGTCCCGTTTTTCTCCACGGCGACGGCGGCAAGCTCCAGCTCGTCGCGCAGCTGCTTTTTTTCGACGCTCCCGAAGTATTCGTACAGGCAGCCCATGATGACGAGCAGGCTCGCCAGCAGCACCGTGCCCGCCACAAGCAGGATGGAGTGAAAGATCTTTTTTGTCATGCCTTGCCCTCCATCCGGTAGCCCACGCCGCGCACGGTCTCGATCTTCTCGCCGTACGCGCCGAGCTTCTGCCGCAGCGTGCGGATGTGCATGTCCACCGTGCGTGTCTCGCCGCAGTAGTCCGTGCCCCACACGTCCGCCATGAGCTGGTCGCGCGAAAACGCCGTGCCGGGATGCGAGAGGAACAGGCGCAGCAGTTCGAATTCCTTGTATGTCAGCGCGACGCTCTCTCCATCCGCCGTGACGGTGTGGCTCTCTTCGTCGAGCACCAGACCGCCGCAGCGCAGCTGGGCTGCCGTCTTCGTGCCACAGCGGCGCAGCACCGCTTTGACGCAGGAGACGAGCTCCATCACGCCGAACGGCTTTGTCAGATAGTAGTCTGCACCGAGGTCGAGACCGCGGATCTTGTCGTATTCCGCGCCCTTGGCCGTCGCCATGACGACAGGGATATCGGAAAGCGCCGCGTCCGCGCGCATGCGGCGCAGCAGCTCCATCCCGTCGATGCCGGGGAGCATCACATCGAGCACGACAAGCTCGGGTCTTCCCGTGCGCAGCGCCTCCCAGAACAAAGTACCGTCCTCAAAGCCCTTGGCCTCAAAGCCGGTCGATTGCAGGGCATATACCTCGATATCGCGGATACTGGCATCGTCTTCCACGCACCAGATCATACTTTACCCCTCCTTATGCTCTCCTGTCACAGAGAAAATGACCCATTCGGCGATGTTCGTCGCATGGTCGCCGATGCGCTCAAAATACTTAGCGATCATCAGCAGGTCGAGTGCGAATTCACCGTCATCAGGGTCCTGCGCGATGCTCTTGATGAGGTCCTTCTTCACGCGCGCGAAATAGTCGTCCACGGTGTCGTCCTCAGCGATGACCTGATCGGCAAGCGCCGTGTCGTGCTTGACATAGGCGTCCACGCTCTCGGTCACCATCTTGATGGTCGAGCGCGCCATCTCGCGCAGGAGATTACTGTTTTCCGCACCGCGCCCGCCGAGGAACGTGATGATCTCGGCAATATCCTCGGCCTGGTCGCCGATGCGCTCCATGTCCGTGATCATCTTGAGCGCCGCCGAGATCTGGCGCAGGTCCTTTGCCACGGGCTGCTGCTGCAAAAGAAGCTTTAGGCACAGCGACTCGATCTCGCGCTCCTTGCGGTCGATCTCCTGATCGAGCGGTGCGACGCGCGCGGCCAGCTCCGCGTTGCCCTCCGTCAACGCCTGTGCCGAAAGGGCGATGACCTCCTCGCACAGCGCGCCCATCTCAATGAGCTCGCGGTTCAAAAGCGCAAGCTGTTCATCAAACCGGCTTCTCATTTAACCAAACCTCCCCGTGATGTAATCTTCTGTCCGCTTGTCCTGCGGCTGGGAGAAGAGCTTCTCCGTCTCGCCGTACTCCACGAGCTCGCCAAGCAGGAAGAACGCCGTGTGGTCGGAAATACGCACCGCCTGCTGCATGTTGTGCGTGACGATGACGATGGTGTACTTCTCCTTGAGCTCCATCGCGAGCTCTTCGATCTTCGACGTCGAAATGGGGTCGAGCGCACTTGTCGGCTCGTCCATCAGCAACACCTCGGGCTCGACCGCGAGCGCGCGGGCGATGCAAAGGCGCTGCTGCTGGCCGCCGGAGAGGCCAAGCGCGTTTTTCTTCAGGCGGTCCTTGACCTCGTCCCAAATCGCCGCGCCGCGCAGGGATTTTTCAACGATCTCATCGAGCTTTGCCTTGTTCTTCACGCCGTGCGTGCGCGGACCGTAGGCAATGTTGTCGTAAATGCTCATTGGGAAGGGGTTCGGCTTCTGGAACACCATACCCACCTGACGCCTAAGCTCACTCACATCGACGGACGCGTCAAAAATGTCCTCGCCCTTATAGAGGACGCTGCCCGTGATCTTCACATCGGGGAGCAAATCGTTCATGCGGTCGAGCGTCTTTAAAAACGTCGACTTGCCGCAGCCACTCGGGCCGATGAGCGCCGTAATGCTTTTTTCGGGAATTTCAATGTTGATGTCCTTGAGCGCCTGATGGCTCCCGTACCACAGACACAGGTTCTCAACGGAAAGGATGTTGTTCATAGTCCTCTCCCCTCTTTCAATTTGTCTTCAAAGGCGAGGCCGTACCAGTGGCTCTCGCCGCGTTTTGCCGTTTTCTGCACGCAGTCGTCGCAGAATTCCGCCGCGTCTTTCAGGGCTTGCGGCATGCCTTTACCGTTCATCAGCTCGCCGCACAGGGCGGAGACGAACACATCACCCGTGCCATGCAGCGTCTGCGGAAGGCAGGGCTTGAAAATTTCCATATACTGCCCGTTCAGCCGCGCGCAGTAGCCGATCTCCTCCCCGCGGTGGACGCCGGTGATGATGACATTTTCCACCGTGAGCGCTTTAAGAAGCGTTTCTATCGGTGCGTCCATCCCGCAGCCCGCGAGAAGCGCCGCCTCCGTGCGGTTGGTCGTGATAAGCTGTGCGCTCTCGCACAGCGCGCGCATCGCCTGCACGTACTCTTCGGTAAAGCAGCCGTACAGCGCGCCGTTGTCGCCGAGCACGGGGTCAACCACAACGATGGTATCCTCCCCCGCAAAGTCGCGGAGGAAATCTTTTGCAAAATGCATCTGCTCCACCCAGCCGAAAAAGCCCGTGCAGATGCCGTCAAATTTGATTTGAAGCTGTCTCCAGTGCGCGGCAAAGGCCTTCATCTCGTCCGTCATGTCGCGCATGACGTAGCTGCCGAAGCCGTCCGCCGTGTGCGTCGATAAAATGGCCGTCGGCAGCGGTACCGTCTCCACCCCGTAGGAAGAGAGGATGGGCATGGCCACGCTCAGCGAACACTTGCCGAAGCAGGAAAGGTCATTTAAGAGCGCCATGCGTTTCATGCCGCTTCCGTTGACAGGTCGTATCATTGCTGTTTCCTCCTGAAGTATCGGCCGACCAGATCGGCGATGAGGTTAATGAGCATCGTCAGCAGCATCAAAATGGCCGCGATGGCGAACACCACCCCCGTATCGCTCGACTCCTTGGCGTAGAAGTACAGCGCCACCGTCAGCGTCGCGCCCGCGTTGTGCATGCCCTCAAAGAAGTTGTAGAGCATGTGCGCCGAGCCCGCCGTGAATAAGAGCGCCGCCGACTCGCCGAGGATGCGTCCGATCGACAGGATACAGCCCGTCACGATACCGTCCACGCAGCTTGGCAGCACCACCGTGCGGATGGTGCGCCATTTGCCCGCGCCCAGGCCGAACGCGCCCTCGCGGTAGCTCTGCGGTACGGTCTTGAGGCTCTCCTGTGTCGTGCGCATGATGGTCGGCAGGTTCATGATCGTCAGCGTCAGCGCACCCGCAAGAAGCGACGTGCCGTTTTTGCAGAAGATCAGCATGCCGACAAGGCCGTAGATGATCGACGGGATACCGGAGAGCGTTTCGGACGCGTATTCGATGATGGAGACGAGCTTTTTGTTCGCGGCGTATTCATTTAAGTAGATGGCCGCGCCCACGCCGAGCGGCAGCACGATTAAAAGCGTCGCGATGACAATGTAGAGCGTGCTCAGGATGTCCGGCAGGATGCCGACGCGGTTGGCAAGATAGCTCGGCGCGGTGGAGAGCATCTCCCAGGTGATGTTCGGAATGCCGTTGCCCAATATATAACCAATCATACCGACTACGAGCGCGCAAGTCAATACTGCGGCGACGCCCATCAGGAGCTTCATCGCCGTGATATAGGCCTTGCGGCGGGCCGAGGACTGCATTTTCAGCATCAGTTACCCTCCTTGTCGCGCTTTAAGAAGAAGTTGAGCGCCGCATTGATGAGCAGGATGAAAAGATACAGCACGAGCGCGATGGAAAAGAGCGCCTGACGCTGCAAGCCGCTCGAATACGACATCTCGCTCGCGACCGCCGTCGTAAGAAAGCGGACGCTCTCAAAGATCGAGCCGGGCATGTTCGGCGCGTTGCCCGAGACCATCATCACGGCCATCGCTTCGCCGATGGCGCGGCCCACGCCGAGCACGACCGCCGCGGCGATGCCGCTCTTTGCCGCCGGAACGGAGACGCGGAAATAGGTCTCGACCTCAGTCGCACCGAGGGCAAGCGAGGCGTCCTCATATTCATGCGGAACGGCCTCGAGCGCCGTGACGCTCACCTTGATGATCGACGGCAGGATCATGACGGCCAGCACGATGATGGCCGCAAACAGGCTTGCGCCGTCCGGCAGGTGGAACATCTTGCGGATGGCAGGCACGAGCACCAGCATACCGACAAGGCCGTACACGACCGACGGGATCCCCGCGAGCAGGCTGACGGCGGCCTCCAGCACGGTGCGGACCTTCTTGGGCGCGACCTTGGAGAGGTACACCGCCGTCAAAAAACCGATGGGCACGCCGAGGACGATCGCGCCTGCCGTGCCGTAAACACTCGTTAAAATAAAGGGCAGAATGCCGTACTTCGGCTCCGCCGACGTCGACGACCACACCTTGCCCGTGAGAAACGGCACAAGGCCGATCTTCTGAATGGCCGGGATGCCGGAGATGATGAGATACACCGTGATCAGCAGCACGCATCCGACCGTAATGAGGCCGAGAAGCAGAAAAATACCGTGGACGACGGCTTCAAACATTTTTTTCCTCTGCGCCATAATTGTTTCCTCTTTTTGCTGTCAGCGGGAGACGGCTCACGCCGCCTCCCGTGATGGTTCCTGTGTTCTGTTAGTTGGCTGCGACCGCACCGGCAGCGGCGATGATGCTTGCCGCGTCAGCGGACAGCGCGTAGTCGAAGAAAGCCTGTGCCGCGGGGGAAAGCTCGGTGCCCTCCTTCGTGACGAGCACGAACGGACGCTGGACCACATAGCTGCCGTCCTTGACGGTCGCCTCCGTGGCTTCCACACCGCCGACTGTCAGCGCCTTGACGCTCTCACCCACCGCCGAGAGGGAGGCGTAGCCGATGGCGTCGGGGTTCTGGGCGACTGCGGTGATGACGTCGCCGGTGGAGGTCAGCTCCTGACGGTACTTGCACTTGTCAACGGTCTCGGTCAGTTCCTCGAAGCCGCTGCGGGTGCCGGAGC
>ERZ772818.2789-NODE-2789-length-12751-cov-3.910602_pt1 | contig 12751 bp, 10 predicted proteins | sample MGYA00580837_ERZ772818 | MGnify/ENA primary metagenome ERZ772818 (study PRJEB29015, sample SAMEA2737671) | human gut metagenome | biome: human gut; feature: human-associated habitat; material: faeces | place: China | collected 2012 ...
CAGCAACAGCAGTTTTATCTTTCTTTTTCTTTCCAAAGGCACCCTTTTTTTCGGATTTCTCTTCTTTCTTTGTATCCTTTTCTTCGGCTGCAGTTTCTTTTGTTTCCTCTGCCGCCGTCTCCTTTGTGTCCTTTGTTTCTTCACATGTCTGTTCGGCCTTGGTTTCTTTTGTATCTACTGCCTCTTCTTCCATGACTTTTTTGTTCTCTGCCATGTTTACCACCTTTCTAGGATTGCCCTTTTTCTTTATCAAAAATACCGTCTAACTGGGACTTTAAGTTTTTGAGGTTGTCAACAACATTCTCGTAATCCATCCGTTTCGGACCAACAATTCCGATCGTTCCTTTGACGCCCTCCCCCAGATCATAAGTTGCGGTAACGACACTGCAATCTTTCATGGTCTGTACCGGAGCTTCATTTCCGATATAAACCTGTATTTCATTTCCTTTGCTCTCCCCCTCAGAAAGGGATTCCGTTACCAGATTTACCAGCTCATCTTTTTCCTCAAATGTGGAAAGAAGACCTGCCGCACTCTCTGAATCAGAAAGTTCCGGATATTTCAAAATATTGGTTGCACCGCTTGTGTAGATCTGCATGTCTTCATCGACCTGAATAACATCTGCGACTGCATCCAATACATTCCCCACAACCTCGCTGTGGATTCCGGCTCCTTCTTTCAGTCTCGCGATCAGTCCAAGATTAATCTCTTCTATAGACATGCCATTAAGTGTTGTGTTCAGAAGCATGTTGAGTTTTAACAAGTTCTCATTGTTGATTGGCTCATCTACATGTATGATCTTATTCTTGATCACATTTCCATCAAGCACGATCACTGCAATCATCTGTTCCTCATCAACCATCGTAAGCTGTATGAACTTAATTCGGTTGCGATTGTTCATCGGTGAAGAAACCAGTGTCGCATAGTTCGTACTGTTCGCCAGAACTTTTGCTGCCTGTTTCAGAAGCTGATCCATCTTATCTGCTTTCTCAAGCATCTGATCCTGCATCTCACTTAGTTCCTGTTCTTTCTGCTCCATCAGCATATCTACATAGAGTCTGTAGCCTTTATCCGAAGGAATACGTCCAGCAGACGTATGAGGCTGTAAAATATATCCAAGTTCTTCCAGATCCGCCATCTCATTACGAATGGTTGCTGAACTTAAGTTCAGATCCGTGTACTTGGAAATTGTTCTGGAACCCACCGGCTCGCCTGTCTCCAGATAATTCTTAATGATTGCCTGAAGAATCTTTAATTTTCGTTCGCTCAGTTCCTGTTCCTGAATCATCATATGCCTCCTTCTTTCGGATTTGTTAGCACTCATTATATTGGAGTGCTAACACCTTTCGACTATTAATGTATCACTCGATTTGACTTTTGTCAACAACATTTCTTACTTTTTTTGTGAAATAAATATGAAGAAAAATAATCTTTCCATTATACGAAAGAAACTGACAGATGCAATTGGGAAAAATTGCATCTGTCAGTTTCTTTTTTTATTACAGATTTAAATTCTTTTGTTTTCAGCTACTTTGATTTTTTATATTAGCTTAACTCGATCTTCTCTGCCTCTTCTGGCTTGAAGTCGTTCTGTAAATCGTAGATGTTATGTCCTGTAGACTCGCTCAGAACCCTTCCTTTGTAAGAATAGCAGCGGATAAATCTCTGCTTGTCAATGCTTGACCAGTGCTCAACATCCCATGTCAGATATCCATCTGCATCAGATTTCTCTCCTTTAAGATAAACATCTACCTGACGTCCGGATACCATGATATCGATAAGTCCCTGTGTTCCGTCTACTTCTACTTCTGTTTTGTTTACTGAATCGTATACCTTCATTTTATTTTCCCTCCTGATAATAACATACACTCTGGCGCCACATTTCTGACGACAGTACAGATTCTGCTTCGATTATACGTTTTCTCTATAAAAAATTCAAGCTTTTCTATGAATTCTTCTTTAAAAACTCCATCCATTCTTTTATTTCTTTTTCATGTCCGTTGTCACTCGGCTCATAAAATTTTGCTTTTTGGATTTCGGAAGGCATGTATTGCTGTTCCACATAGTGGTTCGGATAATCATGTGCATACTTGTAACCCACACCATGTCCAAGTTTTTGTGAACCTTTATAATGAGCATCCTGCAAATGCGCCGGCACCGTAGTTTTATAATTTCTTACATTTTCCATAGCGGCACTGATTGCTTTGACTGCCGCATTACTCTTTGGTGCTGTTGCCACATATGTCACTGCCTGAGATAAAATGATCTGGGATTCCGGCATTCCGATCCGCTCTACTGCCTGGGCTGCTGCTACAGCCACTTGTAGCGCCATCGGATCTGCATTTCCAACATCTTCCGATGCACAGATCATGATCCTTCTGGCAATAAATTTCACGTCCTCCCCTGCATATAGCATTTTTGCAAGATAATATACTGCCGCATCAGGGTCTGACCCCCTCATACTTTTGATAAATGCAGAAATCGTATCGTAATGATTGTCTCCTGTCTTGTCATAGCGCACTACACGTTTTTGAATACACTCGGACGCCACGTCAAGTGTAATATGGATCTTTCCGTCCACACTTCGCTCTGTCGTGAGAATCCCGAGTTCAATAGCATTCAATGCATTTCTCGCATCTCCTCCTGCAATGTCTGCAAGGAACTCCAGTGCTTCCTCGTCAATTTCCGCATGATAGCTTCCCATACCTTTTTCCTGATCATAGACTGCCCGCTTCAAAAGTGTTTTGATATCTTCTTTTTCAAGCGGATGAAGTTCAAAGATACTGGAACGGGAAATTAATGCTCCATTGACCTCAAAATAAGGATTCTCCGTGGTAGCTCCAATCAGAATAATTGTTCCGTCCTCCACAAATGGAAGCAGATAATCCTGCTGTCCTTTGTTAAAACGATGAATCTCATCTACAAAAAGAATGGTCTTCTTCTGATACATGCCCAGCGTCTCTTTCGCTTTCTGTACCACTTCTTCCATATCTTTCTTGCCTGCCACCGTTGCATTGATCTGGGTGAATTCTGCACTTGTCGTATGGGCAATCACTTTCGCCAGTGTCGTCTTACCGGTTCCCGGCGGCCCATAAAAGATAATAGAACTTAACTTATCTGCTTTGATTGCACGGTACAACAACTTGTCTTTTCCAATAATATGCTGCTGTCCTACCACTTCCTCCAGCGTTGTCGGCCGAAGCCTGGACGCCAGCGGTGCCTCCTGATCCATATTTTTCTGTCTTGCATATTCAAACAAATCCATGCTTTTTCTATCTCCATTCTTCCTGATTTCTTCTGGTTTTCCTTACTCAAGAATCAGTTTATCTACTGTCACAAATTCAAAGCCTTCTGCCTTTAAAAGATCTACGATCCGAAGCGCCGCCTCTACCGAGGATTTATAACAATCATGTAATAAAATAATATCATTCTCCTTCGCCTGCGACACTACTTTATTCACAACTTCATCTATATTTTCCGTAGTCCAGTCCAAAGGGTCTACCGTCCACATGACAGGTAATACGTCCAGATAATTCTCCAGTTCTCTCTTCCAGACCCCAAAGGGCGGACGGATATACTGCACGCGCTGTCCGGTAATTGCCGCAATCAGCTCATCAGTCTTGTTAATTTCATACATTGCTTCTTCATCAGAAAGTTTCGTAATCTCAACATGATGATACGTGTGATTTCCAATTAAATGTCCTTCTTCATAAATTCGTTTCACAATATCCGGATAGGTCTCAACATTTTCTCCTACTAGAAAAAATGTTGCCTTCACACCTCTCTCTTTTAATCCGTCAAGAAGTGCCGGTGTGCATACACTGGGTCCGTCATCAAATGTAATGGCAATCTGAGGCAGCTCTGTCTGTATCTGCTCATTCAAAATCCGGGATATTGTTTCCCGTGTTTCTGACTCAATTTGCTGATTTGAATCTCGTCGGTTCGTTTTTGATTCTTTCTTATTCATATCAATTGTTTGCATTGTTTTCATAGAAATTCCTGAAACATTTAAAACAACTATCATTACCAGACACGCTGTAAGAATCTGTATCACTTTTTTTAATTTCCATTCTTTCATAATAAAGAGACCTGTTACCTTTGCACTACCAGTCTCTTTATATATATGAAATCCTGCGCTTTATTATTTTTTCTTTTTCACCTTTTTCTTCTTTTTCACACTGTAGCCAAATGTTCCAAGTGATTTTCCAAGATCAAAATATTCCCCGTGGGAATATGCCAGAAGTCCTGTTTTGTTCAGTTCAAATTTTCCATTATCCTGCATGAACCGGTCATCCACCTGCACGCCGGTCACTTTTGCAAGAAACATGTGGTGTGAACCCAACTCTTCGACTTTCACGACCTGACACTCAATATTGACTGGGCTTTCCTCAATTATCGGAGCATATGAAAGTGTTCGGGCATTTCCGCGAGTCAGATGCATTTCACTCCATTTGTCCACATCTCTTCCTGAACGCACCCCGCACCAATCCGTCGCTTTTACCAGATCTTTTGTCGTCAGGTTCACTACAAATTCTCCGCTTTCCCTAATCAGATGATAAGAATATCTCGTCGGGCGCACGGATATATATAACATTGCCGGATTGGTACAGACTGTCCCTGTCCACGCAATTGTAATGATATTGTCATGCCCTTCTTTGTCCGCACAACTTACCATAACCGCCGGGAGCGGATACACCATATTCCCCGGTTTCCATAATTCTTTTCCCATAGTATGCTATCCTTTCTACATCTGCTGCATGGTCTCGACCAGCACTGGTATCAGCTGTTTCTTTCTGGACACAACTCCTTTTAATATCAGACTCTTTGCATTATCCGGAAGATCAAATGCGCTGAGGGCAATTCCTCTCGCACCAGTTCCCACACACAAAAGCTCCGTGGATTCTGCCAGAATATCTGTCAGCATAAAATAAATCATATTCAGGTTATGTGCTTCCAGTACCTTTGGCAAATGCTCCGTCATCATATCGCGAATAGCTGCCAGTTCTTCTTTGCTCATGGACGTGATCTGTCCTACACCAAATATCGTGTCGTTGACTGTAAACTGCTTGAAATCCTGGAAACAGATATCCTCTGCACTCTTGCCTTTCAAGTTGCTTCCTGCATTGAACATTTCCTGCGCCATCTGCTCCAGGTCAATATCTGAAATTTTTGCCAGTTTTTTCGCAGTCCTTTCATCTAACGGCGTACAGGTCGGTGAACGGAACAATAATGTATCCGAAATAATTGCGCCACATAAAAGTCCGGCAATCTCTCTTGGAACTTCGATCTCATTCTCCTCATACATCTGGTTAATAATCGTCGCCGTGCATCCCACTGGCTGATTACGGAACGTAATCGGGCTGACTGTCTCGATATCTCCAAGTCTGTGATGATCAATAATCTCAATGATTTCTGCTTCCTCAATTCCATCAACTGCCTGTGACCGCTCGTTATGATCCACCAGGATTACTTTTTTCTTGCTGGCACCGAGGAAACGACGTCTGGAAATGAATCCTTTAAATCTGCCATGACGATCCAGAATCGGGAAATCGCGGAAACGCTTTTTCGCCATAATATCTTTAATATCATCAACATAATCATTCATCCGGAACATAGTCAGTGGTCCAGAGGTCATATAAAACTTCACCGGAATGCTCTGATTAATCAGTCTTGCTGTCGTAAATGTATCATACGGAGTCTGAATGATCACTATACTCTGTTCTTTTGCCTTCTGAATCAATTTCGGAGAAACTTCTGCATCTTTGCAGATAACCATACAGCTGGCATCAATATTCACGGCACATGCCTGCGCTTCCTCACGATCTCCTAATATCACCAGATCGTCCTTTTCAATAAACTCTTCCATAAGATTCGGACTTGAGGCTCCGATTGCTACTTTTCCTCTCATAAAATACCCATGCTCATTACCTGTTATCATTGTACCGTCCAGTGTCTTGACAATATTCCGATATTGGGTTCTCGCTTTTGATAATATCTCACTATCATACACATCCATATAAGATTTTGCAATATCTCCGGTAGATACAACTCCTACCAGCTCATCATCCTTCACGATTGGCAGTGTCTTTGCCTGCTCCTGCCGCATACGCTCCCATGTATCACGAATGGACGCATTGGGCTTAAGCCCCTGCATCTCGTGAATATCCAGATCTCTCACTTGAAGTCTGACATCTGTAAGAAGCTTGGGAGCCTCTACCCCAAAACGATCCAGTACATAAGCAGTCTCATCATTCACATGTCCTGCCCGCTTTGCCTCATGAACCTGTCCGGTCACTTTCTGCCTCAGATCTGCATAGGCAATCGCGGAACAGATAGAATCTGTATCCGGATTCTTATGTCCGATCACATAAATCTTTTCTTTTCTCTTTCCCATATATATCACCTTATTATCTTCTTGCTAATTCGAGCAGTCCATATCGGTTTTTCTGATTGCATCCGGCTATACTCATCATTTTTCCAATAATTCGTATATCTCACTCGAACTGTTACTTATTTTCTACAACATATTCTAACATAGTTAATTTTCTTTGTACAAGCAGTTTATTTATGCTATACTAAAAGCAACAATTTTACTGATAGGAAGGAATATACTATGAGCGAAGAATTCAACGAAGAAAATGTAACTATGGCAGATCTGGAAGATCATTTTGATGATGCAAATCCATGGAATGTAGTTCAGTCCTACCTCGAAAAAGGAACTGTGCTCCCTGTAAAAATCGAAGGAATTGTAAATGGCGGTGCTATCGCAATGGTAGAAGGAATCCGTGGATTTATTCCTGCTTCCCGACTTTCTTTATCCTATATCGAAGATCTAGAATCTTATCTGTTAAAAGATATCGAAGTTCAGGTCATTGATGTAGATCAGGCAAATAACCGGCTGGTACTTTCCGCCCGTGAACTTCTCAAAGAAAAAGAAAAAAAAGAGCGTGAAGAAAAAATTGCAAACATCAAAGTAGGAAGCGTTCTTACCGGAACCGTAGAATCCCTCCAGAACTACGGTGCATTTGTACGTCTGGAAGACGGACTTTCCGGACTTGTACACGTTTCCCAGATCAGCCAGAAACGTATCAAATTTCCAAAAGATGTCCTGAATGTAGGTGATGAAGTTCAGGTCAAAGTCATCGGTGTCAAAGATGGCAAGATCAGCCTGAGCATGAAAGCTCTTGAGGAAGCCATCCAGGAGGAGGAAGAAGTTAAGGTCGAGATTCCAAAGAGCGAAGACATCGGAACAAGCCTTGGCGATCTTTTCAAGAACATCCAATTATAAAACTTTTCATTTACTTGCAAAACTAAAAAAGGAACATTCCCGTAATCTTTATAATTCGGCAATGTTCCTTTTTTTGATCTCTTATTACCTTTATAGACGTTATTTTCCCGCCTCTTTTTCAAGATTCTGTATCCACAATGCTACACACGCATCACTTGGCATTCTCCAGTCGCCTCTCGGAGACAATGCAACCGTTCCGACCTTCGGACCATCCGGCAGGCAGGACCTCTTAAACTGCTGTGAAAAGAATCTCCAGCAAAATGTACGAAGCCATTTATAAATTGTCTCGTCGTCATACTCCCTGGCAAAGGAAAGCTTCGCGATCCGATAAATCTTTCCTGGCTCATATCCCATTCTCAGGAAATAATACAGGAAAAAGTCATGAAGTTCATATGGTCCTACAAGATCTTCTGTCTTCTGCGCGATTTCACCGTCTTTTGGCGGCAGAAGTTCCGGGCTTACCGGTGTATCAAGCACATCATAAAGCACTTCTTTCAACGATGGATCCTCACAAGTGTCTGCATAATAATGAACCAGATGTCTGACCAGCGTCTTTGGCACGGAAGCATTTACTCCGTACATAGACATATGATCTCCATTGTAGGTTGCCCAGCCAAGTGCCAGCTCTGACATATCTCCGGTTCCGATCACAAGTCCTCCAGTCTGATTGGCAATATCCATAAGCACCTGTGTCCGCTCCCTCGCCTGTGAATTCTCATAAGTTACGCTGTGGTCTTGTGGGTCATGTCCAATATCTTTAAAATGCTGCATAACTGCATCACCGATTCTGACTTCTCTGAGAGTTGCTCCGACTTTCAGAGACATTTTACATGCATTCTGATACGTTCTGTCTGTCGTTCCAAAACACGGCATGGTCACTGCCGTAATACCGCTGCGCTCAAGTCCCAGTGCATCAAATGCCTTGGCTGTCACAAGCAGTGCTAATGTAGAATCCAGACCTCCGGATATTCCAACTATTGCACTTTTTGCATGAGTATGTGCAAGCCGCTTTTTCAGTCCCATCGCCTGAATTGTTAAAATCTCCTCACAACGCTTTGCCCTCTCCTGATCATCACGAGGAACGAATGGTCTGGACGGAAATGTTCTTGTAAGAATAGTTTCTGTCTGTTCTAATCCAAACGGAATCCTCGGAAGTACATGTTCCTGTGTCTCTGTAAATGTCGTATTTTTTCTGCGTTCATTCGCAATTTTCTGTACATCAAATTCTGTATAAATAATCCCGTTCGAAAATCTCTTCGCCTCTGCCAGAATCGTTCCATTTTCCGCGATCAGATTATGTCCGCCAAATACAAGATCTGTAGTCGATTCACCTTCTCCTGCGTTGGCATAGATATACCCGCTGATCAGCCTTGCAGACTGCCCGGAAATTAATGCCTCCCGGTAAGAAGCCTTTCCAATCGTCTCATCACTGGCCGAACAGTTGACGATCACAGTCGCTCCCTCTCTTGCCGCCTCAATGCTCGGTGGAACCGGTGACCACACGTCCTCACAGATTTCTGCTGACACGATCAGATTAGCCATCTGATTTTCCACAAATAAAAGCTGCGGTCCAAATGGAATCTCTTTTCCGCCAAACAGAATTTTCTCTGCTTTTTTCGGTCCCGGACGGAACTGGCGCATCTCATAGAATTCCCCATAATTGGGCAGAAAGCTCTTCGTTGTGAAACCTAATATATTTCCATGGTTCAAAGCTGCTGCTACATTATAAAGTTCCCCGCCAACTGCAATAGGGGCTCCCACAAACACAAGCGCATCCAGATTTTTTGTATGTTCTGCAATTTCTACAAGTGCTTTTTTCGCACTATTTAATAAAATATCCTGAAGGAAAAGATCACTGCATGTATATCCTGTAATACAAAGCTCCGGAAATACAATAATCTTGGCACCTGCTTCTGCTGCCTCATCCATCTGCTTTATAATCTGCCCTTTATTGTAATCCACATCCGCTACCCGGATATCCGGTGTTGCTGCAGCGACTTTTATAAAACCATGTCTCATAATCTTCCTCCATATAAATTTACATCTAATATCTTATAATGAATTGCGGTCATAAATTTGACCGCAATTCTCTCTCTATTATTCTATTATCCGGTCTATTCACCTGATTATTTCTTACTTCTTTTCAGAATGTTCTTCAAGTCTTCGACTGTATAGTTATATGCCGTATTGCAAAAATGACATTTTACTTCGATGTCTTTTCCTTCATCGATCATTTCCTGAATGTCTTTCTTTCCGATACTTGCAACTGCCTGCTCTACGCGTTCTTTAGAACAATTACAGTAAAACTGTGTTGGAATAGTATCTGTGATTTCAAGATCCAGATGTCCGATCAGTTTCTCTAACATCTGCTCCGGTGTATAGCCCTTGTCCAGAAAATCTGTAACAGAAGTCACATCCTTCAAATTCTCCTCCAACTGGCTGATAGTCTCTTCTGTTGCAAATGGCATCAACTGAATAATAAATCCACCTGCACAGCGTACAGTATTATCTTTATTCATCAGAACACCAAGTCCCACTGAGGAAGGTACCTGCTCGGAACTTGCAAAATAATAAGTCAGATCTTCTGCGATCTCACTGCTTACAAGAATTGTCTGTCCCACATAAGGCTCTTTGAGTCCCATATCTTTAATCACCTGCAAAAGACCGATACCAACTGCTCCTCCGACGTCCAGCTTGCCATTCTTTGGCGGCAGCATCACGTCCGAATTTCCAACATATCCTTTTACATTTGCATGGCTGTCTGCAGTTACAGTGATGCCCTCGATTGGGCCGTCTCCACGAATCTGAAGTGTCAGCATATCTGTATCATTTTTCATCATACTTCCCATGATTGCCCCTGCTGTCAGTGTCCTTCCAAGTGCCGCAGTCGCAACCGGGCTTGTATTATGATGCACTCTTGCAGACTCTACAAGGTTTTTCGTTGTCGCAGCAAATGCACGCATCTGTCCTCCTGCTGCCGTCGCTCTTACAATATAATCTTCCATCATCTATCTTATGCCAATCCTTTCCCATGTTCTCTTGCCACTACGCAGATTCTCTCACTCCGGTCATGTGGACTTTCTTTTGTATAGTCATCGTAGGCAGTTACATATTCAAGTCCTGCCTCAGTAAGCATATGTCTGATCTGCTCCAGCGTATATGCTCTCTGAAAATGTTCTTCCTGATACTTACGATAAAGCTGTGGTTGTTCTTCGTCCCGCACAAAAAGAGTCAGTTCATATTCATTGATCCGTTCGTCTTCATCGTAATAATTATCCCAGATAAAGCTGCATTCCTCACGGTCTTCTGCAATTGTCTGTTCTCCAAGTATCTCCCGATACTTATACTCCGTATTAAAATCAAATACAAACAGCCCTTCCGGATCCAGATAATTATTCACCAACCGGAAAACTTCCGTCAGGTCCTCATCGTCCGTAATATAGTTCACAGAATCGCAGGCACTTATAACCGCTCTGACCGTTCCGTATAATTCAAATTCCCGCATATCCTGAAGAAGATACAAAATATCATGTCCACTCTCGACCTTCTTCTCCATGGCAATCTCCAGCATCTCTTCTGCATTATCCACACCGATCATATCATAACCGGATGAAGCCAGCATTTCTGTCATGCTTCCAGTTCCACAGCCAAGATCCAGAACAAGCCCGTCATCAATTCCATATTCCTTTAATATTTTTCCCAGATAATCCGCCCACTCTTTATACGGCACATTATCCATGAAGGTATCATATACCCTCGCAAAACTCGTATAAGCTTCCATATTCAGAAAGACTCCTTCTATACTTTCGTATCATATTCCAGGTAGCGTATCCGTTACCATCGTCCATTATATCTTATTTTTCCGGATATGCCAACTAGTAAACAATGCAGATTTTGCTTCTGAAAACTATCGAAAACTACTAGTATATACATTAAACATGTCGTCTACAGCCCCAGTTCTTTTAAAAGCTTCGCCTGATACTCGGAATTTGTTGCCATAGCATTTTCTTTTTGCAGATAAATGTCTGTTCAAAAGAAAATGCTATGATTTCTACCTATAGATTAACATATACTTTCAGTATATTCCAGTATATGAAGAAAATTTCACTTCATTTTTTCAAACTTAATTTATCTGTCTGCTTATCATCACTTTAGGAATTGCTGCCGATTCTTCTGGCTCCGAAAATGAATGAAATCAATATAGATACTTTGCAGATGATTAGAACCATCGTCTGCGTGTAGATAGAATAGCATAGTCGTGATATGAACTCAAGAAATATTTTCTTATCTTTTCCTTAAGAAATAAGATTGAACAGGACGGAAGTCATTTCACTCCCGCCCTGTGTTTGTTTATTTCTCTGTACATTTGTAATGAAGAAATGACTAATCGTCGATACCTTCTGTCTCAATGATGAATTTTGTTGTTCCGGATACTCCGTCACTGATTCCTGCAAATGATTTGTATTCTTTTGCAAGGTTAGTCATTGCATCAATTCGATCTGTCACACCGCTAATATCTCCATTAAAGAGATCTGTCAATTTATCAATTGCTTCTTCTTTGTACTCCTGCATTCCATCTGCCAGAGTCTGGTTTCCATCTGCTAATGTGTTGGCTCCATCTAATAATGTCTGAGTTCCACCAGCCAATGTTCCGGCTCCGTCAGCAACCTGATTAGCACCACTTGCTAACTGGCTAACACCACTTGCAAGCTGGGAACCACCGTCTTTAAGAGTTGTCAAACCAGCATTTAATGTACTGCTATTATCATGAAGCTTTTTAGCACCTGCCTGAAGTGTCTCGGTTCCTTTCTGAAGTGATGCACTTCCCGCAGCTACTCCTGCGGCTCCTCTACCAATCGTTTTTTCACCTTCAGTTCCTAGCATTGTAGCAAGTGCTCCTGTTCCATCTGTTACACCTGAGATTCCCTGCGCTAAAACTGAGTGTTCTTTATCGGTCAATTTAGCCTGTGCATTATTCAGTCCACCACTTACCGTATTAATGGTTTCTACGAATTTTTTTCCAGTTCCATTTAAACTTTTTTGTGATGTATAACCCGAAACTTCGCTGTCTTCTAAAGCTTCTTTTACAACCGCTTTTACTTCTTCCTTTGTAGTTGAATCTGCATCCGCCATCTTTTTCTCAATAATTTCGGCAATTTTTTCATCACTTAATGTTGCCTGACCACCAGTTACAGTTACATCAACTCCAGCTGTTAAATTTGCTCCATTCTCACCTAATATACTCGTAAGGGTTGAAGCAGCTGTTCCGAGACTACTGGCAACTGTACCAATTTCTCCTTGTACCTGCGCTGCCGTCGAAGCAAGTGTATCGGCACTCGTTTTTGCTGTTTTGATTCCTTCATTCAATGCAGTTGCTCCACTTGCCAGTTCCTGTGCTCCTGAGACCAGGTCATTACTTCCGGCATAGATTTCTTCTACTCCGCCCGTATATGCCTGCACTCCGC
>ERZ772818.2791-NODE-2791-length-12745-cov-7.724823_pt1 | contig 12745 bp, 8 predicted proteins | sample MGYA00580837_ERZ772818 | MGnify/ENA primary metagenome ERZ772818 (study PRJEB29015, sample SAMEA2737671) | human gut metagenome | biome: human gut; feature: human-associated habitat; material: faeces | place: China | collected 2012 ...
CATGTACTTTTTCGCCGGAAGAAGATGAAAAAAATATATTGTGGTTTTTGCGGCAATTTCCGGATATGCACGTTTGTGAAGTCCCACGTAAAGAGGGCTTTTGCAGCGGAATCACGGATGCTGCATTGACAGAAACAGAACGGCAGCAGCTATCTCGCTGTGTTCGAATTTTCCCACATAAGACAGTGGGAGAGGGTCATTTCGCTGTCCTTTTGCAGAAAGGAGATTCGTCGGCTGTAGAGCAGGAAAGCAATTCCGCGGAGCAGGAAAATTCCCTTGCCGAGCGAGTGCATGATCATGGTTTTCGTATGGCAGAGAAAAAACATCAAAGTTCCGGAGCAGGACGAAGATCAAAATATGACGGTGCGAGACAACAACGTCTCTCCGGGAAAAAAGACCGCAGAAGGATGGATGGAGATAACGATCTTGTGGCTAAGGCGACTTGGTGGACAGGATGTCTATCGGCTCCCGGAGCAGAGAGGTATCGTTTGATTCCCGGCAAGAAACAGTTTACGCTAGAAATGGAAGGATCCGTATCGTGGAAAGGGCTTCGCTGTATTCAGACAGGATTGATCGTGGGTAGCGCAGAGAAACGATTTGAGCCGTCCATACAGCTTGCACTTTCTATTTGCGATAAGGACAAGCTTCCGTATGTGAATTTATCTTCCGAAGAACAGGATGTGATCCGTTATCTGAAAGGAGAGACACTGCAGGATGTGACTGTTTTGAATGAGGGGATGTTAAAGCAGACGGAAAATTATGTGTTAGTATGTGTAGATGGTTTTGCATTAGGCTGGGGAAAATATATGCAGAATGGAATGCTAAAAAACAAATATTACGCAGGATGGCGCATGCAGTAATTACAAGATATGATTGGAGGAACGGATGAAAGCGAAACGTGGAGATTTCGGTTATATAAACAATAGAAAGAAAAGAACCCTTACGATAGCAATTATTTATAGTGCTATTTCTATTGGAATTTATGTATTGGGATTGGTGCTGAATCATATGTCCAGACAGAATTTATTTACGGTGATCGCAGTGTTAGGGGTACTGCCGATCGTGAAACAGATTGTTGGTTTTGTTGTGGTATTTCCGTATCATTCTGTAACCGAGGAACAATACCAAAAGGTGCAAAAAGCTTTGCCGGAGAGGATGGAACTGATGACAGATCTGGTGATCACTTCTTCCGAAAAGATTATGCATTTAGATTTTTTGGCAGTAGGTAATGGACGAGTGATTGGCGTATTGGGCAATGGAAAACAGGAATTATCCTATGTTAGAGAGTATTTGTCCAAGGGCGTTGCTAACTGGGGAACGCAGTATAAAGTGCAGATCGTGGAGAAGCAGGCGATGTTTTTACAGGAGTTAGCAAGAATTGATTCCATTCCGGAATGTACGGAGGATCAGGAAGAAGAGTTGGAACATGTGAAATCTTACCTGCGATCTTTGATCGTATAACCGAGAGAAAGGGCAGAGAGCTATTATGCGAGAAGTAATAATTTCTGAACGCGAGGAAGGACAGCGTTTGGATCGCTATTTGGAAAAATATATGCCGGATGCTCCGAAAAGCTTTTTTTATAAGATGATGCGCAAGAAAAACATTGTGTTAAACGGGAAAAAAGTGTCTGGGTCGGAGCGGATTCAGACCGGCGATCAGATAAAATTGTTTCTTGCGGATGAAACAATTGATGGTTTTCGGTCAGGGAAGAAAGCTCAAGAAGTTGATTTGGGCGCACAACACCTGTCACAGGCAAAGAGGCCGACTAATGGTGCACGACAGATGCCACAGGCAAAGAGACCGACTAATGGTGCACAACAGATGCCACAGGCAAAGAGGCTGGAAAAGGGTGCACGTCAAGGAAAAATAGAGTTGCAGCAGGGGCACTATGACAGAAACTTGCCGCCGTTGCAAATTGTCTATGAGGATGCTCAGTTTTTGGTGGTTAATAAGCCGGTTGGAGTGCTGTCCCAAAAAGCGGACAGAAATGACAGGTCGATCGTTGAACAGATTACAGATTATTTGGCAGATAATGCTGCTGATGACACGTTTCGTCCGGGAATCTGTAATCGTTTGGACCGAAATACTTCCGGCCTGATCGTAGCAGGAAAGACGGTACGTGCGCTACAGGACATGAATAAGCGGTTCAAGGAACGTACAATCTGCAAATATTATTTATGTGTTGTTCATGGAAGTGTGTCAAAAAAGCAGTATTTGAAAGGCTACCTAGAGAAGGATAGTCGAACCAATAAAGTGACAGTAAGACAACAGCCCGGCCCTAACAGTGTACCGATTGCAACGGAATACCTGCCGCTTCAACAGGGGGTGTATCAAGGGGAATCTTTTACCCTGTTGCAGGTGCATCTGATCACAGGTAAATCTCATCAAATTCGTGCTCATTTGGCAAGCATTGGTCATCCATTGGTGGGGGACGTTAAATACAGTACGAAACGAGCGTCTGCCTTCGACCGAGAGCAATTACATCAGCGAGTGCAATTGTTACATGCTTGGCAGCTTATATTTACGGCACATGGAAAAGAATATGTTTGGAAAGCGGAACTCCCAGACAATTTTGCACAGGTACTGCGCAGACTAGGGATAGAAACTGAACAGAACAGTATTTAGCTGAGATAGTGCGCAGACTAGGGATAGAAACTAAACAGAACAGTATTTAGCTGAGATAGTGCGCAAATTTGGAATGGAGATTAAATGATCATATTGCACTATTCATAAGGAGTTGAGAGAATTATGCCATCTTGGAATTCAAGAGGACTTCGAGGCTCTATGTTAGAGGAAGCCCTTAATATGACAAATGAACAATATCGCAAAGAGCATTTGGCATTAGTACAAAAAATACCGACGCCCATTACGCCGATCAATATCGACAAAGAGCATCGGCATATCACCTTAGCATATTTTGAACAAAAAAGTACCGTAGATTATATCGGGAATGTGCAGGGGGTGCCAATTTGTTTTGATGCCAAAGAATGCGCCGGAGAGCGTTTTGCCCTGCAAAATATCCATGAGCATCAGATGGAGTATATGCAGGACTTTGAGCGGCAAGATGGCATTGCGTTTTTGATCGTCTATTTTAAGGAAGCCGGTGCCTATTACTATGTACCGTTTCGCGATGTAAAACGCTTTTGGGATCGTGCAGCAGAAGGGGGACGCAAAAGCTTTTTGCGTCACGAACTGGATCAGGATTACCAGATACGCACATCAAACCAAATATTCATTCATTATTTGGATGCTTTAAGCCGCGATCTGGAGTCCCGTCCGGAATCTTAAATATTATAAATGCAGCACGCGTTCTTTGATCTCCTGGGTACGTCCCTGATTCCAAAATTGCGTCCCAATATACCCACAGGTACGTCTTGCAACGTTCATTTTGTTCTGGTCGGTGTTGCCGCAATTTGGGCATTCCCAGATCAGCTTACCATGTTCATCAGTGACGATCTGAATCTGACCGGTATAACCGCAGCATTGACAATAATCACTCTTGGTATTTAATTCCGCATACATAATATTATCATAAATATATTTCATAACATTTAATACGGCTTCGATATTATTTTCCATATTCGGTACTTCCACATAACTGATCGCACCACCCGGAGATAATTCTTGAAATTGCGCCTCAAATTTCAATTTATCAAAGGCATTGATCTCCTCAGTTACATGTACGTGATAACTGTTAGTGATATAGCCACGGTCGGTCACACCTTCGATAATGCCAAAGCGTTTTTGCAGACATTTGGCAAATTTGTAGGTGGTGGACTCTAGCGGAGTACCATATAAGCTAAAGTCGATGTTGGTTTCTTCGCGCCATTTTGCACAGGCATCATTCATATGCTGCATGACTTGCAATGCAAATGGGGTGGATTCCGGATCAGTATGACTGTGTCCGGTCATATATCTGGTGCATTCGCATAATCCGGCGTATCCCAAAGAAATCGTAGAATATCCGTTATATAGCAGTTTATTGATCGTCTCACCTTTCTCCAGACGAGCGAGAGCACCGTACTGCCAAAGGATTGGAGCAACGTCGGAAGGCGTATCTAATAAACGCTTGTGGCGGCACATCAGTGCACGATAACACAAGTCCAGACGTTCATCAAAAATCTGCCAGAATTTATCCATATCCTTGCCGGAAGAGCAGGCAACATCCACTAAGTTGATCGTGACAACGCCCTGATTAAAGCGGCCGTAAAACTTTGGTTTATCGTTTTCGTCATGATAAACAGTCAGGAAGGAACGGCAGCCCATGCAAGGATAGCAGTTGCCATCTTTTAATTTACGCATGATCTTTTCAGAAATATAGTCAGGAACCATTCGTTTTGCCGTACATTTTGCTGCCAGTTTAGTTAGTTCCCAATATTTACTGCCTTCAGTAATATTATCTTCTTCCAATACATAGATCAGCTTTGGAAAAGCAGGAGTAATATATACACCTTTTTCATTCTTAACGCCCTGAATACGCTGGCGAAGGATCTCTTCCGTTACGAGTGCAAGATCATCACGCAGACGTCCTTCCGGAACTTCATCCAAATACATAAATACCGTAACAAATGGTGCTTGTCCATTAGTTGTCATCAACGTGATCACTTGATACTGGATCATCTGTACGCCACGCTTGATCTCGTCGCGCACACGCTGTTCTGCTACATTATTGATCTGTTCTTCGGAAGCAGCGATATTCGCTTTTTCAAACTCATCACGCGCCTGCAGTCGGAATTTTTGTCTGCTGACATCCACAAATGGGGCGAGATGTGCCAAAGAAATGCTCTGTCCGCCGTACTGGGAACTGGCAATCTGTGCAATGCTCTGCGTTGCTATATTGCAGGCAGTTGAAAAACTCTTTGGCCGTTCAATCATGGTTTCACTGATCACAGTACCGTTTTGCAGCATATCTTCCAAATTGACAAGACAGCAGTTGTGCATATGCTGTGCAAAATAATCGGAATCGTGAAAATGTATAATGCCCTGTTCGTGTGCGGCTACGATATCCTCTGGGAGCAAAAAACGCTTGGTAATGTCTTTACTGACTTCACCGGCCATATAATCGCGTTGTACACTATTTACGGTAGGATTCTTATTGGAATTTTCCTGCTTTGCCTCTTCATTATTGCATTCCAACAGGCTTAAGATCTGCTTATCGGTTGAGTTGGATTTGCGGATTAAGGCGCGAGTATAACGGTAAGTAATGTATTTGCGTGCCAACACAAATGCACGTTTGTTCATGATCTGATCCTCGACAAGATCCTGAATTTCTTCGACGCCGAGAGTTCGGCCAATGTCAGAACAAATCTTCTCTACATTAGTAGAAATCTCCTCGATCTGTTCTTCTGATAATTGATCAACAGCGGCAACCTCGCAGTTTGCTTTTTTGATCGCTGCTGATATTTTGGTGACATCAAAATCGGCTTCAATGCCACTTCTTTTCATGATTTTCATGAATGCAACCTCCTCCATTCAGACTTGCTTCCTAATCGAGGAAAGCACACAGACTGCGTGGATATGCATACTTTCTCGAATTTTTAGAAGTACTATATAATGTTCGAAAAATGTCATGGTGACACTATATATTGTGTTTTTCTCGACGGGATTTATACTAGCACATTTCTATTTACAACACAATCCCCATAATCCACATTATGCCAATACCAAAAATACGCTATGTTATCAAAAATGCAGTCTGGGAGTTTCTTTGAAAGCTGCCCTTAAAAAAATTCCATACTTGGAAGATACAATGATAAAAATTGGGGGTTTTCAAATTAGAATGTATGTGGTATGATGTTTGATGAAATGCGAAGAAGAGAAGTAGTAACCATAGAATGGAATGCAGAAAGCTGTTGGTTGATGCGAAGCAGTGGAAGTGATATGGCGAACTCGTCTCGGAGCAGCCGGTTGAACTTTAGTAGATCAGGACGGATTCCCACCGTTAGAGGGGAAAGGTATTGACAAGTTGTTGATGTACCTGTGAGCGCATGTTTTTCATGAATAAGAGTGGTAACGCGGATGATCCGTCTCTATATTATATAGAGACGTTTTTTACATTACGAAAGAATTTCACGTTGATCCTTATACAAACTCTGACAGAATGCACACAGATGCGCAACGCATTACAAGGACTCAAAGGGGAGTCTGGAAAGTGAGGTTATTTATGAAAGGATTTGAAAAGTATCAGAAGAGTTATTTTATGCCACCGGAGGATTGTTATGAATGGGTAAAGAAAGATGCAATTGATAAGCCGCCGGTTTGGTGCAGTGTTGATTTACGTGATGGCAATCAGGCTTTGATCGAGCCAATGAGCCTGGACGAGAAAATAGATTTTTTTAAGATGCTGGTTAAGATTGGATTTAAGGAGATCGAGGTCGGTTTTCCGGCAGCATCCGAGACAGAGTTTACTTTTTTGAGAGCACTGATCGATCAGCATCTCATTCCGGATGATGTAACGGTTCAGGTACTTACACAGTCAAGAGAACATATTATCCGCAAGACATTTGAAGCAGTGGATGGTGCACCAAATGCAATCGTTCATGTATATAATTCTACATCTGTAGCACAAAGAGAGCAGGTGTTCCGTAAATCCAAGGAAGAGATCAAGGAGATTGCAGTAAACGGAGCAAAACTGTTAAAAGAGCTTGCTGCAGAGGCACATGGTAACTTCCGCTTTGAATACAGCCCGGAGAGTTTCCATGGAACAGAAGTAGATTATGCAGTAGAAGTATGTAATGCCGTTTTGGATGTATGGCAGCCACAGGCAGATGCACCGGCGATCATTAATATCCCTGCCACTGTCGAGAATGCAATGCCGCATGTTTTTGCAAGCCAGATTGAATATGTCAGCAAACATCTGAAATACCGTGATAATGTTGTTCTTTCTCTGCATCCACACAATGACCGTGGTACTGGCGTGGCAACTGCGGAGCTTGGTGTATTGGCAGGAGCAGACCGTTTGGAAGGCACTTTATTTGGTAACGGTGAACGTACCGGTAATTTAGACTTAGTAACTGTTGCTATGAATCTGCATTCTCATGGTGTGGATTCCAAGTTAGATTTCCACAATATGCAGGAGATCGCAGATACGTATGAGCGTTTGACAGCAATGCAGGTATCCAAGCGTCAGCCATATGCAGGTGAGCTTGTATTTACCGCATTTTCCGGTTCTCATCAGGATGCTATTTCCAAAGGTATGGCATATCGCGAGGAGCGTAACGAAAATCTTTGGACGGTTCCATATCTGCCGATCGATCCGAAAGATGTTGGAAGAACATATGATTCGGATGTTATCCGTATCAACAGCCAGTCCGGTAAGGGCGGTGTAGCGTATGTATTAAAACAGAATTACGGATTAGAGATTCCAGACCGTATGCGTGAGGAAGTCGGTTACCTGATGAAGGGTGTTTCCGATCATGCACATGCAGAGCTCAGTCCGGAAGATATGTTACGCGTATTCGAAGAGACATACAGCCAGCCAAAGCGCAGTTTTGCTATTGCAGAAGTACACTTCCAGCAGAAAGATGGTATTACAACGCAGGTTACTTTTGAGCAGGATGGCAAAAAAGAAGTTGTCGAGGCAAAGGGAAATGGACGTTTGAATGCAGTCAACAATGCGATCAAGGATTTCTTAGGTATCAGCTATGTATTGGATGTATATGAGGAGCACGCATTGTCGAAGACATCTTCTTCTAAGGCGATGGCTTATGTTGGAATTACGCAGGATGAGAAGCAGTTATACTGGGGCGTAAGCAGTGATGAAGATATTATTCGTGCTTCCATTGATGCGTTAGAGCATGCAGTAAATCACATGATCGAGATTAAGGGCGAAAAAGTACACTAAGCCTATCAAAGATTTCATATTATTTATTGGGAGGGGTCTTGGCGGGCCCCTCAACCACATATAGAAAGGTACGGTAATAGCATGGCAGATAACAGTGTGTTGATTGATGAGTTGGTTCGTTATGGGGAAAAAAATGGTTTGGTCGCAGCGGAAGATCGTGTGTATGTGATCAATCGTTTGTTGGAGATTTTGCAGTTGGATGAATATCAGACACCAGAGCAGGAGACGCCGGTACGGCCGGTTCATGAGATTTTAGCGGACCTTATGGAAAATGCATATTCCCGTGGTGTTATGACAGAGAACAGCGTTGTTTATCAGGATTTATTTGATACGAAACTGATGGGAGCACTCGTTCCGGCACCAAGTACCGTGATCCGCAAGTTTCGTGAGTTGTATGAAGAATCACCCAAAGCGGCAACAAACTATTATTATAAATTAAGTTGTGATACCAATTATATCCGCCGTGATCGAATCAAGCGTGATGTAAAGTGGACCGCAGATACAGAGTATGGGACATTAGACATTACGATCAATTTATCTAAGCCGGAGAAAGATCCTAAGGCGATCGCCGCTGCCAAAAATGCACCACAGAGTGCTTATCCGAAATGTTTGCTGTGTAAAGAAAACGAGGGGTATGCAGGTAGAGTGAATCATCCGGCAAGACAGAATCACCGCGTTATTCCGGTAACCATTGATGGCGGTCAGTGGGGATTGCAGTATTCTCCTTACGTATATTACAATGAGCACTGTATCCTATTTAATAGTGATCATACACCGATGAAGATTGATGAATCTGCCTTTCGTAAACTGTTGGATTTTGTGCGTCAGTTCCCACATTATTTTGTAGGTTCAAATGCCGATCTGCCAATTGTAGGCGGCTCGATATTGGCACATGAGCATTTCCAGGGTGGTCATTATGAATTTGCAATGGAAAGAGCGGAAATCAAGCAAACGTTGACGATTCCGGGCTTTGAGGATGTACAGGCTGGGATTGTAAATTGGCCGATGTCGGTTGTACGTATTCGTCATAAAGAGGCTGAGCGCCTGGTAAAGCTCGCTGCACATATTTTGACGGCATGGAGAGCATATACGGATGAAGATGCTTTTATCTATGCGCAGACGGATGGAGAACCACACAATACGATCACACCGATCGCGCGAATGCGGGACGGGGAGTTTGAACTGGATCTGGTACTTCGCAATAACATTACAACGCCGGAGTATCCGTTAGGTGTGTACCATCCACATCAGGAACTGCACCATATTAAGAAAGAAAATATCGGCTTGATCGAAGTTATGGGTCTGGCAGTCCTTCCGGCAAGATTAAAGGGAGAAATGCAGCGTTTGGGCGAATACATTATATCAGGAAAAGATATTCGAGCCGATGAGGAACTTGCAAAACATGCAGACTGGGTAGACGAGTTTTTACCAAAATACGATGCGATCACAGAAGATAATGTAGATGAAATTCTTCAGACGGAGATTGGTATTGTTTTTAAGAAAGTATTAGAACATGCCGGTGTTTATAAAAACACAGACGAAGGTATGAATGCATTCATGCGGTTTATCCTATCACTTTAGAATTAGAGTTTGCAATAATGAGGTATGTTCTTTCACATTAGGTTGAAAGCACATATAAGAGTATCAAAATTGAAAGCCACCAAGATTTGATATGTCCTGTCAGTGACAGGGTACTCATCAAGTCTTGGTGGCTTTTTTTCTTTATAGGAAACTGCTTTTGTTTATATCTTTTATTGTTTTATTCGGATGTGACCGTTAGTCCTCCTTGCAAAATACACGTTTAAGAAGTGCCATATCCAATGTCTGCTCAGGTGCGAAAGCATCCGAGGTCACATAATCCAGTATTGATCTTGCAAAGCATTTGATCTCAGGATACTCGGCAACCTCACTTAAACGGCTGGTACATACCATCAAGGTACCCTCGCCAACTTTACCTTCAAACAAAATACCAAGTTTGTGGTTACGTTCAAAGTTGTCGACCATCTGCACGATCGGGCGGTAGCTCTTATCGGTCACGTCATCTAAGATAGCACAGTCACAGTGCGATACGATCTTATACCACTGTGGTGTGGAATATTTGTGAGCCGGGAAAGAAGCTAAAGCCGGATGATCCTTTTGGATCAACAGCCCCATTGTACCGACAGCAACCGGCTTCTTCATCCATTCGCAAATATCGCGGAACATTGGATAACACCAAAAATCCGTACAATAAAAGCCTTCGATCTTGTCGGCAAGTTCGGTTGGCAGATACAATACTTTTTGACCATTTTGAAGCAATGCGCAGGCTTCTGCGTAATCAGCCGTCACATGGACTTCATTGGCACCTTCACCGATCGTCATGCCGGAGGCCGGAATTTCCGTTGACAGTGTTGGGAAGCAGTATAGCTCATAGGTGTTTGCCATATTGGTTTCCGGTACACTAAGATCCAAATGATAAGTAGCAGCTTCCGTGATCTCCGGAAAATCAAAGGTTATCTCGTCTAATTCTACCAGGTCAAAAGCACCATCCGGAATCACAACGGATCCTTCTCGAATGATCTTTTTCTGCTGTTTTAATTCCCAGTGAAGAATTTTATTCTCCAACTTCTCAGGATTGTAGTAGCGGATCGCCATCTTAGCACGGAAGGTTTCTCCTGCCTGATAGACATATTTTGGAAACTGTGCTAACAGGATGTGATCGGAACAGTATCCTGCCCATTCCTCCGGTGTAACATGTCCTTTGCTGTCCATAAAGGCATCCAAAATACCAACGAGAGCGGTACCCTGACCGGAAAAGTCCTGAATATCCAATATTTGATATCCGGCGAGCAGTTTTGTACGAGCAGCAGCCTCCAGTTCTTCCTTGTAGCATTGAACAGACAGCTTACCACTGGTGTAGAAAAAGTCATCGGCTTGATCTAACATGCCCTTTTCTTTCAAACGGTCTCTGAATACTTCGAAGTTTCTTGCTTTGAGAACGCCGGTATATTTATCAATCTCACGGAAGTTTGGATAAACCGCAAATTGTCCAATCTCATGGGAGACAACCGGAATATGTGGGATCAAAACACCCCCATTATCGGCAGCTTTTACTTTCTTAACACCGGTTCCGTATTGGATTTCGATTTCTTCCGCATCGTTGCCGGCATCGGCGGCTGCATTTGTAGGATGGATCACTTCGTCGTAGTTATGATCAGCAGAAGGTTCATCCCACTGAATATGTCCCAAAGGAGCATCACACATACCATAGGAACCACGGAATAAACGGTTTTTGCTAAAACGGACTCCGACAAAGAAATCGTCTTCCGGTAATAGTACCGGGGTGTGCTGGAAGTTGTTGGAACCCTGTGTATACAGATGACGATCATCCACCTTGCGATAATTTGTAATGATCTCTGCCATACGCTCTTTGCTGCCCCAAAGCTCATTTCCAAGAGACATCATACAATAAGAAGCATGGTTACCAAATTCATCCATCATGCGATAACCTTCTTCGATCAGATAATCCTGCTCTTCGGCATTGTGCCCTTCATCACCCGGTGCGGTCAAGGTTCCCCAGAAAGGAAGCTGAGGTTCCATGTAAATACCCAACAGATCAGCCGCCACAAATGCAGCGTCCGGAGGGCAGCAGGTGTGATAACGGTAATGATTGATACCGTAAGATTTGGAAATGCTCATAACGCGGATCCATTCTTCTACGGAAGTAGGAACCGCTCCGGTCATTGGAAAGATCAAACCATCGTGTTTGCCACGCAGGAATGTCGGTGTCCCGTTGATCAAAAATTCAGTCTCTGATGTGGAAAAGTCGCGCAGACCGAATGTTGTCACGCTCTCCTCGTCGGTACCCGGAATTGTCAAGTGCAGTTCGTAGATGACCGGACTGTATTCGCTCCAAAGTACAGCATCTTCTCCCAGTTCATAAGTAAATTCGGCCGTTCCTTTGCCGACCGGGAAGAAAATGTCCTGAAAATATGCAGCAGGTACTTGTACGCCTGTCTTGCCGGAAATGTCCATTAATTCAGCTTCGGCACAGACAGACAGATTGCGTTGCGTCTGCGTTGTATTGTTGGTGGTAATCTCTACACGGACAGATTTGTGCTCTGTATCCGGGTAGGTTTTGATATGTTCGATCATGATCTCATCACATATGTGAAGCGATATCTCGCCGATAATACCATTCCAATTCGTCTGGGTATCCGGAGAGGTCAGATGACCGCCTTTGGTCGGGTAATCCACATTAGAAACTAAAATAGTCAGACGAAACGTGTTGTCCTTAATATAAGGAGTCAGATCGTAATGATGTGGAGTAGTAAGGCTGTCTCTGCATCCGACCTCTACATCATTAACCCAAACACGAGTCAGGCGTGTACGTTCCAAATGTAAATAAATATTTTTGTTTTTGAAATTTTTGTCCAAGGTAATTTCTTTTGCATACCATGCGTAACCTTCAAACAAGTATGGATCAGTCAGAAAACCGATTTCTTTCTTGTCAGAAGGAGTTCCCTTTTTGGCGATCGAAGTCGTACCGGGAAGTGTAATCGTATCTGCAGGCAGACTACGGAAAATTCCCTGCTCGATCCCTGTTTTGTCCGCATCCAAGGCAAATGCCCAATCGCCGGATAAATCCATTCTCTTGATCATACTTAAACTCCATTCTATCAATTTTGTACTACAAGATCTGACATTTACTCATCCCTCGTCAGATCCACATTTAAAACTCGCTCAAACTTCCCATACTTCAAATCCTCCACAACCACATATTACTTATTATGTCAGCAATAAATAAACCATTTTGCAGCCAATACAGTAAATTGTTCTGTCATCAGAGTACTAAGATAATTGCCGCAGAACGCAGAGTTTTTGCGTGATTTCTTATTTTGTTACATCTCTGATGAATACAT
>ERZ772818.2793-NODE-2793-length-12730-cov-3.901223_pt1 | contig 12730 bp, 9 predicted proteins | sample MGYA00580837_ERZ772818 | MGnify/ENA primary metagenome ERZ772818 (study PRJEB29015, sample SAMEA2737671) | human gut metagenome | biome: human gut; feature: human-associated habitat; material: faeces | place: China | collected 2012 ...
CAAGAATGTTGTTCTTGGAGTACTCAACCATCTCTTCTGCCATATCTGTATCACGTAACTGTGACTCAGCAGACTGTGTGTTCTCAGAAATATTATCTAAGTTAGCCACTGTATGCTCTAATCTGTTCTGTAAAGCACCAAGAGTAGATCTCATATCAGATACAGACTGAATAGCTTTCTGAACTTTGTCCATAGCTTTTCCAGCTGCTGAATAACTAGAAACTTTAAGAGCATTAATCTTTAATGAAGAAGCATTCATATTCTTAATAGAGATTTCAATCTTCTGTCCAGAAACTGCACCTACCTGAAGTTTCTTTCCTGTATAAGTACCATCCAATAAGTTCATAGAGTTAAACTGTGTTGTAGAACGAATTCTATCAACCTCAGATGTTAACTGGTCAATCTCAGACTGGATAGCATTTCTATCTACACTTGTATTGGTATCATTAGCTGCCTGTGTAGCCAATTCATTCATACGCTGTAAAATAGAATGTGTCTCATTTAATGCACCTTCAGCTACCTGAATTAATGAAATACCATTCTGTGCATTATCTGATGCCTTGTTTAATCCACGAATCTGGCTTCTCATTTTCTCAGAAATAGATAAACCAGCAGCATCATCTCCTGCACGGTTAATTCTATAACCTGTAGATAATTTCTCTGAAGACTTTGCCTGTGCATTCTGTGTGATTCCTAACTGTCTGTTAGCGTTCATCGCTGTCATATTATGCTGTACTACCATGTTTTTTTCCTCCTTGAATATAATGTAGCTTCCATGCTACATTTGTACTTTATGTACTTGTTTTGTTTTTCTCTGGTTTCTGTCGTTCCAGCCGTACGCTCTGTTGCAACTTCCACCGCAAGTAATTTTTCTTACTTGACTTATATATCGGAGATTCTCTCCAATACTTTATAGTAAAAAAAGATTTTTTTCTTTTTTTCTATCAATTATTTCTTATTGTCAAGAAAATGCGGTTCCACATAGCCTTTCTTCATCATATTCTTATAGTATTGATTCACAACTTTCTGGCTGGAACGGATTTCTCTTACCTGTTTTTTCACACTGGTAAATTTCTGTTCCATCAACTGTTTATTACGTGCTTCCTGCGCCTGGATCTCCATGCTTTTCTCTGTCAGTGCACGTATGCTGCCCTGCATCTGAAGGATTTCATCTTTATAAAGCTCTTTATTCGCCTGAAGTTCCTCACGTACTTTTTCATACAGTTTCTCAAAGCCGCTATCCAGCAGTTCTAATTGTTCTATGAGTTCTGACTTTTCTTCTACCGTCTTGTCAAAGTCGTCCGGATCTAAAGATGGATTCTCAAGTTCTTCTTTCTGACGTTTGTTGATCTGTATGATGCTATTTAAAACCTTCTCTTTCTTATGAAGGCTTTGTAGCATGATTGTAATATACTGGTTGTCTGCCATAGCACCATTCTCCAATTAATTTGTTCTGCCAGTACGCATGACTTCTTTCCAAGTGTCACGCATTGTACGTAAGTGTTTTAAGACTTCTTCCATAATCTCTTTATCTTTTTTTACATTTGCCTCTTTTAAACGAATCAAAAGATAATTATATACATTATCAAAATCCTTAGCTACTGGATATTTATGATTTAATGTAGCCTGAAACTCTTCGATAATCCGTTCCACCTTCATGATATTCGTATGCGCCTTCTGAATATCTTTCTCCTCAATTCCTGCAATTGCAAGATTCGCAAACTTGATTGCGCCCTCATACAACATCAATGTCAGCTCCGCTGGTGACGCTGTCATAATTTTATTGTTAGCATAAGCTGCATATCCCTGATTCGCTAACATAATACCCTCCTGGTCTTTATTGTGTATTAAGCAGAGCAGATATATTCTATCCACTCTGCTTTTTAGCTTATAATTCTAAGTATTTCTATTTCTCATTATACCAAATATCAACCGCCAAATAAACTACTTAATGAAGATGTCTGGCTGTTTAATTTTGACAATGCAGTCTCCATGGAAGAGAATTTCTTATAATAATAATCTTCTTTGTCCTGTAATTTTTCTTCCCATTTCTTGATCAGATCTGTATAATCGCTATACTCTGATGCCATCTCTTTATCATTATAAACTGTATAAATACTGCTTAATGATGATGTCTGCATTTTCTTATGAACCGAATTATAAAGATTAGACGCCAGTCCCTGCATGAAATTGATCACTGTATCCGGATCATTAGTAATTGCAGTCATCAGCTTATCTGCATTACCGGAAGAATTAGCATCATCCTCATCACCATCAATATGATATGCATTCTGCTGATTCTTTGGTGCATTCAGATATCCTAATGTTTTGATTCCAAAATTGGACAAATACATTTTCTTTCCATTTACCTCAACCGCTCCGCTCATTGCAGAAGTCATAGCGCTCATAAGGCTTTCCAGATTATCGTCACGTCTCAGCAGAGAATCTTTGATTTTCTGCTCCCATTTCTCTACTTCTGTGTCAGACATTGCATCTTTTTCATCATCTGTCAGCGGTTCATAGCCTTTTGCGGAATCTGCATTGTACAAGGATGTGATTTCATTGATCAAGCTGTTGTACTGTGACAGGAAGTCCTTAATCTTATCATAGATTCCCTGCGTGTCAGTAGATGTTGTGATACTGATCGCATTCGCATCTCCATCACCAGTTACAACCTGTGCTGTAATGTTTAATCCATTGACTGAAAAGTTATTGGTACTTCCTGTATATTGGATACCATTTAATGTAATCTCTGCATCACAGCCATCAATCTTCTTCGCATCTGTGTTATATGTAATATCCGGACTGTTTGTGATATCATTTGCTGCCTGAACCTGTTTTACAAATTCTGCAATAGCCGCATCTTTTTCTGCGCCATCTTCCATGTTTGCAATACTTGCCAGAACCCCATTTTCATCCATAGTCGTCTGACTAGTTTCCATGGTTTCTTTATTCGCTGTTATAACAGCAGCAAATTTATTGGTAAGGTCTGTTACACCCTGACTTCCACCAGCACCGCCATCTGCTCCAGTGTATGCGTCATGTACTTTCTGAATAATATCAGTTCTGGAATAAACATCAGTATCCGCTAATGTTGTATCTTTCGTCTTCTCATATGTATTAACTGTGCTGATATTCGATGCAAGTGTACTTAAGAAAGAAGTAACCTCTTTATCAGTTTTTTCTGTACCGCCCACAGGTTTTTTTATCGTATCTGCAAAATCTGTGTAAGCTTTTGTTCCCGTAACGGCATTACTTACTACTGCTCCCTGCGTGTAAACGGTCTTTGTGGTTTCTACTTTCTTATCTGCATCAAAGCTGACTTCCTTACCGTTTGTCTTTTTCTCCCAATTATCACTAGCATCTTTCTTTCCAGTCGTCTGAATCAATTTACCAGATGTATCATCTAAATAATATTTATTTCCTTTTTTATCTGCATAAGCACCTGTATCGTCCTGTGTATAGACATTACCATCATTATCTGTAATCTGATAAAATCCGGTTCCCTGCTCGCTGGCAGCAGCTTCATAGTAATTGGTCTCTGTCTTAATGGTAATTTCGGTTGTTGTACCATCTTTCGTATTTGCATATAAAGCATTGCCATCCGCATCCTTCTTGCCAGTTGCTTTATATTCATTACCGCTCGCATCCGTAAAGACTTTACCATCTTTGGTTGTATAGGAAACACCATCACTTCCGGTATAAGTGTTGACTGCCTGAATGTATTTCTTACTTCCATCAGTATCTTCATACGAATAAATGGTATTACCATCCTCATCTGTCGTTTCAGCTTTGTAGATAGTTCCGTCACTTGTCATAACAGATTTTGCGCGGTCTGTAGCAGACATCTGTAATAATTTTACAAGTTTATTCTGATCATCTGTACTCAAACCACTTTCCTTTAACGCGTCCCGCATTGCAGTATAAGCAGATGCATAACCATAAGCAGAACTCAAGTTACTGTTCTGGGCATTTGCTTTGTTGTATGCTTCTTTAGCCTGTGTATAAGCATTGATTGCATCTGTCACATTCTGTGAAAGTTTATTTCCATCTGCATCATAATACTTTGTATAAGAAGTATAGGTTGCATCTGTCTCCTTCGACTGCACATTCAATCCTAATTTCGACAACGCATTCGCCCCATCCACATTGCCACCGGTCAATGTAAAGTCATTGTCCTTACCGGTATCTTTGGAGCTCACGAAGATACGTTTGTTGATATCATCATAGCTTGCATTCACGCCGGCTTCTTTCAAAGAATTGATAAAGCTGTTGACCGTAGTGCCCTGGCTGACTTCGATAGTCTTCTTTGTGCCATCACCTTTTGTCAAGGTGATCGTACCGTTTCCGCCTGTGTAGCCCAACTCAGCGAGTGTGGTTCCGGTTGTAGTGCTGTCATCTAATTTACCACCGGTCAAGTATCCTGCCTGTGCTACCTTAAGGATGTTGAGCTTCTGGGTACCGTTTGGTGCAGAGCTGCTGGCTGTAACCGTCGCTTTTGTGGAATCAGATACTTTGGTTGATTTCAAATTGTAGTTTTTAGAGAAACGCAGACTGTCCAAGCTTGTATAGAAGCTGTAAACTTTTGTGTTTAAAGTCTTCCATGCGTCCTGTTTCCAGGAGAGCTTGGTCTGTGCTTTTTTGTATTTATTGGTCTTGTAACTGTAAGAAGATACTAATGCAGAGATAATCGCTTCGGTATCTAATCCTGAGTTCAAACCTGTGATTCTGATTGGCATAATCCTGCTCCTTTCAGTTTTGTAACTTATTTATATCATTTTCTGTTTGCATCTGTCACTTGTCTATTGCTGTTCCTGTCTTTTGGACAGTGATCTACAGTTTCTTATCCACTAATAATCCTGCCATCTCCCAGACTTTTGCGATCATGTCCAGAGTTTTCTCCGGCGGATATTCTTTCAGGACTTTCTTCGTGTCTTTGTCAACGATCTTGATGGTAACACGGTTGGTTGCATCATGGATTCCGAAGACTGCCTCGGAATTGTGTGCCTTCTTATTGATTTCGTCAACTGCTTTCTTGATCTGGGAATTCTCGGAGATCGTCTGCTGTGCCTGACTGTCGTCCCGGTTTCCGTCTTTGCCGTTTTTGTCAGTTTCTTTCGTGTCGATCTGAATGGTTTTCTTCATGAGATCGTCAGAAGCTGCTGCGTTGGATGCAGTTTCCACTTTTGCCTGACTCTCTGCTTTTACATCTGATGCGGATGAACTTCCCGCGTAGGACATTCCTGCCCCTTTCATAGCCTCTATTGCCATTGTTCTACACCTCCGTGTGCATAAGCCTGTGTTCTTCCATGGTTGCGGTCCGGATCTCTGTAAATGCCGGAACGCTTATTTTTCTAACTCATATATCGGTAGTTTTCCTGTAAAATTAATAGCTGTCATGCAATTTCCTGCGTTGTGCCGGTGCTGTTTTCTGATCAGGGTTTCATTTTAACAAAATATAGGATATAATTCAATCGCACCGGGAATTGAGTCCGCAATGCGTTTATGATTTTTACTATTAACTATTATAAGAAGAAAGGATATTGTTTATTATGTTATATATCATGAGACACGGAAAAACTGACTGGAATGCAGTCCACCGCCTGCAGGGAAGCGAAGATATTCCTTTAAATGAAGAAGGCCGCCAGATGGCGCGGGACGCGCGGAAAAAGTATGGGGATCTGCAATTTGATATCTGCTATTGTTCTCCCTTACAGCGTGCGCAGGAGACTGCTGAAATTTTTCTGGAAGGGAGCGGCACGCCGATCCTGACGGACGACCGTCTCCGCGAGATGGGATTTGGCATGTATGAAGGGACAGAACATGTCACACAGAAACCGGAATGTCCGGTATATACGTTGTTCCATGATCCTGTCCATTATCATGCTGTAGATGGTGCGGAAAGTCTTGAGCATTTGTATGCCCGCAGCGGCTCTTTTATCCACGATGTTTTAACGCCGGAATTTGTTTCCGGAAAAAACGTACTGATTGTTGCCCATGGAGCTTTAGACTGCAGCCTGATCTGCCAGTATGAAGAGATTCCTCTTGAACATTTCTGGGATCAGCTGCTCGGGAACTGCGAGCTTAGAAGATTAGTTTCATCAGCCAATGTGTGAAAACAGATACTGCAGAACGTCATCTGTGAATTTTATCGCATGCACACCAATGAATGTGGAGCCGTCTTCCTGCTTTTCTTCGCGGGAAACCTCCGCATACATGATCAGTGTTTCTGCCACAACGATCACCTGTTTTCCGAGAAGGCCTTCATGCCCCTCCGGCACACAGATTCCCATGCCTAACGGACTGATGTCTTTCACGTCCACGTAAATTTTTTCCTGTGTATCGCAGATTACGACAACACCATTTGTCTTGTATTCTACCCTCGATATTTCTCTTCTTTCTTCCATGAGTACCCCCTGTTTTTATCATTTCTGTCCTGACTGCCCTGTACAGGCAGAATTGTCTGTATCAGATCGTCTGCATTATTCAAAGATCTCCTGTACATCATCCAGATTTCCGTCTCCGGTGAGAAGCAAGGTCACTCCGCTCTCCGCCTGGCTGATATCCGTGGTCGCCTCAACGCAGAGTTCACCGTTCTGATTATAAAGCGCCCACTGAAAATCTGTGATCTCCACCGGCCACTCTACCGGCATGGAAACAGACTGTCCATCTGCGATTGCACTGATATTGTATTGTTCGCCGCTGATCGGATCGATCACAGAAAACATCCCAATGTCGATGCCGCACTCGTTTGTGGCTGTGATGATGATGCTTTTACGTTCTGCATATTCAGAAGATTCTGTGCTTTCCACGGCTTCTACTGCCGCTTGGGCTGTCCCGGCTGCTTCCGTTGACTCTTCCGATCCGCCGACGGTTTCCGCAGGTTCTTCTGTCGTTTGCCGGCTGTCTCCGGATGTCTGCTCGGTGGCGACTGACGCCTGATCCTGATGATCTGTTTTTCCGCAGGAAGTCAGGAGCATTATGCCAAGAAGTATGCAAATTATGAGTGTTTTCTTTTTTTTCATAGATTTTGTTTCCTTGTATACAAATTACGGATCATGTTTTTCCTGTTTTCAGAATACTCCGTATTTTATTTTTTTGCAATGGACGTTTTAGAAAAGGCGCACCTTTTGGATGCGCCTTACTGTTAAAATTTATTTCTCATCTTTCTGAGCTGCTTCTGCTTTTTTCTTTTTATTTCTGCGGTACATTTCCTCGCCGGTTACACCAAGAAGTGCAATGATGAGTAACCACCACCAGGACATTTTCTCCTGCTGTTTGTTTTCCACTGCGCCAGCCTCTGCTGCAAGTGGAGTTTCCTCATCGTCAATTGTCGTGCTCTCCTGTGCACCGTTCGCTGCAAGAGGTGTCTCCTCGTCCGCAATTGTCACATCTGTGTCAGCGTCCGCATCTGTATCAGCTGCGGCATTTGCATTTGCAACCGCTGCTGTTCTCGTTGCTGCCGCCGGTATTGCAGCTGCTGCAAGCGCTACCGGTGTCTCTGCGATCTCAACCGGTGCTGCAGCTGCTGTGGCTGTTGTAACGGTTGTGACTGCACTTGCCGGAGCCGCTGCTGTAGTTACAGTGCCTGCAGGTGTTGTGGCTGCGCCGCCCGGTGTGGTCTCAGTGCCGGATGGGCTAGTTGTGCCGCCCGGTGTCGTTGTGGAACCGCCTTCGCCAGGAGCCGGTGCAGGGGTGAGTTCTGTGATCTTATCAGCCAGTGTTTCTCCTGCAATTCCTAACTTATCTGTCAGGTCTTTTGCCATGTCCTCTGCCTCTTTTAATTTTATCTCTGCCGCGCTGATCTGTCCCTCTAACTCTTTTACCTGATCTGCTGTGTAGTTCTGGCTTGCAAGAAGTGCTGTAAGCTTATCCTTTAAGCTGTCCGCATCTGCTTTTGCTTTATCAACTTTTTCCACCGCATTCTTTGCTGCGTCAATGATCGCATCCGCTTTTGCTACTTTCTCTGCTCTTTCAGCCTCCGCTTTTAATGCTGCATCTTTGAAATCATAGAAGCTCTTTAAGCTTTCATGTCCCGGGAAACGATTATCATCTTTTCCGGTGAGCCAGATTCCTTCATTGATTTCTCCTGTTTTCTTATATTCATCATAATATTTGTTGCTTGTATAAGCTGTTTTTTCCTCTGCCTTGGCAGTCTGATTGTATTTCTGTGTTTCCACGGTCTGCGCACCAAGATCTTTGGAATTTTTCTGCTGATAAGTTCCGGTGTAGGAAACGGATAAGGTTGTGGAGCTGTTCTTCTCGTCAACAACTGCCTGATCCGTTGTCTTCTTTCCCTCTGTGAATGTGTCATCGGCATAATGGATTTTGATTGCTACGTTGGAGTTATGTTTTCCATTCCAGCCTTCATAACCGTTAATATGCAGTTCTCCCGTTTTCAGGCTGTCTGTGATCTTCTTATTCTGGGAAACCGCATCTCCAAGAAGTTTTTCTGCATCTGCTTTTGCAGCATCATATGCCTGATCCTTTAACTCTTCCAGATTTTTATTATCTGCTGCATTTACAGCATTTGTCTTGGATTCCACAGCGTTTGCTTTTGCAGTCACTGTCTGCGAATAAGTAATAACGATCGTGCCTGAAAATACGTTTTTATAAGCAGCAGAATCTGCACCCCAGTCTACCCATCTGCCGGAAGTATTTTTGTACTTATCTACAGCATTCACTTTTGCATTATCTGTATTAATACTTTCGATCTTATAATCGCCGCCAAGCAGGTTCTCTAACGCCTCTTTGTTGGTGAATTTAGCAAAAAGTTCCTTTGCTGCAATCTCGGCATTTTTCTTCTCGTATTTATCGTTATCATTATTGATTTTTTTCATTTCAACAACAATTTTCGATAAATCAATAGTTGTCGTAAATGTAGTTTTCTGGCTTACGGTCACATCTGCAGTCGCTGTTGCGCTCATGGACGTCTCGACATCTTTATCTCCGTCTTTCAATGCTGCTTTTTTATCGGCCAGATCCTTTTCTGCTGCCTCGACATTGTCATATGTCTTATCAGAAGATAATTTAGTTTCCGTGTATGTGATCTCGGAAACGTTTTGTTTTACCGTTTTGACCAGTTTGCCATTTTCATCCACTGAATAGGTGGTCTTTTTCTCACCGGAAGTTTCATATTGTTCACTGTTATAGTTATCGTTCACCTCAACGTCCTTAGAAGCTGAGTCGACCACATAGAACTGTCCACCTATATTTACGATTGTGTATACCACTCCGTTATTCTCATAAACTGCGGTATCCTGATCATTCTGAAGCTTATCTGCCGGGAAGTTCTCTGCATTGATATTGAATGCAAGGCTTCCGTCTGTGCCCTTCACATCATAGGAAACCACTTCTTCTGCCTTCTCGAAAATAACAAGATCATCGCGGGTATCGTTGAGCTTGTAGTTCAGATATACGGTTTGTGTGTCACCTGCCACATCTTTGTAAGTCACCTCACAATAGTTTTTGTTATCATTCCGATTCCAGGTCCACTTGCAGTCAACAAGTTCTCCCTTGGCAAGTTCCGGAATGTAGTAATTCTTAAGGATCACTTTGAACAGCTCATCTTCTTTTCTCCAGTTTGTGGAGGTATCCCCTGCACGTTCTTTTTCCAGAGCGATGATCTCAAGTGCTGCTTTCTGTGCATCGGTAAGCTCCGGAATTGCTGTTTTTGCTTCCTCTGCTGCCTCCTGAAGAGCCTTCGCTTTCTCCTGAACTGCTGCAAGATTTGCTGCGGCTGCCGCTGCCTCGGTACTTGCTTCGGCAACTGCTGTATCATAAGCTGCCTGTGCCGCCTTAAGCTCGTCTAACGCTGTATTGTATTCGGCTACTTTGCTGTCATAAGCTGCTTTGGCAGTCTCATACGCTTTCTGTGCATCGCCTACAATACCAGCTGCCTGATTGTAAGCATTCTTCGCCTCCTCAATGTCTGTTGCAGAATCAATTCCGGCTTGTGCTTTATCAAATGCGTCTTGTGCTTCCTGCTGCTCTTTCTTTGCATCATCCGCAATTGTATTTGCCTCATCTGCTTTTTTATCTGCCTTATCAAGAGCTGCGTCGGTATCTGCTGCGGCATCTGACGCATCTTTTATGCGATCCATTGTTTTGTCAACTATTTCTTCTGCCACATTCACATCTGTACCGCCTTCGAATGTTCCGTTTGCGGTAGCATCCAATACGCCTGCTGCATCTTTTGTTGTCTGGTCTGCGCCACTGTCATCCGCAATTGTTGTATCAACTGCTGCATTTACCGCATCCTTTGCTGCTTCTGTTGTTTTGCTCGTTTCTTCAGCGGCTTTCTGAACTTCTCCCACCTGTTCTGCTGCAGATTTCTGTGTTGTTACAGTTGTTGTACTCTCTTCCGGTGTTGTTTCACTGCTATTCTGTCCATCTGCATCCTCAGCAAATGCTGCAATCGGAGTAGATAATGCCATCATTGCTGCCAGTCCGACCGATAATGATCAGATCACGTTTTTGCTGGCTTTTTTGGTTAATTTTACGCCTGTAGCGTTTTCCATCATTTCCTTTTTCATCTGTGTAAACCTCTTCCTTCCATTTTAATGTTTATCTCGCTGCACTTTTGCCAAGGCTGCAAAAAAACATATTTATCCTTTTTGTTATACTAACTATAACATTCAGGGCGTTACATAAAGTGTTATAAAAAGAACTAATTTTTGAAAAATCAGAGGTTTTATAGTAGTTCTTCTAATAAACGACGCAGCATTTATAATTTAGCAACGCTGCTCGGTCTCTTTTGTGTAAGTTGCAAGATATTCCTGGGCTTGCTGCGGAGTTATTGCAAGTTTTTTCTGTAAACGTTCTAAAATGGTTTTCTCTGAAAGACCAAATTCATATCCTGCCGCAATGATTTCTTCCGCTCTTCCTTCCGCTCTTCCTGCCTGTTCTCCCTCTTTCCATGTCTCTTCAAATACGGTAAACATTTCATTTTCTCCTTTCCGCTCCAATAATTGATAATCCAGTTTACTGTTCATTACACTTGTCACTGTCCTGATCACAGTTGTATCGACATGATTCTTTTTAACATAATGAATCGCCTGCTCTTTTCTTTTTCCAGGTGTCTCCCTTTTATTGATCAACATTCCCACTAAATTGAACAAGTCTCTGTTGTTGACATTATGTAACTTTAAATTATTATTTCCAGCCTCGATCAATATCATTTTATAATCATTTACATAACGACTGAATTGCTTGGGAATATCTAACATCCCATGTAATGATACTGCGCCATCCCACGATCGTTCACCATAATAAATAACAGCCGTGATCACTGGTATAAATTTGTCTGTTTTTCTCATTTTAGACAAAAATTCATCCGAAGATAATCCCTTGCCATTCTTATACTTTGCTGCATTATTATCATACTGCTTTTTGTATGCTCCATAGTCATAACCCATTATTCTCATAGGCATTGCGTAATGAATATGTTCCTGACTCTCCATCCCAAGCATCACAAAATTGATCCCATATCTGGTAGATTTCTTGCAAATTGCAATATTATCCCGTGAAGCTTTCAGTGTTTCTGCATAATTTTTATGCTCCAATATAGAAGATTCATCTGTATCTAAATCTTCTAATTCTTCCGGTCTGATAACCGTTTTTCCATCAAACAGAACCGCATTAAAAAAATCTGAAAACCGTTCCTTGTTTTCCCAATACTTTTTTAATACTACATCTGGTTTGTTATTTCTTTTTTCTTCTAACAATAATATTCTCCTTCTATTATACTATGTACTGCATTTTTCTTTCAATAATAAACTCATGTTCACTTACCATTTGCTATATAGTTGTGGATATTGGGAATCCATGCCGATCCAGCATATATGATTTCACTCATTTGATAAAAAAAGATTTTTGCTTTACGCATTTTTAGAGTAACGGATTGCTTATATTCTGTCAAGGGATTTAAAAAAATTAAGCCAGAGGAATTTTCATGTTTTTCCTCTGGCTTAGTTTTTGATTTGTTTAATCTGTCAGATTTTCTTTCAAAGTCTTGCGCACTGCGCCCGGGCCTGCGATTTCTTTTACAAATAATTCTTCAATTTTCTCTCCGATACCGGCTTTGTAAAGATCGATGCCGAAAATATTTTCATTGGATAAAATACTCTTTAACTGTCCTGTATAGGATTCTTTCTCACCAAATTTTACATCTTTTAAGGCAGCTGTTAATTCTGCAAGCATTGGATCAGAAGATAATTCAAACTTTTCTCCCTTATCATCGACGCCAAGCAGATATCTGCACCATCCTGCAATTGCAAGTGGAATTGCTTTTAGCTTCTTCGCATCCCCATACTGAGCCACATAGGCTTTGATCGTTTCGCCGTAGCGAATGCCCACTTTCTGGGAGGTATCTGTTGCGATACGCTGCGGCGTATCAGGCATAAACGGGTTTGGAATACGCACATTGATAACTTCATCCACAAAAGCTTCCGGCGATAAGATACCCGGATCTGTAACCACCGGCATTCCCTCTACAGGACCGATTTCATGGACAAGCCTGTTCAGTTCCTCATCTTTCATTTCGTCTGCGATCAGGGTATAACCTAAAACGCATCCGTAGACTGCAAGTGCTGTATGCAGTGGATTTAAGCAGGTTGTAACTTTCATGCGCTCTACTTTATTTACAGTATCCCGGTCTGTCATATAGACGCCTGCCTTTTCTAATGCAGGTCTGCCATTCGGAAAATGATCTTCGATCACAAGATACTGT
>ERZ772818.2795-NODE-2795-length-12719-cov-10.727574_pt1 | contig 12719 bp, 9 predicted proteins | sample MGYA00580837_ERZ772818 | MGnify/ENA primary metagenome ERZ772818 (study PRJEB29015, sample SAMEA2737671) | human gut metagenome | biome: human gut; feature: human-associated habitat; material: faeces | place: China | collected 2012 ...
AGTGGCGCATGATGGGAGCTTCCCATGTGATTTCCACACCGCGGGTGATGCTTTCTCTGCGGTCGTATACGTTCTTCAGAGCTGCTGCAATCACATCCATGTGGTTGTTGGTGTATACGCGACGGGGTATGCAGAGGCGTACGAAGTCGTTGCCGCCGAAGCGGTTCTCGCGGGTGATGGGGTCGCGGTCGGCGAGGATGTAACCGATTTCGCAGGCGCGGATACCGGCTTCGCGATAAAGCTCTACGGTGAGGGTCTGTGCCGGGAATTCCTCTTGCGGCACATGGGTGAGAACCTTGTCGGCATCTACGAAGATGGCGTGGCCGCCGGCGGGACGCTGATAAGGTATGCCATACTCGTCAAGACGGGCTGCCAGATACTCTACCTGTTTGATGCGGGTGTTGAGGTTGTCGAACTCCGTGTTTTCATCCAGACCAACTGCTAGAGCCTCCATATCGCGGCCGTTCATACCGCCGTAGGTGAGGTAACCTTCGCAGATGATGGCGAATACTTTGGCCTTGTCGAACCAGTCTTCGTGGCGAGTGGCGATGAAGCCGCCCATGTTCACGATACCGTCCTTCTTCGATGACATGGTCATGCCGTCGGCCAGGTCGAACATCTCGCGGGTGATTTCCTTGATAGTCTTGTTCTCGTAGCCTTTTTCGCGAACCTTGATGAAGTAAGCATTTTCAGCAAAACGGGCGGAGTCGAAGATTACGCGCTTGCCATATTTGTCGGCGATGGCGCGCACCTCGCGCAGATTCTGCATCGAAACGGGCTGGCCGCCGGCCGTGTTGTTGGTGATGGTTACAATGATGAAAGGCACCTTGTCGGCATGTTCTGCCAGACATTTCTCCAGTTTCTCCGGGTCAACGTTGCCTTTGAAGGGCACCTCGAGCTGAGTGTCTTTGGCCTCGTCAACGGTGCAGTCAACGGCTGTGGCCTTGCGGCTCTCGATGTGACCCTTGGTGGTGTCGAAGTGGCTGTTGCCGGGTACATAGTCGCCCTCATGCACCAGAGCGGAGAAGAGCACATTCTCGGCTGCGCGTCCCTGATGGGTAGGGATAACATAGTTGAAACCGGTGAGGCGGTTGATGGTCTCTTTGAGCTTGAACCAGCTGCGTGCGCCGGCATAGCTCTCGTCGCCAAGCATCAGGGCTGCCCACTGACGGTCGCTCATTGCGCCTGTGCCTGAGTCGGTGAGAAGGTCGATGTAGACCTGCTCGGCCGGAAGTTGGAATACGTTATAGTGAGCGTCTTTGATCCATTGTTCACGCTGCTCGCGGGTGCTTTTGTGGATGGGCTCGACCATTTTTATTTTCCACGATTCTGCAAAAGGAAGTTCCATGGTGTTTGTTTGGTTTTAGGTTGTTTGGATTTTATGGTGTCGCCCAGGGGAGCGGCCTTACCCGGTTTCCTGGTTTACGCTGCAAAGTTACAAATTTTCTTTTGTCCGCGCAACACTCATCTACCCCTTTTGACTGAAAAATAATACTGTCAAAATCTCTCTGACATATCTTTTTAATGACTGAGGGTACTTCCGCAAAGATCGCATAACCTCTTGCCGGAAGCACCCTCTTGTGGATGTGTTGTTTCGTTTTTATTCCTCTATGGGAATTGTGTAAAGACCTAAATCTTTCCAGAGCGACTCCATGGGCTTGCCGTCAATCCAATAACCTATTTTGTACATCTCAACAAATGCTGTGGAATCTTTGCTAAGGTTCTTGAGAATTTCAGCTCTTTCACTCTCATAGTTCTTGTTGTATACAGCGTATACTTTAATTGTGTGGTTGATGTTTTTCGACGGCCACACAAATTTGTAACTGTAAGTGATGGGGCCTGCTTTAAGATTTTCCCAGGGAATATCTACCGGTGCAATCATGTATCTGTTTATGAGTCGATAGCCTTTCATGTCAATCGGGGTAGAATTGCCGGGAACGTCCATAACCTCACCGTAACGATACTGTTTGCCGTTGTACTCAAAATACCAGTCGCTGTTTTTGAATTTTTTTTCGAACCATGCGTCATCCATAAGGAGCTCACGGTTGTTGTTTCCGGTAAAGTTGATGTACATATTCACTCCGTAGAGTATTCTGTCTCCCATGAGAAAATCATTGGACAAAAGCTCTTTCATCGAGTAAAGATTCTCGCTGTCTGACGGGGGATCTTGCGGTGGCTTGGGTTCATCATTGTTGTCGCTGCAAGCCGTAAGGACTGCAACAAACAGAGTTATGAAGAGCACGGTGCTCCATTGTTTTAATCTTTGAGGTTTTTGCATGAGATTCTAAGCGACTTGCATTTTGTTCTTGAGAGGAGATTTACAATCATGAGCAAGTCATTTAAGTATGATATAAATCTTCGATGCAAAGATAATAATAAAATTTGACATACCAACTATAAATGGAATATTTTTAATTATTACTTGTATTTGGGAAGTTGGGGGGTAATTTGTTTAGAATTATCTTAATTTTTATTTCATAAATTTGAATTTTAATGTTGAAGATTCAGATTATTTTAATAGGGACGGCTTGGTGGGAAAAAGTCTGAACCATAGTGTGTGGTGGCGAGTTTTAAGGTGATGGGAACGATGAATTTTGGAAGTACGCGTCTTTTGTTTAATTTTGTAGAAAATTATGGCGCTTTTTACGCAATTAAACGGCTCGGAGCCTTACTACGGCCTCTTCAACGACAGTTTCCCTCCTATTCTCGACGGGGTGACGCTGACGGTGCAGAATTATGTGAACCGCTTTGTGGCCAAGGGGTTGGATGCGTGCGTGGTTACGCCATGGAATCCTGTTTCGGTGCAGGTGGGATGCCCGGTGATAAAATATTTCTCGCTGCCTATAAGCAACCGAAAACCCTATCGCTACGGTTACCCCAAGTTAGACCCTTTTATATGGTCGCGTCTGCGCAAGGCTCCGTTCCGAATCCTTCATGCACATTGCCCTTTTTCTTCCGGACGCTTGGCGGTATATGTCAAGAAGCATCAGAATGTGCCCTTGATAGGTACTTTCCACAGCAAATATAAAGCCGACCTTGAACATTCGTTTCACCGTGTGCCGTGGATGGTGCCTGTCATCATGCGGCGGATTCTGAATTTCTTAAATGCCTGCGACGAGGTGTGGATTCCGCAGGCTCAGGTCGAGGAAACAGTGCGTGAATATGGCTACAAAGGTCCTCTTACGGTTGTGGAAAACGGCAGCGATATGGCCGACGTGGAATATGATGAAAACATGCGGCGTGAGTCCAGGAGAAAGCTCGGCATGCCCGACGACGGCGTGTTGCAGCTCCTTTTCGTGGGGCAGCACATCTGGGAAAAGGGGCTCGCCGTGATTATGGATGCGCTTGAATATATGAAGGGCAAAATTCCCTTCCGCATGAATTTCGTGGGCAACGGCTATGCCCTCGGCGAGCTGCGCGAAAGGGTGCGCCGAAGCGGTCTCAGCAACGTGGTTACAATCAATGGTCTGGTGAACGACCGCAACAGGCTGCGCGATTTCTACTGCGCTTCCGACCTGTTCCTTTTCCCGTCTTTCTACGATAATGCGCCGTTGGTGGTGCGCGAGGCTGCCGCTTTCTGCACTCCCTCGGTGCTACTTGAAGGCTCAACGGCCGCTGAGGTGATTACCGACGGGCACAACGGGTTCCTGACTCATGCCGACGGACGCTCTTATGCCGATTTGATAATGCGTCTCGACGCCGACAGAGCCACTATTGATAAGGTGGGAAGGGCTGCAAAAAATTCTCTTATCAGCAGTTGGGATGACGTGGCCGATGAGGTCCTCGACCGCTATAATGTACTCCTCAAATCTTACCACCGGTAATAATATGTCTGAATCATCTCAAAACAATATGCCGGAAAAGTCGTCAGCGACAGTTGCCCCGCAGCCCGATAAAAACACTTTCTCGGTGTGGAAGGTGCTGTTGCCGGTGGCCATAGGCCTTGGCGTCGTGGTTCTGATGTTTTTGCATGATGCCCGGAAAGAGGATCTTTCGGCAGTGATGAGGTCTATAAACTTCACCGCTCACACCATCCTCTTTCTGTTGTTGGGCTGGCTCTTCATGATTGGCCGCGACGTTGGTCTGAGCTGGCGTTTCAGGGCTCTTACCGACCACAAACTCCGTTGGACACAGGCTTTTAAAGTCGATTTCCTCTGCGAGTTCACATCGTGCATTACACCCTCGGCAGTGGGTGGCTCCTCGTTGGGCATGATTTTCCTGAATCGCGAGGGCGTGGAACTGGGACGCGCCACAACGCTGATGATAACGACTCTCTTCCTCGACGAGCTCTTCTTTGTCATCTCTTGTCCGCTGGTTATCCTCTTCACCCCGGTAAATGAAATTTTCAATTCCGGCTCAGGCGCCTTCTCCAGCGGCATCAAACTCACCTTCTGGCTCGTCTATTCCGGCATCTGCCTCTGGACCCTGCTCCTCTTCTTAGGCATCATAGTGAAACCGGCCGCCATCCGCAACGTTATCATAAAGCTATTCTCCATCCGCTTTCTGCGTCGCTGGCAGCCGGCTGTCATAGCTTTGGGCGACAATATGGTGGCCACAAGCGTTGAACTGCGCAAAAAGCGTTTCTGCTTCTGGCTGGAAGTGTTTGGAGGCACCGCTCTCTCATGGACGTCGCGCTATATGGTTGTTAACGCCATTTTCATGGCCTTTCTCCCCGCCACGGTGAATTTTGCCGACCAGTGGCTCATCCTCGCACGTCAGTTTGTGGTGTGGGTTGTGCTCATGGTCAGTCCAACTCCCGGCGGCTCGGGTCTCTCAGAATGGCTCTTCACCGAATATTACAGCGATTTGATTCCTTCGGCAGGCCTGGCGCTGATAATGGCCATCTGCTGGCGACTGATTTCTTATTATGTATATCTGGCCATCGGCGCAGCCATAGTGCCGGGGTGGCTGAAAGATACTTTCAATTCTCTTCACCGTAATAAAGTAAAGAAAAATCCCCAATCACTCTCCGATAAATAATATAATGACCCGTTTTGCTATCATCATACCGGCACGCTATGCCTCCACACGCTTCCCCGGCAAACCTCTTGCGCTGTTAGCCGGAAAGCCCGTAATAGAACACGTTTACACCAACGCCGCCAAAGCCGGAATGCCGCTTTATGTGGCTACTGACGACGAACGCATTCGCCGCTGTGTGGAAGGTTTCGGTGGCAATGTCATCATGACGGCCTCAACGCACAGAAGCGGCACTGACCGTCTGTGTGAGGCTTTGCAGAAACTGCCTCAGCAGCCCGATGTGGTGATTAATCTGCAGGGCGATGAACCCTTTGTTACGGTGGCGCAGATAAAGGCTCTGGCCAACTGTTTCCGCGACCCTGAAACGCAGATTGCCACTCTTGTGCAGCGCTTTAAACCTGAACTCGGATTCGATGCTCTCTTCTCGCCGAATCTGGTGAAGGTGGTGTTCGACGATAATTTCCGCGCTCTCTATTTCTCGCGTTCCATCATCCCCTATACGCGCTCGGTGGAGTGGAAAGAGTGGCTGGCAACTACCGAATATTTCACGCATATAGGCATGTATGCTTACAGGGCGGAAGTCTTGCGCCGTGTTGCCGCAATGCCTCCTTCGTCGCTTGAAAAGGCCGAGTCGTTGGAACAGCTCCGCTGGCTCCAGGCCGGTCTGAACATAAAGGTGGCAATATCACCAACGACATCTTCAATAGGCATCGACACGCCCGAAGATTTGGAAGCGGCGGAAAAAGCGCTTAAACTCTGAGAAAATGGTCTATCCCCGCGACTTTGAACAGAAAATAGGCTTTACGCAACTGCGGTCCATGCTTGAGGCGCAATGTCTCTCGGAAATGGGACGCCGCTATTGCAGGAATATGGCAATGATGGTCGATTATTCGCGCCTTCTGCCGGTGTTGCTGCAGGTGGCTGAAATGAAACAGGTGCTTGCCTCAACGGCTTTGCCGCTGCAGGCGCTGCCCGACCCGTCAGAATCTCTGAATCTGCTCAAAGCCGAAGGCAGCCATGTAAGTGCCGAAAAATTCGGGGAGTTAAAAGCCTTTCTGCACACAGCCTCTCAGCTGCGCAAGTTTTTCTCGGCAGAGTCTGACAATGCATCTTCGCGGCCGCAGCTAACCCGCCGTTTCTGCAATATCCCCGACCTCACCGAGCCTTTCGAGGCTATCAAGAGGGTGGTGAACGATTATGGCCAGGTGCGCGACAACGCCTCGCCTTTGTTGGCTGACATACGCAGACGTATCTCGGCCGCTTCGTCAGCCATGCAGGGTATGCTCAGGCGCGTTATGGATACGGCCATAAAACAGGGCCTCATTGCAGCCGACACCACTCCCTCAATGCGCGACGGGCATCTCGTAATCCCCGTAACGGCACAGAATAAAAAAGCTATTCCCGGAATCGTCTTCGACCAGTCGGCCACAGGACGGACGTTCTACATAGAGCCGGCGCAGGTTACGGAGGCCAATAACACGCTGAGGAGTCTGCATCTCGACGAGCAGAAGGAGATAATAGAAATCCTCACGGCTCTGAGTACGGAAATACGGCCTTTCCTGCCCGATATGGAAGAGGCTGCCGCCCAGGTGGGTCTCATTGACTTCATAAGAGCCAAAGCAAGGCTCGCAAAAGAACTGGGAGGCGAGATGCCCTCCCTTTCGCGACGCCCTGAAATAGACTGGTATCATGCCGTACACCCCGGTCTGCTGTTGAGTCTGCGCAAGCAGGGTCGCGAGGTCGTTCCGTTGCAGCTGCGCCTTGACGCCAAAACTCGTATTCTCGTAATCTCAGGTCCAAACGCCGGCGGAAAATCGGTAACGCTGAAAACTATCGCCATTGTGCAGTATATGATGCAGTGCGGTCTCCTACCAACGCTATACTCAAACTCGCACATGGGCATCTTCACGAAGATTCTCATTGACATCGGCGATGAACAGTCGATTGAAAACGACCTTTCCACTTATTCCTCTCATTTGCGCAATATGCGCGTATTCCTGACCAAATCAGGTCCAGATACGCTATTCCTTGCCGATGAAATGGGCTCCGGAACGGAACCTCAGATTGGTGGCGCAATAGCGCAGGCTATCCTCAAAAAGCTTAATGAGGAAGGGGCCTTTGGGGTGGTAACAACGCATTATCAGAATCTTAAGTCGTTTGCCAATGAAACTCCGGGGCTTGTCAATGCAGCCATGCTCTACGACCGGCAGCATCTTCAGCCTCTCTTTCAGCTGTCGGTGGGTACGCCGGGTTCTTCTTTCGCTCTCGACATAGCCCGCAAAAGTGGCATTCCCGCTGATGTCATCTCAAACGCTAAGGAGATTGCCGGCTCCGATTACGTAAACATCGACAAATATGTGCTCGACCTGACGCGCGATAAAAAATACTGGGCCGAGAAGCGGCTTTCCATCAAGGAAAAGGAGCATAAAATCGACAGTATGACGGATGACCTGAGGGCTCGCGCCGACGAGATAAAGCAGCGGAAAGCTGAAATCATTCATCAGGCAAGGCAACAGGCGCGCGAAATCCTTGACTCGGCAAATGCCCGAATCGAAAATACTATTCGGGAAATCAGATCCTCACAGGCCGAAAAGGAAAAAACTCAGGAAATACGCCGTCAGCTTGAAGATTATCGTCGCAAAGTGCAACAACAGGACGATAAAGGCCACGACGACAGCGTACTAAATTTTCCTCAGCGCAAAAAGCACGACAAAAAGGTGCGCAAGGAAAGCGCTAAGTCCGAAACGCCGCAGGAGAAACGTCCTCTCCAAATCGGCGACTATGTAAAGATTCCCCCTTCTTCGCTGCCCGGGAAAATTATTGCCATAAATGGCAAAATGGCTCAGGTAGCCCTTGGCGCTCTGCGCACAAATATTGAACTTGACCGCCTTACTCCGGCTAAAGCACCTAAAAATCAGCCCGTTACGCCCACGGTGTCAGTATCTACAACCGATGATTCGCGTCGCCGACAGCTCGATTTCAAGAATGAAATTGACGTAAGGGGCATGAGGACCGACGAGGCGCTGCAGGCGGTTACATATTTCCTCGATGACGCCCTTCAGTTCCAGATTCCCCGGGTGAGGATACTCCACGGTACTGGTACGGGAGCTTTGCGCATGGCTATCCGTCAGTACCTCCAGGCAAGCCCGACGGTAAAGTCATTTCACGACGAAGATGTGCGTCTCGGAGGCGCGGGAATTACCGTTGTCAACCTTAGCTGACTCTCGCCATGGCTCGCTTCATCAATAAAGAATTCGATAGCCCCGAGCTGCAGGAATTTCTCCACAATTTGCCCGAAGCATTTGCTCACGGCGGCAAGTGTATATATAAGGGGCGCAACACCCTCAAATCCTTCCGCATAGGCAACAACGAGTTTGTCGTCAAGGAATTCAAACCCCTGAGCCGCTTGCGTGCATTGCTTTATCTGGGGCGAACTTCCAAGGCTGAGCGTGCCTATCGCTACGGGCTCGAAATACTTAACCGAGGCATTATTACCCCGGGTCCCGTTGCCGCTCTCGACATACACCGTGGCCCTCTGTTGCATCGTTCTTATTTCATCTCAAAGCCGCTCTACGCGCCCGATATGACCTTCATACGCAAAGCGCATTTCCCGGAGGCAGAAGCCCGCACACTGGCCCGGTTCCTCTTTCAGATGCAGCAGCGAGGCATCCTGCACGGCGACATGAACCTCACCAACATCCTCCTTTATAATGCCGCCGCTGACAATCCCCTGCAACGTTACGCCATCATAGACACCAACCGCTCAACCATCCTTCGCCCCGGCAAACAGCCAACCCTGCGCCAACGCGCAGCTAACCTCATGCGCGTAACCCATCGCCGCGACCTGCTCCGTTACATCCTCCTCAACATACCCTCCCCCTCTCCCCGCATCCTCACCACCCTCACCTTCCGCAACCTCCTCCGCATGGAAGCCCGCAAACGCCTCCTCCACCGCCTCTTCCGCCACTAACCCGAGTCTCATGATACTTTACAGTCAGAAGTTATCGTTTGCCTCTTTGTCTGTTCCGCAATAGTGAAAGCATTTGAGGCGAGATGCCAATATACTGAGCCAGAATTCTCAAAGGTTTACTTTTTATAAGAGTCTGAGGCTGAAATACTTCCAAAAGAGCATCTCTTTTTTCATAGAATTGTTCCAACCTTTGTGATGAATCAGTCAACGCTCTGCTATAATAATAATGTTCAAGAGCAAATAATTGACCGCGCAGCAAATTAATTTCAAATTTCAGTAATTCGGGAAATTTTTCTTGAAGAAGACAATATTTATAATGACTTAAAGACCATCCACTGCAGTCTGAAAGAGCTTGAAGGCCCAGAACAGATTTTTTCTGCAGGAAAATAGAGTGGAAAGAAGTGAAGATGTCGCCGGCTCCGCCAAAAAAATAGTATCTTCCTTGTTCTTTTTAGTTGTATAGACACGACAAAGGCCAGTGGATATGAAAATCCATTTATCATTTATTTTTCCTTTGACCGAAATATTATCTCCAGCCTGTCTCTCCCAGGGGGAAACAAGTTTTTCTATTGCATTCATACAATCGATTGATAAAGGATATTCTGCAGTTAAAATTTCTGTTAAAGAAAATTTGCGTGACGGATTATGTTTATCGTTCATGTTCATACAAATTAAATTACAAAGTTAAAGTATTTCCCGAAGTGATTTTTTAAAATATTTAAAAAAAATTCATTATAGAACTTTTTTTGTGTGCTTAACTTTGCATCAAAAAACAAAGGACATGAAAAAGCTATTATTTATCACCATCGCTGTCATGGTGTCGATAGCTGCAATGGCTGATGTGTGGATATCTCCCGGACAAGGTCGCACATATACGCTACTGCAACTATCACAAATCGCTGCCTCAGGCGTAAAACGGCCTCTGCCCAAGTTGGCTCCTCAGGCGTTCACACTTAACGATACTATCGTTATCTCAGTGAACGATACTCTTGAAATTGAGAATAAAGACAACTTCCAGCTGAAGGATGTCAGTGGTTCTATATTTGTAGACGGAGCAGTAAAGATGTCTCCGAAGGATTCGGCCACAATAAGATGTATAACCACTTTTAGTGGAGAATCTTCCAAACCCGGACAAATGGTCTTTAGAAAAGGCGCTTCAAACGCTATAATCCGTAACATGCGGTTTGAAAGGATTTCTGTTCGGTGGAATTCAGATAGTAGTCTCGATATACGAAATACCGTATTCACCAAGATATGGAATAGAAATGCTCTGCAGTTCGTCTCTCGTCCTCCAGCTCAGCATATAGTTTACAACAACACATTTATCGATTGTCACAAAGTCGCAATTTCGGTAAATTCAACTCTGACTAAGAAAACAGAATGTGGAATAGACGTACAAGGGAATACTGTTTTAAACTGTGGCGACAGTGTTAGTAATACTATGCCTGTCATAGACCTTATGGTTGGTGGAGCATTACCTGTGTCTGTGGAAAACAATACAGTCATTGGAAACAAATTTGACGCAGGAGGCATACGTGTCTACAATGGATTAAACACAAAGGGGGAGAACAACGTCCTTATAAAAGGTAACACTGTAAAAGGAATGGCTTTTGGTATCAATGTTACAGGTGGTCAGGCTGCTCGCATAATTGACAATGTATGCGAAGATAATCATTACGCCAGAAATACTTTCCTTGGTTATGCTATTGGTATAATGAATACAATCTCTGCAAATGGCATAGGCAAAACAACATGGGTGGAAGGTAATACTATGAAAGGCAGTCAGATAGGACTGTACGTCTCCGGAAAGAACACTAAAGCTAATGTAGGTAATGTTGAGCTATCCGGCTCTTCAAGTTATAATCCCGGCAACAATAAATTTGATCAAAATGGCTTTGAACAAGTCGATGGCGGATATATCTATTCCTTGAACAGTCCATGCGATTTATACAACAACACCCCCAATGATATGTATGCTGAAGGTAATACATGGGGTGCGAATGCCACAACCGATGAAGAAATCAGGGCAAGAATAAGAGATTTTTATTTTAAAGATATGCTGGGGAAAGTATGGTTCCGAATCGGACAGGATGGCGTGGAAAGCACTGAAGCTGACGTTATGATTATTGCGATTTACGATCTGCAGGGTAATCGACATAAAACGGTTACTTCGGGAATCAACATCGTGCGCTATTCTGATGGATCCATACGCAAAATCATGGTGAGATAATTTCAATAAAATAACCAAAGAGTATGCAGAAGAGAGTGTCTTTGACTCTCTTCTGTTTTGTTCTATCTTGTCTTTTACTCGATATTCTTGCTTTATTAGTTGTTAATACGTTATAGTCCCCAAAGCAATTTCAAAGAATGAATGGAGGGCTGTTGTTCTCTTGTATAGGAGTTGAGAATCACGAGACAAGGTATGAGAACATTCGGCTTCGTTTTTGCAGCTTGGTTAGGAGCCATGCCAATGCAAAGGAGATTACAAAAGCACAAGAGATTATAATGCCTTTAGATGCTCCGTTGGTAAATATCACCAAAGAAAGCAACATCAGCACATACATGTGCATGTAATATATCCAAGCACTTTCGTGTCGCATGGTAAGAAAAGTAGGCCGGGGTTTACATTTGATTGCAAGGGCTATAATAATAAGAGCCAAACCGCCTGTAAGCTCCCATAATGGCATTGTAAGAACTCGCAATACATAACTTAAGCAAAGTAGCAAAGCCGCGAAAATATACCTGTTGATTTTTATATTCGCCTCATATTTCTTAAGATAATACCCACAAAGTATAAATCCGCAACCGCCAAAGGCACGTTGAGGAGTATATGTGAAAAGTTTCGGGAATAAATCGCTGTGAAGTAGATAAAAAGACGATGCAGCCAAAGCACAAATATAGATAATGTGTACAAAAGCACGAAGCCTTTGTCTATTAGGCAGAAAACTCTCTATGAGGAAAAATATTGCTTGGGCATATAAAAACCAAAGTGGCCATGCATAAGCTTCTTCTCCATAGAGTAAAACGTTGATGATATATACAACAACGCTCTTTGCGTCAGGAAATCCACTGTATAATTGTAATGGGAAATAAATAAGCATCCAAATTGCCCATATCCGAAGCATTTTCATTCCTCGGACTCGTAATTTGTCCGGAGAATTGATGATTTTGTAAGCAAAATAACCGGATACAATAAAAAAGAAAGGTACGGCCAACCTAATCAGCCACCGTATAACCTCCGGATATATTTCATGACCAATATCGAAAACAGGAGGGAAATGGATAAGAATTACGGCAAAGGCCATGATAAACTTAAATATATCAATGCCGGGTATATCTTTGACTGCAGTTTCACAAGCTTTGTTTTTCCATGAGCGAATAGATGAAAGCATACCACAAAGGTATGAAATTTTTTTGATTTATCAATTTTGTCCGCGAAATATTTTTAGTCTATCACAATCCTTAATCTCCTTAACCTCCCAAACTTTCCCTTCCTCTGCTTCCTATAATTTTGGTGCCGGCGAAGGCTTTAGCCTCGAACCCCTCTCGGCGAAAGCTTTAACCTCAAGCCCCTAAGCCCTCTTAAGCACCTTACCCTCCCTAATCTCCTTAATCTCCCTAAGCCCCTTAAGCGCTTTGCCGCTTTGGTGCGCTCAAAAATTTGTTTTGGCTCAGCGCTTCAGCGCCCCTCCCCAAAATTCCCATAGCTCCCATCACTCCCAAAACTCCCATTCCTCCCGCCCTGGCTGGCAAGAGTATGTTTAACAAAATT
>ERZ772818.2796-NODE-2796-length-12717-cov-6.220028_pt1 | contig 12717 bp, 5 predicted proteins | sample MGYA00580837_ERZ772818 | MGnify/ENA primary metagenome ERZ772818 (study PRJEB29015, sample SAMEA2737671) | human gut metagenome | biome: human gut; feature: human-associated habitat; material: faeces | place: China | collected 2012 ...
TGAAGGACATCTTCGCGCAGACCCCGTCGGAATAATCGCATGGTGGTCTGTCACCTTGGAGTTATCGAATACCTTTTTCGATTTCAGCAGCTTTTTCCCGGCCAGCGAAGCCGTATAGCCCGTATAATCTTTCAGTCCCTCCAGAATTTTAGGACACTTCGGATAAATGTCATCACTCAGATACGTTGTATCCACACGCGGATAAGTAGCCACCTTTTTTTCGTAGAGCGACTGGATAACCTGCAAAGTCATGTCTGCCGAATAACTGAATTTCTTGTTGCATTCCACCTGCAGCGAAGTCAGGTCGAACAGGCGGGGAGGAGCCTCCGTCCCTTTCTTGGCAGAAACATCCGTTACGGTGAAAGGAGCATTGCGCACGGTTTCCAGAAACTGCAAGCCCTCTTCCTTCGACGAAAACTTTCCCTTGGTCGCATTGAACGTCACCTCACGGTACACCGTTTTCAATTCCCAGTACGTTTCCGGCTTGAAATTCTGTATCTCCAGCTGGCGTTTTACAATCAGTGCCAGCGTAGGCGTCTGTACGCGGCCTATAGACAGCACCTGCTTGTTCTGTCCGTATTTCAGCGTATAAAGACGGGTGGCATTCATGCCCAGCGTCCAGTCACCGATAGCCCGGCTCAGTCCCGCTTCGTACAGCGGCTGGAAATCCGACTGGTCCTTCAGGTTGGCAAACCCTTCGCGTATCGCCTCTTCCGTCAGCGACGAAATCCACAGACGCTTCACCGGACATTTGGCACCGGCCTTTTGCATCACCCACCGCTGTATGAGCTCTCCCTCCTGGCCGGCATCCCCACAGTTGATAATCTGTTCCGCTCCCTGCATCAGCTTCTCGATGATGGAAAACTGCTTTTCGATGCCCGGGTCGTTAATCAGCTTGATGCCGAACCGTGGCGGAATCATGGGCAGACTGCTCAGGCTCCAGGCTTTCCACGAAGGCGTATATTCGTGCGGTTCCTTCAGCGTACACAAGTGCCCGAATGTCCAGGTCACCTGGTATCCGTTTCCTTCTATATATCCTTCTTTTCTGTTTCTGGCTCCCAGCACCTCAGCAATATCTCTGGCCACACTGGGCTTTTCGGCAATACAAACTATCATACTTTTCGTGTTATTTGTTGCAAAGTTAGAAAAATAAAACTGTACCTTTGCGCTTTATTTGTAAACTTTAGACTGATTAAGTATGATTCTTAGACGATTGTTTGGGTTTAATCCCAAGGTAACTACCGTCCGTACGGAAATTCTGGCGGGTATTACTACGTTTCTGACGATGGCCTATATTCTGGCTGTAAATCCGAATATCCTGAGTGCTACGGGTATGGATAAAGGTGCCCTGTTCACCACCACAGTCGTAGCTTCCGCCCTTGCTACCCTGCTGATGGCTGTGTATGCAAAGTTGCCATTCGGACTGGCACCGGGTATGGGACTGAACGCCTTTTTTGCCTATACGGTCTGCCTGACCATGGGCTACTCGTGGCAGTTTGCCCTGACAGCCGTATTGCTGGAGGGACTTATTTTCATTCTGCTCACGGTGACCAACCTGCGCGAGAAGATAGTAGACGCACTGCCTCTCACCCTGAAGAACGCCATTGGCTCCGGCATCGGCCTGTTCATTGCCTTTCTGGGATTGCAGAATGCAGGTATCATTGTCAATAACGATGCCACCCTCATCAGCCTGGGCAAGATTACTTCGGGTGCTCCCTTGCTCGGTTTGATAGGCTTGCTGATTACTTCTATTCTGCTGATTAAAAAAGTGCGCGGCGCACTTTTGCTGGGTATTCTGCTCACTACCGTTATCGGTATTCCGATGGGTGTCACTCATTTGGACGGGATTGTAAGTGCCCCGCCGTCAATGGAACCCATTTTCATGCAGTTCCAGTGGGAACATATCTTTACGAAGGAAATGGTGATTGTGGTCTTTACCTTCCTTTTTGTAGACATGTTTGATACGATTGGTACGCTGGTAGGAGTCTCTACCAAAGCCGGTATGGTGCGCGACGGAAAGATTCCTCACCTCAAGCAAGCCTTTTTGGTCGATGCCGTAGGAACCACTGTAGGAGCCATGCTCGGAACCAGTACCATCACCACCTTTGTAGAAAGTGCTTCGGGGGTAGGCGAGGGAGGCCGTTCCGGTCTGACAGCATTTACTACAGCAGTCTGCTTCCTGCTGGCGCTTTTCCTGGCACCTTTCTTCCTGGCCGTACCCGGTGCAGCTACAGCTCCGGTCCTGATATTGGTAGGACTCATGATGATGTCTACCGTCAAGCAGGTAGATTTTTCCGACTATTCGGAATCCATTCCAGCTTTTATCTGCATTATCATGATGCCGCTGGCTTACAGCATTTCGGATGGTATTGTGTTGGGTATGATCAGTTATGTTGTTATCAATCTGCTTACCGGTAAATACAAGAAACTGTCGGTAGGAAGTTGCCTGCTGGCTGCTATTTTTGTATTGAAATTCTTTATATAATCAGTACCCTATTATCGTTTCATAACTGAGATGAACCTTTTGCATTTTTATGACGCATCTTTGTCATTTAAATGCGGAAGGTTTGTCTTTTTAATGATGCGGCAGAAAGATACTTTTTTTTATCTTTGTAGAAGCCATATAGAAGTTTTACCTTTAAGGCGGCACACATTTTAATACAATGAAGCTACATGAAAAAATACGTTCTCAATCTTGTTCTGTTACTAACGCTGCTTTCCGGGTGTAGCGACCGTATTCCGCATTACAACCAGGAGCTGTTGCAATTGGAATCTCGTGTCGGCGCAGTTCCGGACAGTGTCTACAGCCGTCTTGATTCATTTTGTATCGAAGAAATGTCAGCAGCCGACCGTGCGCTGTTTATTATCATAAAGACGGAGGCCGCCGATAAATTATACAAGGTTCACACTACGGACAGCCTGATAGCCGAAGCCAGAGGTTTCTTCGAGCATTCGAAAGATATTCCCAGACTTGCCAAGGCCTGCTATCTGGCAGGCAGAATCCATTCTGATTGGGAGGAATGGACTTTGGCAGCAGAAGACTTTCTGCAAGCGAGGAAACTGACCAAGCATTCGAGTGATTGGGTGCTGAGAGGACGGATTGCTTTTTTTGTAGGAGATGTCAATTGGATGAATCGTCTTTATCCAGAAGCACAAACTTATTTTCGTGAAGCATACTCCTGCTATGAACAGGCACTTGATACATTGAAAATGGTGTATACATTAAGGAGGATAGGAGAAACCTATATGGCAAATTATCAGACGGACAGTGCGATTCTTTTATATAAACAAGCACTTGTACTGGCTGAATTTACCCAGGAGCCTGATGCGAAGGTAAATATTTATCAGCGACTTGGATATATGTATCATGAAATGGGTGACTATAAACAGGCAATGGCCTACCTACGTATGGGAATAACCTGCTCTGAGACCAAATCTTACGCGCTTATTAACAATATAGGCCGTCTATACCTGCAGTTGAACAGGCTGGACTCTGCCCGTTATTATCTGGAGCAGGCTTTGGAATCTCCTTCTCTGCCTACACAATGTCTGGCAAACTTTCACATGGGAGAATTGTTGCAAAAGGAAGGAAAGCCGGAGGAGGCTTATGCCTACCAGAAGAAGTATGAGCTGTTAGTAGACAGTCTAGATAATTCCAAACAAACTAAAGATGTTATTCGTTTGCAGCATAGGCAAAAGGAGAAAGAACTGGTGGAAATCCATGAATCGCAGCTGCGGCTGAAAGATTATGTGATTGCAGGTTTGGCAGTATCTGCTGTTGTTGCTGCAGGGGCTGCCTATCGGTTGCGTTACAGAAAGATTTATTACCGGAGGGAAATCACAAAGCTCACCGATTGCATTCGCAGAAACGAGGCTGCCATCCGGCTGTTGAAGGAACAGAATGAGTGCCATTCGGAGAATGGTGCTTCCGAAACGGCATCCAAAGAGCAGATGGAACAGGAGAATCTTTATTTGCTGAAAAAGTTCGGCAAGTTAAATATGGAGCAGTGCCGGCGTAATCCGTATCTGAAAAGACTGTATGGCGGGAAGAAAGACATTGTACCGGTTTTCGGGCAGACTGAATGGGCTCAATACGATGAGGCCTTTCTTTCCGTGTATCCTTTTTTCACGTCTAGCCTGAAGAAATCTTTTCCGCATCTTTCAGAACAGGAAGTCCGCATTTGCCAGCTTTCGGTGATGGGTGTGAAAACATCTAAGGTGGCTGATGTGCTGCTGCTCCAGTCTGATACTGTTTCTTCGTATAAGCAGAAAATCAAGAAAGCATGCTTTCCCAACACTCTCGGAACATTGGAAGAATTGTTGCTGCCTTTTATTGTCGGCTAGATGCTACAAAAATCAGATTTTTTAGACGTTGATAATAAGACTAGTTTGTAATTCGTTGTTTTATAGTTGTTTATATACATGAAAAAGTGATTATAAACTTAGATTTTTTGATGGGAAAATCGCTTATTTTGTCTTTGTAAACTTATAAAAAGATATCTATAAAGTTTTTTAAAGGAGTCATAAGCTTTGTCGAATTTTATGAGGAATCTGTTATTTTTATTAGCTTTTACTTTATCGAATAATATTTACGCTCAGTTGATAGGAGAAGTAGTTGATTCGAAAAAGCTTCCGATAGCTTATGCAAACGTTTGTCTGTTATCGGAAGACTCTGTGTTTATAGCCGGATGTGCCACTGATGAGCAAGGAAAATTCAGTTTTGCAGAAACACCGGCATCTGCATTCTTGCGTATTTCGTGTGTAGGATATCAGAATTTGTATGAGAAACTGGATGCCCGAAAGCATCAGTATGTGCTGTCGCCGCTTGATATGAATCTGGATGAGGTAGTGATTACGGCTCATAAAAAAGCAATCAAAATTCAAGGAACCAATCTTATTGCTGATGTGGAGCATTCTTTGTTTCGCGACTTCGGTACGGCCAACGATATTCTGGATAAAATCCCGATGGTGTATGGCAAAGATGGTAATTATAGTGTTTTCGGCAAAGGCTCGGCTGTAGTCTATATCAACCGCAGAAAAGTAACCGATTTGTCAGAGCTTTCACGGTTGGATAGCAAGGATATTGCTTCTATCGAGGTGTTGAGAAATCCGGGTATTGCATACGATGCGGAAGTGAATGCGGTTATCAAGATAAATCTGAAGCGGAATTTTATTGAGGGCTGGGGCGTACGGGCTTCGGTTAAGGATGAGCAGGGTAGAAGAAACTCTGATAATGAGCAGGTGCAGGTGACGTATGGAAACCGGCGGGTGAATGTTTTTGCTACATTTGCCAATTCGTCTGCGCGTATGTCGACGGACCAGCATAATGTGGAGCTGATTGGTACGGATGAGCGTTTGTGGCAGCTTCAGACCGATATGAACGACTGGGACTCGAATTATTACAATCAAAATATAACGGGTGGACTGAGTGTCTATCTTAGCGACAGGCATACGGTTGGTGGACAGGTTTCGTATTCTAAGGAGACAGACCGTTCGGAAGGAGTGTCTTCCAGCCGGGTGATGGCGGACCAGACGGAGTTCGAGCAATTGTATTCGGTGATAAATTCGAATTCCAATTATAATCAGTGGAATACCAATTTGTATTACGAAGGAAAGTTATCGGATAAGCTGACTTTGAATTTTAATGGAGATATGTTGCGCCGGAAGGCAAACGATCATGGAATAAATAGCGAGAGTGGAACTTTGACAGAGCAGCATGAGGTGACAAGCCGTAACCAGAATAAATATGGAATTTATGCGGGGTTGCTTACGATGGATTATGCTTTTAATAAATCGGTGTCTTTTTCCTGGGGAACCAATATATCGTTTGTAGAAAACAAGTTGCATAATCAGACTTTTGATGAAGAACAGGCGTATAATCTTTCGGATTTGCATTCGGAAGAGACTAAATATGCTTTCTTTGCTGAAGGTGGGTATGGCAATAAGGCTTTTTCTGCCCGATTAGGAGTACGTTATGAGGTTTTCAAGATGCTTTATACAGACGACCTGGCTCATGCTACGCTCGAGGACCGTACTTATAACCGGTTTTATCCGTATGTTTCTTGTTCGTATTCAAGTAAGGATGTACGGATGGGGGTAAGTCTTTCTACGAAAGTCAGACGTCCCAGTTATTATCAGTTGCGCAACAGTACCGAATACTTGAACCGCTATACGATGTCCGAGGGAAATCCGATGTTGTTGCCGCAATATACGACCAGCTTGTCGTACATGGCGCAATATCGTGGGGTTACTTTTTCGCTGGACTATGAATGGGTGGATGACTATATGATGTCCAGTAACATCGTGAAGCAGACTGAGCCGCTGGTTGCTGTATCGAAGCCGGTGAACCTGCCGAATTATACGGCGCTTAATGCCAGTCTGGCTTATAATACGAAGATAGGTGTGTGGGAGCCTTATTTAAGTGCAAACCTGACGCGTACCTTTTTGGATATATACGATGAGAATCATGTGCGTATGAACGGAACTCGTCCGTATGTGATGGTATCGTTTAATAATTATTGGGAGCTGAAAAACGACTGGATGCCTTATTTGACATTGGGGTATAACAATGACGGGTATCTGCGTGAATATCGGGTAAAACAAAGTTTTTTGGTTGGGCTGGGACTGGTAAAGCGTTTGCTGGATAAAAAGCTGTATATCCGTTTAAGTGTAGATAACTTGTTGGGCACTAAGGAGCGGGAAGTGCGTTATGATACAAATTATATTTTCTCGAAAGAGAAATTCAGGGATAATCAGCGAATCGGACTATATGTACGCTATAGCTTTAATAACAAGAAGAAATATAAAGGAAAATCGGCTGCCAGTGAAGAAATTGATCGTATGTAAATTATTAAGCAGCCTGTCTTTATATGTGGCTGTATATTTTTAATGATAGCTGTATGTGGCTTTTTATTGGATTTTTTTATCTTTGTAGAAGCCATATATAAGTTTTACCTTTAAGGCGACACATCTTAATACAATGAAGCTACATGAAAAAATACGTTCTCAATCTTGTTCTGTTACTAACGCTGCTTTCCGGGTGTAGCGACCGTATTCCGCATTACAACCAGGAGCTGTTGCAATTGGAATCTCGTGTCGGCGCAGTTCCGGACAGTGTCTACAGCCGTCTTGATTCATTTTGTATCGAAGAAATGTCAGCAGCCGACCGTGCGCTGTTTATTATCATAAAGACGGAGGCCGCCGATAAATTATACAAGGTTCACACTACGGACAGCCTGATAGCCGAAGCCAGAGGTTTCTTCGAGCATTCGAAAGATATTCCCAGACTTGCCAAGGCCTGCTATCTGGCAGGCAGAATCCATTCTGATTGGGAGGAATGGACTTTGGCAGCAGAAGACTTTCTGCAAGCGAGGAAACTGACCAAGCATTCGAGTGATTGGGTGCTGAGAGGACGGATTGCTTTTTTTGTAGGAGATGTCAATTGGATGAATCGTCTTTATCCAGAAGCACAAACTTATTTTCGTGAAGCATACTCCTGCTATGAACAGGCACTTGATACATTGAAAATGGTGTATACATTAAGGAGGATAGGAGAAACCTATATGGCAAATTATCAGACGGACAGTGCGATTCTTTTATATAAACAAGCACTTGTACTGGCTGAATTTACCCAGGAGCCTGATGCGAAGGTAAATATTTATCAGCGACTTGGATATATGTATCATGAAATGGGTGACTATAAACAGGCAATGGCCTACCTACGTATGGGAATAACCTGCTCTGAGACCAAATCTTACGCGCTTATTAACAATATAGGCCGTCTATACCTGCAGTTGAACAGGCTGGACTCTGCCCGTTATTATCTGGAGCAGGCTTTGGAATCTCCTTCTCTGCCTACACAATGTCTGGCAAACTTTCACATGGGAGAATTGTTGCAAAAGGAAGGAAAGCCGGAGGAGGCTTATGCCTACCAGAAGAAGTATGAGCTGTTAGTAGACAGTCTAGATAATTCCAAACAAACTAAAGATGTTATTCGTTTGCAGCATAGGCAAAAGGAGAAAGAACTGGTGGAAATCCATGAATCGCAGCTGCGGCTGAAAGATTATGTGATTGCAGGTTTGGCAGTATCTGCTGTTGTTGCTGCAGGGGCTGCCTATCGGTTGCGTTACAGAAAGATTTATTACCGGAGGGAAATCACAAAGCTCACCGATTGCATTCGCAGAAACGAGGCTGCCATCCGGCTGTTGAAGGAACAGAATGAGTGCCATTCGGAGAATGGTGCTTCCGAAACGGCATCCAAAGAGCAGATGGAACAGGAGAATCTTTATTTGCTGAAAAAGTTCGGCAAGTTAAATATGGAGCAGTGCCGGCGTAATCCGTATCTGAAAAGACTGTATGGCGGGAAGAAAGACATTGTACCGGTTTTCGGGCAGACTGAATGGGCTCAATACGATGAGGCCTTTCTTTCCGTGTATCCTTTTTTCACGTCTAGCCTGAAGAAATCTTTTCCGCATCTTTCAGAACAGGAAGTCCGCATTTGCCAGCTTTCGGTGATGGGTGTGAAAACATCTAAGGTGGCTGATGTGCTGCTGCTCCAGTCTGATACTGTTTCTTCGTATAAGCAGAAAATCAAGAAAGCATGCTTTCCCAACACTCTCGGAACATTGGAAGAATTGTTGCTGCCTTTTATTGTCGGCTAGATGCTACAAAAATCAGATTTTTTAGACATTAATAATAAGGCTAGTTTGTAATTCGTTGTTTTATAGCTGTTTATACAAAATAAAAAGAGGCTTGAAACTTAGATTTTTTGGTGAATAAATCGCTTATTTTGTCTTTGTAAACTTATAAATAGGAGGTATTATGAAAAAACATTTGTTCTTGTTTGCGGGGATACTGACCATGATTTGTTTTTCTTCATGTAACAATGAAGAGGTTGCCCCACCCTTAGACATTCCGAGTAGTCTGTTTGATGTGAACGTAAAAAAAGTATTCTCTTTTGACGGCATGAATGCTGATGGATCAAACATTACCTTTAAAATGTTGTCACCTGTTGCACAAGAAAATGCAAAAGTATACGAAGCCGATTTGGAAATGACTGTTCCTGTTGCCATCCGAACATCGATTGACAGCAAGACCTATAGTCCTTTTAAATTTAAGGTGAAAGCTAAATCCACGGAGAATAGTATCACGCTGAATGGAGATTGTCTGTATGGTATTGGAGATGTAAAACTGTCCGTAGAAGGTGTTTATAAGGAAAATGTGGGCTGGGATACTTTATTCATAAACTTGAAGCGTGAAGCGCCTCAAGCTACATTTGCCGGTAATACTTATGAGCTGAAACTGAACGAAGAAACATTTAATCTGGATGAAATAGGTTCCCTTTATGATATAAATGGATGGAATCATCCTTTTCCGTTGATGCATTATGCAGAGGAAGGTATGACCTCTTATCTCAATTATTTAAAGGATGTAACTCATGATGCTGTTTATCGGTTTACGTTCCAGGCAGACGGGCGCCTTGTTGTACAGAAACGTACTTCGCAGACGGCGGATTTTGAAACATTGCCCGGACGGTTCAGATATTATGTGGCAGATGGAGAGATTGGATTTATTGAAATGGATAAGCAGTATGCTTATGAATTGATGCAGTTGTTGCTGGCTAATGAAGATGCTGATCCGTATGGGATTTTCGATGATACATACCTCTTTGGTGATACTTTTACAATACCGTTCTGTTATCGTTTGAAAGGGTCAACACTCTGGCTGGCTATAGGTGATAAGACCGGTCTGACCAATATGAATTCGATTTTATTTTATTGGAGAATGAATGCTGATGCTTATTATGACATAAATACTTCAGACCCGTTGGTGCTTGTTTATATGGAATGGAGTAAACGTGAAAATGACAGCAACCAGCTTTGGTGGAGATTGGATGAAAAATGAGTATTGTAAGGGTAGGTAAAGTGTAAGACTAAAACAGGCTGTTTCAAATTGAAATCTTTCATTTTGAAACAGCCTATATTTTTTATATTATTTTACTTCCTCTAAATATAAGATTCTACTAGAATAATCATTCTGTTTATGATAGTCAACAATATGGTTATAAGGTATTTCTAGCCCATTTTGCATTAAGTAAGTACCACTATATATTTTCCCTTCGAAATTAAGTGGTTTATTGTCTATTCGGTTCAACTCTGAGATACGATATTTTTTATTGGGATTGAGGCCTGCCATTATGACGCGGGGTAAATGTTGGTTAACAAAGTGTTCCGTTTTCCACCAGTAGAATACGGCTTTGTCTTTTTCCGGAGTAGTGTACATCAGCGAAGCTACTCCTAGATGGTCATAAGGTGATATAAGGCGATAAATATCTCCTAATTGTACAATAGAACGAATCTTTTTGTAATCTGCAATAGCTTTACGACATAACTCCTTTTCTTCTTCTGTCATATTTTTAGGCTGTATTTCCATTCCCAATCGTCCGCTCATAGCCACATCAATGCGGTATTTTAATGGGATAGTACGGAATGTTTGATGGTTGGGAGCTGCACTGATATGTGATGCCATGGCTATAGAAGGAAAGAAGTATGATGTACCCCATTGCATATAGATGCGTTGTAATGCATCAGTGTTGTCGCTTACCCAAAACTCATCAAAATAAGGTAAGTATCCATAATTGGCACGTCCTCCTCCGCTAGCACAAGCTTGCATTACCAAATTGGGAAATTTTTCCCGAATACGCTGGCATACTTTTTCGAATCCCTTGTGATATTCAATATACATATGGCTTTGATTGTCTCTTGTTAGGTAGTTTGAGCCATGATTCATGATAGCCATGTTAGCATCCCATTTGATATAGGCAATTTCAGGATACTTTGTCATTAATTCGTCCACTATTTTAAATACGAAATCTTGTACTTCTGGATTGGCAAGATCTAGTACAACTTGTGTGCCACCGCGTCCTAATACGGGTTCACGTAGAGGAGCTTTTAGTATCCATTCAGGGTGTTTTTCATATAGTTCACTGGTTGTGTTAGCCATTTCTGGTTCTATCCAGATACCAAATTTTATTCCATGTTTTTGAGCATCTCGAATCAGTCCTTCAATACCGTCAGGAAGTTTATTTTTGTCTACAGTCCAGTCTCCTAAAGAAGAATTATCACTTTTGCGAGGATATTTGTTGCCAAACCATCCATCATCCATAACAAATAATTCGCCACCCATAGATGCAATGTCATTCATCATTTGGTTCATACCTTCCTGATTAATATCAAAATAAACTCCTTCCCAGCTATTTAACAGGATATCACGTACGGTATTTCCATGAGCAAGTTTATATGTTCTTCCCCATTTATGAAAATTTCTACTTGTACCGCTCAGACCTTCGTCGCTGTAGGTCAAAGCCAGTATTGGAGTTTTAAAGACTTCGCTTTTAGGTAGTTTATATGCTGAATTTTCTTCATTAATACCAGCATAAAAATGATGGAATTCACTATCGTCTGTATCAATTCTTAATTTGTAGTTTCCTGTATAGCAGAGTGCAGCTCCAATAGCTCGTCCTCTATTTTCTTCTGGTTTCCCATCCAATGAAAATATAATTTCAGCATGAGCCGTGTGTGAGTTGCGTACTCCATCTTTATTTTTTATTATTTTCATACCTGGCTCCAAAGGTTCTTGACAAACTTTTCCTTCATTAGCCCATGAGCCATAAAGTGAAGTAAGCCATACATTACCCCTACGTATAGGTAGGTATGCGGATGCGAATTGGTTTAGGGTAATAGGCTTTTTCTCATTATGGCTTATTTCTGTCCATGTTTCAATTATATCTACATCTTGATAAGCTTTGTAATAAATGTCGACAAAGAATGGATATACCTTATCTTTGAGGTGAACTGTGGTTATAATAGTTTGTTCTTTTTTGTCTGTACTGACATTAATTACTTCCATTTGGGTAGACATGTTCCCGTCTGCATGTTTTACTGATAGAGCAGATTCTGTGGGACAGTTCATGCCATAAGTAGGATAGCCTGAAAGATTGGTATTACTTGTATAAGTAATATTTTTTAAATCAACTTCTGTAAGTTTGCTACCATAATATAAATGTTTTAGTTCTCCTCCAGTTGGAGCGTCAATTACTAATGAACTGTTTGTAGTGGAAATACAAATTGTTTGCGCAGTAATACTTGTACCGAATAAAAAAAATGCGCAAGTGAATAGAAAATTTTTTTTTGTTATGAACATATTATTTAGATATTAGATTATTCTGAGAACAAAAGTAGAGAATAAAATATTAATAAAATGATATTGTTTTGCCATAAACTGATAAAATATTGCTTGTTAAATCTAAATTACTAGTAAAGTTATTTATTCGGAGTTTCCCAAACTTTGGTTTCAGAACAAACGATGTCAGTCCATTGCGTACCACATTTTATTTTGAAGTCACCTTTTTCGAGTCTCCATTTTCCATCGTAACCGACAAAAGCAAGATCACTTCCTTTCAACTTCATGGTTACGGTTTTAGTTTCACCCGGGTTCAAAGAAATCTTTTCAAATCCACGCAAGCGAATATTGTCGGGAGTACTGCTGGCCACCATATCTTTCGAGAAAAGCAAAACTGCTTCTTTTCCCGGCATCTTTCCGGTATTGGTAACATCCACAGAAATAGTCAGTTCGTCAGCAGCCGTAAATACAGATTTATCCACTTTCAGATTACTATAACTATAAGTAGTATAGCTTAATCCATAACCAAACGGCCAC
>ERZ772818.2797-NODE-2797-length-12703-cov-10.427736_pt1 | contig 12703 bp, 9 predicted proteins | sample MGYA00580837_ERZ772818 | MGnify/ENA primary metagenome ERZ772818 (study PRJEB29015, sample SAMEA2737671) | human gut metagenome | biome: human gut; feature: human-associated habitat; material: faeces | place: China | collected 2012 ...
TGGCGCTGCTTCCCCAAAAGCGGTACGGCAGAGGACGCTATTCAGTTGTGGTGAGCGGAAGTATATCTCATCTCAATTACAATGGATAGCGTCGGAGTGTGGGAATGGGACGAGGAAAACAAAAAAATATTTTTGTAGTGAGCAAATGGTGCAACGGCTCCAGTAAATGTTTATTATTAAACAGATTGAATGATTTTGTTTTAAATGGAATATGTGGTTGATTTGCTTCGCTATCGAAGATATAATTACGGTAAAGTGTGATTTGAAGATATATTATTGTTTGTGTTTATAGGAAAACATTTTGTGATTGTAATTTGAAAACCTGACATTTTATGCGGAGGAGGAAATAAAATGAACGATAGAATAGATGCTGTTTTGGTTGATACCTCTGTATACCATAAAAAGCAATGTGATTTTGAGGGAATTACGAATTCAATTATTCCGATGCTTCTGCAATTACTAAGAGCAATGGAAGAGGTAATGCGTTTAGAATAGTGATCGACAATATTTTGAACGCTACTTGTGGTTTTATGGAGAATCTGCTATAATATCTATATTTGTGAGGAATGGGATTGATATTCTTTTCTTACTAAAATTACGGAAGGAGGGCTTGACAATGATGCTCAAAGGCGCGAAAATGGCTCGGCTCGGCTCGGCTCGGCTCGGCTCGGCTCGGCTCGGCTCGGCTCGGCTCGGCAGTAGTATTGCGCCTTTTTTTCAGTGTGTCAAGCTCTATTACATTAAATTATCGTGTAAAATCCGGAAGCAGGGTGAACTATGCCCTGATTTCGGATTTTTTCTTTTGTGGGAAGGGGGAACACTGCTGAAACTTTGCGCCTGATTGTCAGGTGTTGCGGATGCTTCAATCTATTTTATCGGTACACTTACTGCGGCAACAATTTTTGATGATTTAAACACATAGGAGGAATGAAAATGAAGAAAAAAGTTCTTAGCCTTCTGCTTACGTTGTGCCTTGTGATGGCACTTGTCCCAATGACAGCGTTTGCAGAGGAGGCACCATCGTTCGGCGGCGGAACAGGTACACAGCAAGACCCGTGGCTGATTACTTCGCAAGCGGATTTGATTGCTTTGGCAGAGTTCCTGAACTCCGGCAATGCAGAAACGTTTGATACTGATGAGAACGCACATGTTGGAAACTGCCATGGCTATTACTTCAAGCAAACTGCTGATATTGACCTGACTGGGGTAACGTGGGAACCGATTGGTTATTCCGGAGGCTACTATTTTGCGGGAAACTATGATGGTGATGGGCACACCATTTCTAACGCAACGAGCACAGGTAAGAATGATGCCGACGGCTTTGCTACGGCGGGCATTTTCGGGTGGGTCGCTTTCGGCTCGGTTGAAAATCTTCACGTAAAAAACGCAAACTTTGTGGCAATCGGTCAAAATAACTACAGTTATGTGGGCGGTATTGCAGGTGTGTGTTATGGCTCATCCATCGAAAACTGCTCGGTGGTGAATTCTTCGCTGGAGAGCAAGCGCAACAACAATAATAACTGTGCGGGAAGTATTGTGGGTTATTCCACTGGCGGAACATTTGAAAAGTGTGCTGCCGAAAACAACCAGGTTAAAACGATGGCTTATGGTGGTGGTTTTGTTGGTGAAGTAGACGATGATCCCGCATATGGAGCAGGTAAGTCTACATTCACAAACTGCTATACTGCAAACTGCTCTGTAAGCTCTAAAACTGATGATGTTCAGGGAGTGAGTTTGGTAGGTGGTTTTGCTGGTGAGATGACAGATTCCGCGTTAACTGTTAAAAATTGCTATGTATATCGGGCAATGCTTTCTACCGAGGGAACCGCTGTGCCCGGAATCAAGGCCACTGGCGTTTTCGCAGGTCACCTGTGGGGCGATAGTAGTATCGTTGTTACAAACTGTTTCTTTGGGGCTTGTGGAACAACTGAGAACGCTGGTACGGCCAGTGAAAAGACAGAAGAAGAATTTAGAAACGGCACGGTGGCAGGATTGCTGGGAGAAGCATTTGCACAGGTTGGCGACTATCCGAAAATCAATGGTCCTGCCGACTATAGCAGCGTAGATGCGGCCATTGCCAAGGCAAATGCCCTGATTAAAGATGATTACAAGGATTTTTCTTCCGTGGAGAGTGCAATCAATTCGGTGGTTCAGGGGAAGACACTGGCAGAGCAGGCGGAGGTGGATGCAATGGCGAAAGCTATCGAAGATGCGATTGCTGCCCTGCAATATAAGGATGCTGACTACACTAAGGTCGACGCAGCCATCTCCAAGGCAAATGCTTTGAAGAAGGATGATTACAAAGACTTCTCCGCAGTAGAATCTGCTGTCAATGCCGTTGTCCGTGGTAAAAACATTACCGAGCAGGGCGAAGTGGATGCCATGGAACAGGCTATCGAAACTGCCCTTTCCGCCCTGCAATACAAGGACGCCGACTACACCAAGGTCGATGCAGCCCTCGCCAAGGCAAATGCTTTGAAGAAGGATGACTACAAGGATTTCTCCGCTGTGGAAACCGCCGTCAATGCCGTTGCCCGTGGTAAGAACATTACCGAGCAGGGCGAAGTAGATGCCATGGCAAAGGCTATCGAAGATGCCCTTGCCGCCCTGCAATACAAGGACGCCGACTACACCAAGGTTGATGCAGCCATTGCCAAAGCAAATGCACTGAACAAGGACAACTACAAGGACTTCTCCGCTGTGGAAGCCGCCGTCAATGCCGTTGCCCGTGGCAAGAACATTACCCAGCAGGCAGAGGTTGATGCAATGGCAAAGGCTATCGAGGATGCAGTTTCCGCCCTGCAATACAAGGGTGCTGATTACACCAAAGTAGACGCAGCCATTGCCAAGGCAAATGCACTGAACAAGGACAACTACAAGGACTTCTCCGCTGTGGAAGCCGCCGTCAATGCCGTTGCCCGTGGCAAGAACATTACCCAGCAGGCAGAGGTTGATGCAATGGCAAAGGCTATCGAGGATGCAGTTTCCGCCCTGCAATACAAGGGTGCTGATTACACCAAAGTAGACGCAGCCATTGCCAAGGCAGATGCTCTGAACAAGGACAACTACAAGGACTTCACCGCCGTGGCAGCTGTCGTCAATGCCGTTGTCCGTGACAAGAACATTACTAAGCAATCCGAAGTTGATAAGATGGCAAAGGCAATCGAAGATGCCATTGCCGCCCTGCAATACAAAGACGCCGACTACACCAAGGTTGATGCAGCCATTGCCAGGGCAAATGCACTAAACAAGGACAACTACAAGGACTTCTCCGCTGTGGAAGCCGCCGTCAATGCCGTTGCCCGTGGCAAGAACATTACCCAGCAGGCAGAGGTTGACGCTATGGCAAAGGCCATTGAAGATGCGATTGCTGCCCTGCAATACAAGGACGCAGACAAGACCACCCCGGCACCTGCTGCCACGGCCACCCCGGCTCCTGCTGCAACAACCACTCCGGCACCTGCTGCCACGGCCACACCTCAGTACACCATTCCGCAGACCGGCGACACAAGCAACCCTGCTTTGCTGGTTGTCCTTATGCTTGTCAGCGGTAGTGCAGCCATTGGAACAGCCGTTGTTGCCAGCAAGAAAAAGCACAACAGATAACTGAACAGCCCCCTCGCTCCATCTTCCGGGCAAAGCAAAAGCGCCGCAGCGATGTGGCGCTTTTCTATTGCCACAAAGCAGCAAATAGCGGGTTTCCCCACCATAAGTGATAAGTTATATTCCCCACCATCGTAAAGCCCCTCATACAATGACAATTTGAAAGTCACTCTGGGTATCAAGTAATACTCCACAAAAAGAAAAAGCGCTCACCGTGAAAGGTGGGCGCTTTTCTCTTTTTTAATCAGTACTTATAAAAGGTATATCACACCAGCATATCGAACAGTCCAATCATCAGAGGCATCGTCATGATGGAAAGCAGCGTACTCAGAACATACAATGCACTTGAGTGCGCCGCATCACGACTGTAGAGTTGCGCCATTGAGGTGACTGTCGCACAAGACGGCGTAATAGCCGATAGATAGACTGTCATTAAAATTGCTTTACCATCTGCAATCCAGTCAGATGCGTGGAACACGCGAAGTAGCAGCAGAACAATGATAGGAACTACAATCAGACGAAGTGCAACGGGAAGATAGTTGCGCGGTGTGCAGAAGACTTTCTTTAACGGTACTTCCGCAATCGCCATACCGGCCAGCAGCATACCCATAGGTCCTATCATAGCACCTACGCTGCTGAGCGTACTCACGATAGGTGTAGGCAACGAGATATGCAGAAGGTACAAGAGCGCACCGACGACAATCGCAATCAGATTGACATTGGTCAGAATCTTCTTCCATTCAAGTTTTGCGTCCTCTTGCAGGCAGGCACTTGCGTGCGTCCAGAGAAGAATCAGCTGAACGATGACAAAAGCGCAGGAATACACGACATATTCCTTGCCGAGCAAAGCCTGAACCAGAGGGATGACGAGCGCAGCCGCATTGCTGTATATGATGTTGACCTGCTCCACGACATCCAATCTGAGTGGCTTCTTAAAGATGGCATTGAGGACCAGAAACACGACATGCATTCCGACCGCTATGCCCATCGAGTACAAGAGTCCTGTGCGAATCTGCGGCGTATCATCGATTTGAAATGCGTTGAGAACAACACACGGCATGACCAGATACACGAAAACTACGGACAAAACCTTGCTGTCTGAGGCTTTCAGAAGCCCTGCCTTGACGACTACATAGCCCATCAGAAGAACGATAAACAGCTGGGCTATCTGCTGCATGAGCAATATACTGACTTCCATAATAATCCCTTCCTTCGATTCAGAATAGCGTACTCCTTTCTCTGGAAAGAGTCAATATGCAACATGACGGAAGTTTTTAGAAAAAGGCGAAAATCAATGGCTAGTGGCAAAGACTAAGAGTTAGCCATATGTACTGGATACTATGCACAGTTTCGTGATGTGCTAATTATGCAAACAGTAAAACTTGATAGAGAAGTTGTAAAATCTATAAAAATAAATGTAAACACGATATTTTCTTTGGTATAATATAGTTAAGAAGCTACCCCCTAAAGTGAAGGAGGTTTACTATGAAAAGGAGAGTTAGTACAGCGAAAAGAATTGTTGCTGTAGCCTTGGCTGCTACGGTTGCGGTTTCTTTGACCGGCTGTAAGAAGAGAAAAAACAACACTAATGCGGCAAGCTCGGATGCGTCCACGAGCCAAAGTCAGGCTGCGGTTCCGGAAACACCAGAAGTAACCGCCACACCTGCACCGACGGCTACGCCTGCACCGACCGCCGCGCCCGCTGAGAACACCGATAAGAAAGACAACACCACCAGCGAGCCGACTAAGACAGAGAAGCTGAGCACCGGCACTTCGACTTCCGGCGGGACGACAAAACCGGCAGCGACAAAAACACCGGCACCTGCTCCGGCAGCTACTCCGGCTCCTACCGCAAAGCCTCAGGTAAAATATACCTTCACGGTTCGCCGTCATGAGGCGACCTGCACCACGCAAGGCTACGATGAGCATATCTGCCATGAGTGGGGCGGCATGAACTACAATGACCGCTTTGTTCCGGCAAAGGGACACAGCTGGGATGGCGGTACAGTCACGAAGGCTGCTACTTATACCGAGACCGGTATCAAGACCTTCAAGTGCAAGGAATGCGATGAGACGCGCACAGAGGAAATCCCGTCTCTCAACAAGACCTATCATATCAAGAGCGTTGTTGCTCCGACCTGCACCGCTGAGGGTTATACCATCTATGAGTGCAACGAAGTCCCCGGTCTGACCTATAAGGGCGATTACAAGGCAAAGCTGCCGCACGCCTACGATGCCGGTAAGGTCACAAAGCCCGCTACCATCTACGAGAAGGGTGCGAAGACATTTACCTGCACCTCTTGCGGTGCTACTTACACGGAGGATATCCCGGTAGTCGAGAAGACATGGCATAAGGGCACTACGGTAGGGCCTACCTGCACAGAAAAGGGCTATACCATTTACATCTGCGACCAGGATTCCGCTCTGACCGAAAAACGCGATTATACGAATGCACTGGGGCATGCCTGGGATACCGGTACAGTCACAACGGCAGCGACCTGTACGACAGCTGGCGTTAAGACCTACAAGTGCCAGAATACCGGCTGCGCAGAGACTAAGACCGAGGAAATCCCGGCTCTGGGTCATAAGTGGGATGATGGTACTGTCACCAAGGCTCCTACCTGCACCGAGGACGGCGTCAAGACCTTTACCTGCAAGAATGATGGGAGCCACACCTACACGGAACCTGTTCCTGCGACTGGACACGCTTGGGACGAAGGCGTTGTAACGAAGGAACCGACCTACGAAGAAGACGGTGAGCGCACCTATACCTGTCAGAATGACAAGACCCATGTGCATAAGGAAGTAATTCCTGCATTGGGCTATACCTTCACGGAAACTGTGGTCGCTCCTACCTGCACAGAGGACGGTTACACGCTGCATACCTGCAATGAGAATCCCGCAAAGACCTATCAGGATACGCCTGTTGCTGCGTTGGGCCATCAGTATAAGGAAGTCACTACTCCCGCTACCTGTGGCGCTCCTGGCAGCGTAGACAATGTCTGTGAGCGCTGCAACGATAAGCAGCATGTGAGTGACATTCCTGCTACCGGCGAGCATCAGTGGGATGAAGGCGTTGTAACGAAGGAGCCGACCGCTACTGAGACCGGCATCAAGACCTTTACCTGCACTGTCTGTAGCGCAACAAAGACCGAAGATATCGTCAAGGTACATACCCACGATTACACGCGCCTTGGCGAAATCGTCAAGGAGTCTTCTTGTGAGACCGAGGGCGAGCGTTGGGTGTACTGCAACTACGAGGGCTGCAACGACAGAGTCTTGAAGCCTATGGCAGCTATCGGCAGCCATGATTGGGACTTTGCAAATGCCGAGTGTCTGAAAAAGGCTACCTGCACCGAGCAAGGCACTATGCTGATGCACTGCAAGCGTGACGCTTCTCATACCATGACTTACTCCTACGGTGGCACGGGTCATGTCTGGGACGAAGGCACTATCACCACGCAGCCTACCTATGATGAGTATGGCGTCAGGACGCTGCATTGCAAGAACTGTAACGCGACTACGACCGAAAAGGTTCTCCCCACAAAGTATACCTTTACTGTGACTGTCGTCCAGCCGACTTGCACCGAGGCCGGCTACACGATGCACAAGTGCAACGAAGATGACAGCTTTTCTTACAAGGACAACATTGTACACTCCACCGGTCATCATGCCGCTAAGCGTGTCATTGAGCCCACCTGCAAGGAAGAGGGTCGCACCGAAATCTACTGCCCCGTCTGCGGCGATGTGAGCAGCATTATCAATACCACACCAAAAACCAACAACCATACTTGGGATAACGGTGTCGTTACTACTGAACCCACGGCTGAAAAAGATGGCGTCAAGACCTATACCTGCACAGTTTGCAATGAAACGAAGACTGAGACCATCCCGCGCCTGAACGCCAGCGGCAAGTAAGCTGTGAGCCTTTCAAATCAGTTTACGGTGTATCCTATTTGTACGCCGTCGAGATAGCTATCAGGAATTGCTGAATAAGGTGTTAAAATAAAGGGGGGGGGGAAAAAACGATGCCCGTCTGGGCAAGTGCCAAAAATTTTTGGCAAATTCTGTGCAAGCTGCGGAAGCTAATGGATATCATTGCAAAGTAACGCGAAATGCGTTACAATAAAGTTGAGGCGATAACCATGGAAAAAACGATGACACTTAACCTTCGCGTCAACCCTACTGTCAAGCAGCAGGCCGAAGATGTGCTGAAGCAGCTCGGTATCCCAATGGCAACGGCCATTGATATGTACCTGCGCCTGATCACCATGACTGGCGATATTCCCTTCTCACTGTCCCTTCCAAAGGCTCATGCAGCTTTGAACGCTGACACCATGACCGATGACCAACTCCATGCAGCCTTGCAGGTGGGCATCAAGAAAATTCAGAATGGTGATACTGTGGATGCCGCAAGCGCATTTGCACAGTTCAGGGAACAGCACAGATGAAGCACTAATTGTTTATAACAACCTTGGTGTTGAAGGCTATGATTTACCCTGACCACTCGTAAAGCAAACACAAAGCAGTTCACAAACAAAGCAAATACACACTAAAAAGCAAGAGCCCTCGGAGAAATCCGGGGGCTCATTTCTATTATCAAGCTGTAAGGATAATCGAAAGCTGGAGTTACAAACAGCATGCGTTTTGCATTAGAATGTCAACCCTCTACACCAACACAGAAATTGGTATAGAGGGATTTTTTCTTCTAAATACTTGACAATATCAGAATGTGCGGCCTCATTGCTTACTGAAGTAAGCAATGAGGCCCTTGTAGTTAGAAAGTAATATTGCGAATAGAAGAACCTATTATGCGCTTACAAAAGCACGAACTTCTTGTGCCGAAAGAGGCATGAAGGGTTCGTGCTTTTCTTCGTTTTTTGGAAGAGCTATCCAGCATGATCTGTTCGGCTTTCCCATTTTGGCTTGTTCACATTATCCATCAAGTATAATTGATTGCGTCGATAAAATGAGAGCGGGAATAAAAGCTTGAAATAAATACTGGAATATAATTCTATTGGAATTTCAACAAAGTTCTACAGAAAAAGAGTGAAAACACGTTGAAATGGTTTACTTGAAGGTTGTATTATAACTAATACGGATAAATGTAGTATGATACTAATCATTCAACTGGATGCGGATAGTAAATTAAATACAGTCAGTATGATGGCCACCTAAGAAGTCTTTTTTGGCTTCTCTGGTGGCCTTCTTTATAAACCACACGCGGGAATTGTGAAATTTATATTTATGATTCCCAAATCACCTAAGCGACGCAATCCATTGTAACTGAGGGGATAGGTGATTTTGTGGTGAAACTGCTTAGTTGCGCTCGGAGCAGGGGACCTCCTAGATGTGATTTGACCGAAACAATTCAAATCGCTATAGGAGGTCAAAATGACTGAATTAGAAATGTATGAACTTTGGTGCACACTTCGTTTATGGGCCAATTATAATCAGCTTAACCAGACGATAGAAAAAAACTGGCTTAGTAATTCGTTCAACAGCCATATCCTTGATTTGTTAGACAAAGAGGAAATTAAATACAGGTCAGAGAAACGTCTCCTTGGATATAGGAACAAGGGGAAAAGGCGACTTGCTGGTAATGCGAATCAGCCAATTATTATCAATATTGATGATTTGGCTGATGTCATTGATGTTCGTGCGGAAGATGAATTCGCTCGAGTAGAGCTTCTGGTATCATTGAAGCAGGAATTGGAAAGGCTCTCACCCAGAGAGCTAATGATTATTCGTACTTATTTGGATTATCCTATAGAGGTTGTGGCGAGGAAGCTTAAGGTTAGACCCAACACGATTTCTAAGGCACGAAGAAAAATTGCAAGAGAATTGAGAAAGAAGCTGGTTTGAGATGAAAAGGGAAGAACTGTGGACTCCATCTGCAAGGCGGTTTGAATGCCTGCTCAAGGCTGCGCAGAATGGCGACTATAACGCATACATGAGTTTGATGGCGAGGTTTTTTAAAGTAATGGATGACAAGGCAAGGAATAACTACTTGCGCGATTACGAGATGTTTACGGCACTGGTTGAACGGGTCTCAGAAGGAATCTTTGGTTTCAGTTCCGAAGATGCGTATCAGCGTGAATTGAACAAGGAAAAACACCCGTCAAAGAAGCGGAAGAAGTTCGGACGCAGGTGATGATCTGAGCGTTAGTAGTTGATATTGATTCAAATGAAAATGGATTGCTGCAAGCGTAGCAATCCGTTTTTATTTGAATCAGTTGCGTTTTAAGCAAAATTTAAATCATGTACCAATTGACTGTTACATATACAATCTATCGATTTTTAGCCTCATTCACCTTATGAACAAGGGTGTATTTGTAAAATGTGCTGAATTTGTGTACTTGTATAATTAAAGTGAATCCGATTTGTTGATAAATGTCGAATTGTGTGTTATTATGTCAATGCATATATTGGCAAAATATTGCGTTGGAAGACTGCTGAATTGTGCTAAGGATTTTCCATGAGTAATTTGTGGGAATGCCTTTTGCTGCTCAAAACTGCTTTCCCTGATTTCAATTGCAGTATTGAAAATAATATGTGCAAAGAAGAACGAGGAGTAAGAACATGACAAGATTTAGGCATGACTTGATTTTGCGGATGATAAAGCTGTTAGATGCTGTGCTTGTGACGATACCATTTGCAATGTGCTGGTACCTATACTATGCTAAGCGCGTTGCATCGCCGTACTATGCAATGGGCGATTACCTGGTCGTGGCACTGTTCTTTGTGCTGTTCATCATCTTTGGACGCGTTTATGACGCCTTTCTGATGTCGATGCAGAGTATCTCCGAAATTATCTACGAGCAATTTTTGGCGGCTGCGGTCAGCGATTTTATCATGTATGTCGTGATCTGGCTTTTGTCCAAGCACCTGCCCAACATTCTTCCTGGCGTGGCAGCTCTTGTGGGACAGGTTATTATGGCCTCAATTTGGGCTTATAACGCTCACCACGCCTACTTTAACACCTTCCCGCCGCAGGTCACAGCTGTTATTTATGATACCAGACGCGGTATGGAGCGGCTGATTGGTAAGTACGGTCTAGATGCCAAGTACAAAGTGGTCTCCACAGCTACGGCGGGGGAGTGCATCGAGAATCTTTCCATGCTGGACGGCATCAACACAGTGTTTTTGAGCGGCATCCACAGCCATGACCGGAATATTATTCTGAAATACTGTGTAGAAAACAACATTACTGTATTTGTAGTACCACGCATCGGTGACACCATTATGTCCGGTGCACATCACATGCATATGTTCCACTTGCCGATGCTTCGTGTTGGCCGGTATAATCCTCAGCCGGAGTATCTGTTTGTAAAACGACTGCTGGATATTGTTATTTCTGCTATTGCACTTGTGATTCTGAGTCCGATCTTCCTTGTGACGGCTATTGCCATCAAAGCAACGGATCACGGTCCAGTATTTTACAAGCAAATTCGTTTAACGAAGGATGGCAAAGAATTCGGTATTCTCAAATTCAGAAGCATGCGGGTCGATGCTGAAAAGGACGGCGTTGCCCGTCTTTCCAGCGGCGAGAATGATGACCGCATCACGCCCGTTGGCAAAATCATTCGTGCTTGCCGCGTTGATGAATTGCCGCAGCTTATAAATATCTTGAAGGGCGACTTGAGCATCGTCGGCCCCCGTCCGGAGCGCCCTGAGATTGCAGCTCAGTACTGTGAGGAAATGCCGGAATTCTCCCTGCGCCTGCAGGCCAAGGCTGGATTGACCGGGTATGCACAGGTTTATGGCAAGTACAATACTACTCCTTACGACAAACTGACTATGGATATGATGTACATAGCTCATCCGAGCATTGTCGAAGATTTGAAAATCATGTTTGCAACAGTGAAAATCCTGTTTATGCCTGAAAGTACCGAGGGGATTTCCGAGGGTCAAACCACTGCTATGAGTGGAGAAAACCACTAAATATCGACATTTTTGTATATTTCCGCCTGCTAAAAATTGGAAGAAATACCAGAGCGGAGTCAGGCATAAATGCAACTCTTACAGTAGCGTTAAGGCAGATTGCCCTGTATGAAGCCGAAATACTGCATTTAGTAGTGCAAAATGCCGAGAATCCAAGCGTGAGAGAGGGCAAAACGAGTGTGAATTGAGGCTTTTATGCCACGAAAGAGCATTTTTATGGATGTGACCGTAGCTCGCGGGTTTATGCCGGATGGCACTGTGAGGGAATGTACCGACACCGTGGTGACTCTCACATAGCATTTTCAGGGCTTAGCGATGATAACATCATCTGCGATTTCATCCCGGTCTTGGATATAACAAGGCGGATGAGAGCAAGATGATGATAAACACATGGTTACGGAGATGCTCATTCGTGTGGGGTAATCCGGCATAAGCAAGGAAGCTACCGTAGCGTGGATGAGTGAAACCTGGAATAAAGGAAAGGGTTACCGTAGCGGACTGATAGTGTCATCAGGACTAAAGACAGCGGTTACCGTAGCGTGAATTATCTATAGCAACGTTCATTGTGGCGGTATAAGACATAGCGGCAGTGTGACTCACACTGCTGAGGACGATTAGTAGAGCTTTATAAGGAATAAACGGCTCAGACTCTTGGAGAATGAGTCTGGGCTGTAATCTTTGATATGCGGAGAGGAAAAATACTTTATGATGATTGCTGTAGTATCGATTGGTAGTTTTGATACACAATACTCGGACTATCATATCATGCGGGATATTATACTTGGCCTTTTGGAACGAGGCCATGAGGTGAACCTGATCCAGAAGCAGTATTTGAATATACCTCAATATCCGCAGCAGTTTGATAAGTATTTTGGAAAACAGCTTCAAGTACATAATATCAAGTTTGAGAAAAAGGCAAAGGCTGACTTGAAGGCTCGCTATCTGGCGGATTTGTCTTATTACAGACAGGCTTGCAAATGGATGAAAGAGAATAAACCGGACAAGGTTTTCCTCCAGTCATGCAACACGGCATTCTTCACTGTGTTTTATGCGAAGCACATTTTGAAGTGCCCGCTAATTTACAATGAACAGGATATCTTCCCGGAAAATGCCTACTTTGCTGGAATTCTTTCAGAAAGCAGCATGATTTATAAGG
>ERZ772818.2806-NODE-2806-length-12678-cov-5.624495_pt1 | contig 12678 bp, 13 predicted proteins | sample MGYA00580837_ERZ772818 | MGnify/ENA primary metagenome ERZ772818 (study PRJEB29015, sample SAMEA2737671) | human gut metagenome | biome: human gut; feature: human-associated habitat; material: faeces | place: China | collected 2012 ...
GATGGGGGAGAATTTGTGCTGATAAAAACTTTATCAAAATTAAATATAGAAATGGTATATAAGGGGGAAATCTAATGACAAATATTACGTTAGCAGAAGATGTATTAAAAAATAGAAAGATTAAGATAGGAGTTTTACTTTTATTAGATTTTTCTTTAATTATATTTTCATATTTTTTATCTTATATATTTAGATTTTATTTAGAAGATATGAGTTTCTTAGAAGTTATGACATACTTTAAAGGAAATTTTAGTAAGATAATTTTAGCAGCAGCAATATATATTATAGCACTAGCAATATGTAAGCAGTATAACAGTATATGGTCATTGGCAGGAGTTTCAGAATTAAGTAAAGGAATTATTGCAATAACAACAGCTTATTTAATAAATATCATAGCATCATTAGTATTAACAAACAGAATTCCAATGATGGTAACTACTTTATCAGCAATATTTATTATGGCTTTTTGTAATGGTCTTAGATTAGGTTGGAGAATATTAAGACGAGCAGTTATTTTTGGTACAGCCATTAAAAATAAGGATTTTAAGAAAGTACTAGTTATTGGTGCAGGAACAGCAGGAGCTTTGGTAGTAAGAGAATTAGACAGGAGACTTGAGCTTGAAAAAAAGGTTGTAGGACTTATTGATGATGATAAGCAAAAGCTTGGAACTTATATAGATGGTGTGAGAGTATTAGGCAATAGGCATGATATGAAGCAAATAGTTAAAGAAAAGGATGTAGAAGAGATAATAATTGCCATTGCTAATTTAGAAAAAAAGATATTAAAAGAATTAATTAATGAATGTAAGGATTTAAAGGTTAAGGTTAAAATAATGCCTGGTCTTAATGAAATAATTGATGGTAAGTTTTCCGTTGAAAGCATTAGAGATGTGGATGTTAATGATTTACTAGGAAGAGAAGCAGTAAAGCTTGACTATAGTGGAATAGCTGATTATTTGCAGGAGAAAATAGTATTAGTAACTGGTGGAGGAGGTTCTATCGGGTCTGAGTTATGCCGTCAAATAGTAAGATTTAATCCAAAACAGCTTATTATATTTGATATTTACGAAAACAATGCATATGAAATTCAAATGGAACTAAAAAGAAATTATCCAGAACTTAACTTAGTAACTCTTATAGGTTCAGTGAGAGATAAAGCTAGGTTAGAACATGTATTTAATAAGTACAGGCCTAACGTTGTTTTCCATGCAGCAGCTCATAAGCATGTACCTCTAATGGAAGATAGTCCATGTGAAGCTATTAAAAATAATGTTGCGGGTACATTAAATGTAGCAGAAGTATCTAGTAAATATAAAGTTGAAAGATTTGTTTTAATATCAACAGATAAAGCAGTAAACCCAACAAATGTTATGGGTGCAAGCAAGAGGCTTTGTGAGATGATAATACAAGCTATAAATAAAGAAAGTAATACAGATTTTGTGGCTGTAAGATTTGGTAATGTACTAGGATCAAATGGTTCGGTGGTTCCATTGTTTAAGAAGCAAATTGCTAAAGGGGGGCCAGTTACCCTTACTCACAAGGAAATTACAAGATTCTTTATGACTATTCCAGAAGCAGCACAGCTTGTGCTTCAAGCAGGGGTTTATGCTAAAGGTGGAGAAATATTTGTTCTTGATATGGGAGAACCAGTTAAGATATATGATTTGGCAGAAAACCTAATTAAGCTTTCTGGTTTTGAACCTAATAAAGATATAAAGATAGAAGTAACAGGATTAAGGCCAGGTGAAAAACTATATGAAGAGCTTCTTATGGATGAAGAAGGACTTAAAAATACAGCTCATGAGAAGATTTTTATTGGAAAGCCTGGCACATTTGATTTAGCAAAATTGAAACAATCAATTTCAAAATTAATGAATATTTCAACTGATGATGACATGGGACAGTTAAGAAATACATTGAAGCATATAGTACCAACTTATAAAGAAAGTGCGGAAAATAAAGAAGTATTAAATGATATATCAAAGAAAGAAATAGCAGCAACTACAGTTTTAATAGAGTAAATAATTATGATAATTAGAGGTGTTTAGTATGAGTAATAAGAGAATATTTTTATCATCACCACATATGGGAGAATTTGAAAGAAAATTTGTTAAAGAAGCCTTTGATACAAATTGGATTGCACCACTAGGACCAAATGTTAATGAATTTGAAAAAGAATTATCAGAATATGTAGGGATAAAATCAGCAGCAGCCTTAACTTCAGGTACCAGTGCTATTCATTTAGCAGTGAAGCTTTTAGATATAACAAAAGGAGATTATGTTCTTTGTTCATCTTTAACATTTTGTGCAAGCTGCAATCCTATAGTATATGAAGGTGGAATTCCAGTATTTATAGATGCAGAGCCAGAAAGCTTTAATATGTCACCAAAAGCTTTAAAAAAGGCTTTAGAAGATTTAAAAGTAAAGGGAATCACTCCAAAGGCAGCAATTGTTGTTAACCTTTATGGTAATAGTGCCAATATGGATGAGATTAAGGAATTATGTGATGAGTATAATGTGAAAATTATTGAAGATGCAGCAGAAAGCTTAGGTTCTACTTATAAAGGTAAAATGAGTGGAACTATCGGTGAAATAGGAATATATTCTTTCAATGGTAATAAGATAATTACTACTTCTGGTGGAGGAGCATTAGTATCAAATAACGAAGAATATGTGAAAAAAGCAAGATTCTTATCAACACAAGCAAAGGAACCTATGCCTTATTATGAACACAAAGAAATAGGATATAACTACAGAATGAGTAATGTGGTGGCAGGAATAGGTCGTGGTCAATTAAGAGTATTAGATAATAGAGTAAAAGAAAAGAATCATATATTTAACACATATAAAGAAGCTTTTAAGGATATTGATGATATAAATATGATGCCAATAACAGAAGGGTGTACAAGCAATCAATGGTTATCAGTGATTACATTAAAAGAAGAAAGTAAGGTTAAGCCAACAGATATAATTGATGCTTTAGAAAAAGAAAACATAGAATCAAGACGTATTTGGAAGCCAATGAATTTACAACCTGTTTATAAAGATAATATGTTCTATAACCATAATGAAAATGGTATAAGCGTTGGAGAAGATATATTTAATAGAGGAGTATGTCTTCCATCAGATACAAAAATGACTAATGATGATTTAAAAAGAGTTATTAATATAATTACAAGTCTTTTTAATTAATATGAAGAGGTGAATTGATATTAAAGCAAATATTTTATATGAAATTGTAAAAAGGTTTTTTGATATTATTCTTTCTTTGACGGCATTAATAGTTTTATCACCTATATTAATTGTAGTGTCAATTCTTGTTTATTTTAACTTAGGAAGTCCTGTATTTTTTGTGCAGGAGAGAGTTGGTAAAGACAATAAGGTCTTTAAAATGATTAAGTTTAGATCAATGAAAGATAGTAAAGATAAAAATGGAAATTATTTAAGTGATGAAGAAAGATTAACTCCTTTTGGAGCTAAGCTTAGAAGTTTAAGTATAGACGAGCTCCCAGAGCTTATTAATATATTAAAGGGAGATATGAGTATTGTTGGGCCAAGACCTCTTCTAACACAGTACTTACCTTTATATAGTGAAGAGCAAAAAAAGAGACATGATGTAAGACCAGGTTTAACAGGATGGGCTCAAATTAATGGTAGAAACTCAATAACTTGGACAGAAAAATTTAACTTAGATGTTTGGTATGTAAAGAATAGAAGTTTTCTATTGGATTTAAAGATAATATTTTTAACTGTGAAGAAGGTAATTATTAAAGAAGGTATTAACCAGGATAATAATGTAACAATGGAGTATTTTAATGGAACTAACTAAAGCAAAATAGGAGGCGAATCTAATGGAAGATAAATTAATTAACTTAGAAGATATGAGAAGTTTATTTAGAAAGAGGTTATGGATAATTATAGTAGTTACAGCTTTAACAACAGTTTTAGGTATATATAAAACTAGACAAATGGCACCTACTTATACATGCAGTATGAAGTTTTTAGTAAGTACCAGTGATAAGATACTAGATAATTATTCTGAAAATGAGATAGAGGCATATAGTAAATTTATGGCTACTTTCAATGAAATAATGAAGGTAGGAGATTTTTTAGATGATACTTTAAAGAAAAATAAAATATCTAAAACATCAGATCAAGTTAAATATGCAATATCTTATTCAGTATCAACAACAGCTCCTATATTTACATTAAATTATACTAGCTCTTCAACAAATGAAATGGAAGATATCTTAAATGCTGTTTGTGAAAAATTTGAATATGAAATAAAAGAAATAGATTCAAGGGTAAAAGTAAAGATACTAGAAGAGCCTACAACATATAGTTCGCTTCCTAATAAGGCTAAGGTTATTTTAGTTGCCTTTGCAGCAGGAATAATAATATCTATTGGAATTATATTATTTTTAGATTATATAGATGACACTATAGGCAAAAGAGAGGAACTTGAAAAAATACTACCAGTTCCGGTTTTAGGTGATATACCTCATCATGAAAGAGAATTTGAGAGGGAGTTAAGAAAATGTTCATAGTTAATAAAATGCCTCAATCTTTATCGGCAGAAAGTTATCGTTCAATAAGAACAAGTATAAAATATTCATCAGTAGATAATCCAATAAAAACAATTGTAATTACCAGTTCTAATAGTAGTGAAGGTAAGTCTACAGTGGCAGGAAATTTAGCTTTTAGCTTAAGTCAAAATGGAAGTAGAACTTTACTGATTGATTGTGATTTAAGAAAACCTTCAGTACATAAGAAGTTTTTAATACCTAATGATAAGGGATTAACAGATGTATTATTTGATAAGCAAGATTTAAAAGAAGTTATTAAAAAGATAGAGAATAATCTTTACGTATTACCATGTGGAACAATTCCACCAAACCCAGCAGAAATTCTTGGTTCTAAAACTATGGAAGAATTCTTAGATGAATTATCAATAAATTATGATTATATAATTCTTGATACACCACCAGTATTGGCAGTGACAGATGCACAACTTTTAGCAGCAAAGGCGGATTCAACAGTATTAGTGGTGAAAGCAAATAAGACTAAAGGAAAAACTGTTGTAAATTCATATAAAGAATTGGAAAAGGTAAAAGCAAATATAATAGGTACAATTTTAAATGATTATGATAATTCAGGAGAAAGACTTTATTATAGACATGAAAGTGATAAAAAAATTTCTAAATTTTTAAGAAAGTTTAAAAGGTAAAAGGAAATTATTATGAAAAATATAGTTATTGTTGGAGCAGGAGGCGTAGGGCGAGAGGTCTCTTTAATAATACAACAGATAAATATGTTAGAGCCAACTTGGAACTTGCTTGGATATATAGATGATAATCCTGCAAATTGGGGTAATGTTGTAAATGGTTATGCAGTCTTAGGCGGAACTGATTCTCTTATTATGATGGATGAAGATACTTATGTGGTAATTGCCATTTCCAATTATGAAGCTAAGAAGAGTATTGTAAAAAAATTAAATAATAAATTTAAATTTGCTACAATTGTACATCCAAATGTTTGGATACATGATTATATGGAAATTGGAGAAGGATGTATAGTTTATGAAGGTGTTATATTAACAGCGAATATATCCATAGGTAATCATGTAATAATAAGTCCAAAATGTGGAATTGGTCATGATACAGTAATAAAAGATTATGTTTCTCTTTTATGGAATGTCAATATATCAGGTAATGACAAAATTGGAGAAGGAGTTATGTTTGGAACAGGATCCACAATAATTCAAGGGAAAACAGTAGGTATGGGAGCTATTATAGGAGCAGGAGCAGTAGTAATAGAAGATATACCAGCAGGAGCTACAGCAGTAGGGGTACCTGCTAAAGTAATAAAGGTAGGAGGAGTTAATGAAGAAAGTATTATATGTAACAACAGTAAGTAGGACAATAAATGCATTTCTTGTTCCTCACATTGAAATGTTATTGAAAGAAGGATATGAAGTACAATGTGCTTGTTCCATAGATAAGCCTGTAAATAAAGGACTGCTAGAAAAGGGAGTAAAGATATATGATATTCCTTTTTCTAGAAATCCTTTAGGTTTAGGAAATATAAAGGCATTTAAAGAACTTGTTAATATACAAAAAAGAGAAAATTTTGATATAGTACATGTTCATACACCTATAGCATCTATATACGGAAGATTATTAAAGCTTAGGTTTAAGCATTTAAAAACAATATATACTGCCCATGGATATCATTTTTTAAAAGGTGGTTCAAAGTTAGGATGGATAATGTATTATCCTATAGAAAAGATAATGGCCAAGCTTACAGATACTACTATTAATATTAATTCTGAAGATTATGAAATAACTAAAAATAAGTTAAAGCCAAAGAATTGTTATTTATTAAATGGTGTAGGTTTAGATTTAAATCAATATAAGAAATTATCAAAAGAAGAAATAGTAAATAAGAAAAAAGAGCTTGGTTTAAAAGAAAGTGATTTTGTTATTTTAATGATAGCAGAACTTAATGAAAACAAAAATCAAATACAACTTATTAAAGCAATGGAAGTCTTAAAGGATAAATATCCTGAAATAAAATCCATATGTGTAGGTGAAGGAGATAAACTTTTAGAATTACAAGATGAAGTTAAAAATAGAGGACTAAAAGATAAAGTTATATTCCTTGGTTTTAGAAATGATATTAATGAACTAATTAATATATGTAATATAGGAGTACTTCTTTCATATAGAGAAGGACTACCAAGAAATTTAATGGAGCTTATGGCATGTGGTAAAAAAGTAATTGCTACTAATATAAGAGGCTGTAGAGATATTGTGGTAGATGAAACCGTTGGTGAATTAGTGGAAGTAGGAGACTATGAAGCTACAGCAAAAGCCATAGAAGAAGAATACCTATATGGAAATAACGAGTTTATAGTTTCTAAAGAAATTGAAAAGTATGATGTTAAGACTATTAACGAAGGATTAAGGCTTATATATAGGGAGTTAGAAGAAGGAGGTTATTATCATAAAGAGGGTTATGCATATTCTGCCAATGAATAAAATGAGTGGGGCAGAAAAAATGGCATTATTAATATGCAGCAATTTTAAGGAGTATGAACCTATAGTAATTTGTGGAGGAGATACTTTAAAAAAGGTATTTAATAATAATAGTATAGACAGTTATTCATTAAGTTTTTCTAAAACAAAAATGTTTAAAACATTAAGTTCTATGAAAAAAATAATTAAGCAAAATGATGTAAATATACTTCATTGTCATGATAATACTGCATCTTTATACGGATACTTAGTTAAAAAATTATATAAGTTAGATGTAAAGGTAATTTCACATATTCATAATTGTTATCCATTTTTAAAAGAGGAAGGAATAAATAAAAAGATAGATAAATTATTAAGACCTAAATATGATTTTAATATTACTTGTGGAAGTAAGGTATATGATTTTTATAAAAAGCATGCTGATTATTTTCAGGAAAGTAAATATGCTAAATTATCAAATGCTATGGATATAGAAGGAATTACTAAAGTAGATGATATAGAAATTGAAAAAGTAATTAAGCAATATGATATACCAAAAGATAAAAAAATACTTGGATTTATTGGTCGTTTATCAGAACAAAAAGGTATACTACCATTTATAAATGAATTTGCTAAACAAAAAGATAATTTTAAAGACTGCAAAGTATTGTTGGTGGGAGATGGAGATCAAGAAGAAAAAGTAAAAGCTTTATTAAAAGATTTAGATATTGAGGATATGTTTATACTGACAGGATTTCAAGAAGATGTATATAAATTTTATCCAATTATAGATGTTTTCTTTTTACCATCACTTTATGAAGGATTGCCTATGGTTCTATTAGAAGCTATGGCCTTTAAGAAACCAATAGTATCTATGGATGTTGGAAGTATAAATGAAATAATAAATATTGATACTGGAGCATTAATAAATAAAGGTGCCTATAAAGAGCTTATAAAAAAGCTAGAGAAAGTGAAAGATGATAAAGTAGTAGCTGATAAATATGCAATAAATGGCTATAATTTTATAAAAAATAAATATGACATAAAAACTTATGTCAATAAACTAGAGAAGATATATAAAAGCGTTTAATGGAGGAGTTATGAATCATAGTAAACCATTATGTATATTGAAGGTTTCAGAAGTACCATTGCACTTATATCAACTTATTTCAGGTTTTATGATGCTTAAAAACCAAGGAATAATAGATTTAAAAATAGAGGAATCAGAGAAAAAAATACCATATAACATGATGGAGGTTAATGTAAATAATCAATTAAGAGTGTTATATGATGCCAATGATGGATATGATAATTTAATAAAAAATGGAGATAGATTTGAAGATTTTTATGATAAGTTATTAAAGGAATACGATATATGTTTTAAAAGAAGTTTTAGTAAAGAATATAATAAAAAATTAACTTGGGGGAATAAAATAAAACCTTTAGGTTTGAATTATATGGTAACTATAAAGAAAAATTGGGCGCATAATATATACAAATTAGATCCGAAAGCTGAAAAAATAAAAAAGATAATAAGAAAGTTTCCATTTTCAATGTATTATAACAATAAATATCTAGTGGAAACATTTGAAGAAAAGCCTGTTTTTAATGCAAATCCTAAGATTTTATTTATAGCACGACTTTGGAATCCAGAAGGAGAAGAACTTTCAGGATTGCCACAAAGTAAAATTGATGAGAGAAAAGAGATAAATGAAATAAGAATAAAATGTATAGAAGCATGTAAAAAAGAATTTGGTGATAATTTTATAGGGGGAATTACTCCAAGTGAATATGCAAGAAAAAAATGTAATCATTTGATAATAAATGACAAGAAAATAACTAATAGAGATGGATATTTAAAAGTAATGAAAAATTGTGATATATGTATCGCAACAACTGGTTTGCATGAGTCAATTGGTTGGAAGTTTGGAGAGTATGTTGCAGCATCAAAGGCAATAATTACAGAAAAATTACATTACGAATTACCAGGCAAATTTAGAAAAAACATAAATTATCTAGAATTTGATACTGTAGAGAGTTGCATAAATAATATTTATAAATTAATTAATGATAAAGATAAAAGGTATAGAATGATGAAAAATAATTATGAATATTATAAAAAATATGTGAAACCAGATAAATTAATTTTAAATACATTAAAGGAATGTATAGAAATTATTGAAAGTAAAAAGTTGACGGAGGAATAATCATGAAAACATTAACTATATTTACGCCAACGTATAATAGAGCATATGTTTTAGGAAAATGTTATGAAAGTTTAAAAAGACAAACTGTAAAGGACTTTATTTGGCTAATTGTTGATGATGGTTCCAGTGACAACACTAAAGAGTTGGTTAGTTCATGGATTGAAGAAAAAATATTAGAAATTAAATATATTTATCAAGAAAACCAAGGAATGCATGGAGCTCACAATACTGCTTATGAAAATATAGATACAGAATTAAATGTATGTATAGATTCAGATGACTATATGCCCGATGATGCAGTGGAAAAAATATTGAGTTTTTGGGAAAAAAATAAAAGTGATGAGATTGCAGGAATAGCAGCTTTAGATGCATATGAAAGCGGACAAGTTATAGGTGATAGGTTCCCTGATAATTTAAAAACTTCAGCATTATTTGATTTACATTATAAATATAAAATTAAAGGTGATAAAAAACTTGTATATAGAACTGAACTTACTAAACAATACCCATATCCTATTTTTGCAGGAGAAAAGTATGTGAGTTTAAGTTATAAATATACAATGATAGATAGAGAGTATCCTTTAGCATTAATGAATGAAGTTTTATGTATTGTAGAGTACATGGAGGATGGATCATCGTTAAATATGATAAATCAATATAGAAAGAATCCCAAAGGGTTTGCCTTTTTAAGAATACATAATTTAAATAATCCTAAAGCAAAGCCTATATTTAAGTTTAAAGAATGTGTTCATTATGTATCTAGTAGCTTAATTAGTAAAAATAAAAAATATATAAAAGAAAGTCCATGTAAATTAACTACGATTTTGGCAATTCCTTTAGGTGTGGTTTTATATAAGTATATTATGAGGAAGACAGCTGATGTATAGAAAAGCAAAAGGAGAAATAAGATGGGAGCGTTTTATTTTACACTTGTTACAACTTATTTGTCAGGGTATATAAGTAGAATATCAAAAAATAGAAAGTATATATCAGTATTTTATGCTTTTCTTATATTTTTAGTTGTTTTTTTAATATCAGCTTTTAGAAATGATATAGGTGATACATTTCAATATAAGCATAGCTATTCTTTGCTAAATAATTATAAATTCAGTACAGAAGGAGATTGGGGATTTAGTTATTTTCAATATTTACTTTACAACATAAATTCTGATCCTCAATTTTTAATTATAATAACTTCATTAATTACAGTTGGATTTAATATATATAATTTATATCATTATTGTAGCTATATGGAGTTAGAAATATATATGTATATTACTTCAGGATATTTTACAACAACTATGAATGGTATAAGACAAAGTATGTTGGCAGCTGTTGTATTTACATTTACAAGAATTATTGAAAAAGAGAACACTATACTTTTTATAATTGCAGTTATTTTAGCATCACCTTTTCATCAGTCAGTACTTATATTAATTCCAGTGTATTTTATAGTTAAACAAGAAGCTTGGTCAAAAACAACAGTAGCAGTAATAATCATAAGTTGTATAGGATTTATGGGGTTTTCAACAATATTTCCAGCATTATTAGGAGCACTAGAAGATACTAATTATGGATATTATGCAAATCAAACTGATATGGGTGGATCAAGCTTTATGAGAGTAATAGTAAATGCTGTTCCTGTAGTTTTAGCATATATAAAGAGAAGAGAACTTAAAGAAAGCTGGCCTAAGAGCAACATATTTGTGAATATGTCTTTGATAAATGTTATATTTGTTGCTTTTGGTATGTACAATTGGATATTTAATAGATTTACAATTTACTTTCAATTATATAATTTCGTATTAATTCCGTACATAATCCAAAATTGCTTTAAGGGAAAAGAAAAGAGATTATTATATTTTGGGTTTATGCTTTGTTATTTTGGATTCTTTTATTACGAACAGGTTATTGGATTTAACATGCAATATAATAGTAAGTATTTAAAATTTGATAAGATATTTTATAAATAAGGGTGAGTATATATGGATAGAAGTATACCAAAAATAATTCATTATTGTTGGTTCGGAAATAATGAAAAGCCAAATATAGTTAAAAAGTGTATTGCTTCATGGAAAGAACATTTAAAAGAGTATGAAATCATAGAATGGAATGAGAAAACATTTGATATAAATAGTAATAAATTTGTTAAAGAGGCTTATGAAAAAGGGATGTATGCTTTTGTAAGTGATTATGTAAGAGTTTATGCTTTATATAATTATGGGGGTATATACTTAGATACAGATGTGGAAGTTAAAAAAAGCTTTAATGATTTATTAGATAATGATTCTATATGGGGATTTGAAGAAAAGAATTTTATAGCTACAAGTACCATTGGAGCATGTAAAAAAAATAAATTAATTAAAGAGTTTTTAGATTCCTATAATGATAAAAGCTTTGTAAAAAAAGATGGAACAGTAGATACATTAACTAATGTAGCAATTGTAAGTAAGATGGTAAAAGATTTAGGAATTAACCTTGATGGAACTTATCAAAAAATAGATGGAGTAGCTACATTTTATCCACAAGAATATTTTTCACCTTATGATTATATTAATTGCTATATGAAGGATGGAAAAAATACTTATGCAGTACATCATTATTATAAAAGCTGGTTACCAGTAAGTACTAGAATTAAAACATCAATAAAAAAATCAATGGCATTTATTATTGGTGGAAAAAATATAGCTAAATTTAGAGAAGTGCTTAGTAAAAATTAATTTAGATAGGTTGAGATAAATAATATGAAAAAAATAATTAACGTTTTAATAAATGAATGTAAAACAAGAGGTTTTTACCATACTTTTATAATGTATTTTTCTAATTTTATATCAGTGCTAAGAGGATTAAGATATAAGATTTTCTATTTTAAAAATATTAAAAGCTCTATTTTTTTCATTCAAAGCAGAAGTAAAATGGATATTTTCAGTAATAAATGTAGGATAATAATAAAACCTTTCGTGTTTATAAGAAGAAATACAACTATAAGAATAGATCATAAAGGACAATTAATTTTAGGTGATAAAGTATTTATAAATGATAATTGCAGTATAAATTGTATAGATAAAATAGAAATTGGTGAATACACAAAAATAGGACCAGGAGTTTCTATAAATGATAATGATCATAACTTTAGAAAAACTGGTGATGGAAGAATGTTAACTGGACAAGTTATTATAGGGAAAAATGTATGGATAGGTGCTAACTCAGTAATATTAAGAAATACAGTAATTGGAGATAATGCAGTAATTGCTGCAGGAAGTATTGTTAAAGGTGAAGTTCCTGCTAATACAGTTTTTGTAGATAAGAGAGAAAAAAGTTTAATTAAATAAGTTATATACTGAAAGGAAAAAAATGAAAATTACAAAAAAACAATGGATGATTAGTGGTGCAGTGGTTGTATTATTAGCAGGTGGCGGTGCAGGAATTGTGGCCAACAACCAAGCTCAGGCACA
>ERZ772818.2807-NODE-2807-length-12676-cov-19.209730_pt1 | contig 12676 bp, 21 predicted proteins | sample MGYA00580837_ERZ772818 | MGnify/ENA primary metagenome ERZ772818 (study PRJEB29015, sample SAMEA2737671) | human gut metagenome | biome: human gut; feature: human-associated habitat; material: faeces | place: China | collected 2012 ...
CGGGATTTACAGTACCGTAATCGCACGATACCGCCCAGCTTTCAATATCTGACGGGATATCGCAGTACATCCTTTCATTGTCCATAAACGGATAAACCGCCAACACTTGATGCATATATTTAATCACCCTTTTCTAAAACACATTCTTTGGTATTAAACCCAGCAGCACCTTTATGACCGCCACCGCCATACAACATAGCGACCTTTGAACAATCAACCTTCGTTGAACGCAGAGAATATCTCCATTCGTGACCATTGAAAACAAAACCAATCAGCATATCATAATCGTCAATGTTATTAATAACAAAATCGTCACTACTCATCATTCCCATATTGACAGCAAAGCATTTGTAACCGTTAAACATGACCTCAAAACCGACAGCTTCACAATAATGTGTCATTGTTTCTTTGCGATACTGAATTCTTGAAACACCTTCCTTAATTAAAGCGTTTGTAGCACCATAACCATATACAGGATCATTTAATTCCAGCCACCGGTGACTGGTTGGCTCTGTGTTCGGTAGTGCTTTAAATCCTGCGTGAAATTCTTTAGTTAAATGTCCATAGTTGAAAGTCCATACATCGTAATCAGCTATCAGTTTTGTAAACATTGGAGCATCCTTCGTCATACTTTCCTCGAATGGTTTAATGTCACCAATACCACCATTCGTCATGTGCTTCAAATAACAATATGTGAGCATACATCCTGCTACTCCGTCATATCTGACACCACGAATTTCTTTATCGTAGTTTTCATATTTTTTGATTGCTGAAATATGGTGGTCAATCCAAGTAACATTCGGCGTGATTTCAAGAAGCTTATCCATTTCACTTGGCTCGATTGAGTAATCAACAATATATATTGCTTCATTTTTCTTAATCTTATCAAACGGAAACTCTCTGCCGTAATCCATTTCTATGTAACCAATATATTCCTCGGCATAAGCAAGTTCCTTAACCCAGAAACCTGCACATTTACCGTCTGCGTCATTGTGATAAACTATTTTCATTTTTACCTCCTACTCAATTGCTTCTAACATTTTAAGTGTATCAAGGATTTCTACTTCATCGGTTGTAAAAGCTACATTATCTATATCCCAATCTAACACAGAGGTATCAACACCATCGTTTTCCAACTGATAGCTAAATAATTGTTTATCAGAGTGCATACCGTGTATACCACAATCATCTTCATACTTGTACATTGTAAAATCATACACTTTGTCTCTAAAAGTAAGCTCATATTTGATTGTTTCGTTTTCATAAGTTATCGCAAATTTTGCCATTATTAGTCCCCTTTAACTTCCATTAAAAAAGTATTTCCATAATTTTTTTCTACCTCTTTTTTTAATAAAACCGTTTTTCCATATAAACTCTATCATAATTATTGTCGGAAAAATAGGCATTATAAATGTTCGTGAACAGTCTTGAGGTTTTACGACTATATTTGCCAACTTCATAAACAGTACGCTCATAAACAAAACCTAATACAGTTGCATTTGTGTTTTTAAATGCGATTATTGGCATAACCCAGTAAAGCATTAACAATTTCATTAGCTGTGATAACATCTAACATAATTTTAACCCTCTTTTTCCTTAAATTTGAGCTTTTCACCCGACACACGGTTTGCACCTTCATCAAGCATAATTTTCATTACTTGTGTATTATATGTAATCATTATTTAATCCTCCTTAAAACTGATAAACTTATATGTTTTACAAAATCTGCCTTTAGTTCTTTTCGTTAATCGCTCTTTAACATCACAAATACCACTATAACCATTTGTATACTGAGGAACAAAATATTTACAGGTAGCACAACGAGGATGCTTTATTCTATATTCATTAGGTGTCATTACTATCATTTTCTTCATCTCCTTCTCTTTCTGGCAAAGGCTGATTCCAACATTTGACGCACGCATTGTCTGTTTTTCCGCAATCTATATCTTTCAGTCCTAACTCATGTGGGCACATCCCTTTAGGCGTTCCAGAATCATTGAGCTGAGCATTTGGAAAGGCTTTCAAAAGCTCACTCAAATATGTTTTCTGCGGATGCTCATCACTCCACTTTTGGACGATTTCAACGGCTTTTTCGGGGTATCGTTCCTCCAAATCGTAACAAGTCATTTTATTATCAACACCATTATTGTCTCGACTAAGAGGACACTTAGTACAACCGATTTGACAGTTATTAGTCATCTTGTATTTTTCTTTTATAAAATTAACCGTCTTACTACAATCAATCATTTAACTCACCTCTATACTATCTTGTTTAAATATTGAATTTATTCGTGATTTTTCTCAGTTAAACTCCAATAAAACCTCACTTTTATTTAATATAATCCCATATATCTAATAATTCATCTTCAGAAACAAGTTTCAACTCATACAAATGACACCACCAACCAGTACCATTGCGAACACGCCCTGTACAGTTATGAAGATACTCATTAGGACACGAAAATTCGACACCAATCGCTCCAGTACCCCCAAGAATAGCAAACACTCTACCTACTCTTCCTACATATGGAAAATCAGGATAGTTTGCAAGTATTACGGACATTATCAATCACATCCTTATGCTCTTAATATTTTTAACCACAATTGTGGGTTTTGGGACTTTCTTCCTTTTGAGAATCATTGTCATTCTGCGATGTTCAATTATTGTATCTTTGATGTTTATGTATATCATATTTGCAATGAATGGAATGAACAAAATCAATAATTCGCCACCGAGCATTTCTGATTTTCGTTCATTCACTGCTCCTAATCGAGCAATTATAAACAATGGAATCGTAACAGAAATTGATATTGCACTTATCCAGAATCGCATTCTATGTAGTTCAGCTTTTAACTTCTTCATTAGGCTCTTTCCTTTCTTTTATTTGGACGGACTCAGTTCATACCGATGAACAACCATGTACCGTTATGGTGACGCTTATCCGTCATGCGTCAAGGAGGTTACAAAATGAGTTTGTGCCGATTGCACTCACTTGTAAATGGTGGACTGTCAGGGAGTCGAACCCTGTACCCGCAAATTATGAGTTTGCCGCTCTAACCTGTTGAGCTAACAGTCCATATGGTGACACAGAAGAGATTTGAACTCTCACTATACAGATTTTAAGTCTGCTGTCTCTGCCGTTGGACTACTGTGTCATATTCGGTATTGTGTAGGTTGAAGGCTGACGGAACAACAGTTAAGAGACACCGCCGTTCCATTCAACGCCAAACTGAGTAACTGATCAGTATAAAGTCTTTCTACAATAACAGTAGATTTTTATTTTAAACCGCAAGGTTATCGAGCTACGCAATACCGTTTGGCTGAGCAGGTGGGAATTGAACCCACGATACTGGAGTCAAAGTCCAGTGCCTTAACCGCTTGGCGACTGCTCAATATATTTGCAAGCAAAATGGTTTCCGAAAAACTTGCAATGAATTTTCATTAAGAATTTAATAAAATCCCACCAGATGTTATTAGCATCTACGCAAGTCTGCTTTGATACATTTCATAACATCCTGTTTAAATTTACGAGAATATTCCTTCATTACATTTTCAAAATACTCTTTTTCAATCATTGAGTAATATGCAAATTTACCCATCATTTGTTGGAGTTGTGGCAACTCCCAAACTTTACCGTTTAGCCTATCGCACATATAATTAAATAATGTAGCTTTGAACTCTTTTTTATTCTTATGACCGACTGTAATGTCGCAATTCTGATTATACATAACACCTAATACGAACTGATTTCCACTTTTAAACTTTGTTTTTTCTTTCTCAATTGTAAACGGAGCGTGAATTTGAGTCAGTGTCTCATGGATGAATCCAAGAACTTCATCTGGATTAAACTTTCTACGGTGTGAAACTTGTATATCATCGCTATATCGAGTATATATATAGTCTTTTTCACGGCATTTTTTTGTCATTATGTAGTCAAACGGTATCATCATAATATTAGTAAGCATTGGACTGATTGGAGTTCCTTGTGGCAAGCCCCCATTAAGAAAACATAAATCCAATGCCCTGCTTAAACACTCTTTCCCAAAATCTCGTTCAATAACTGCACTAAATGGAAATATTTGTGCCATCATAGACATAAGAAATTCTTTGGTAGTATTACCAAAAAAGTTTTGAAAATCAGTTGTTATCCACCAGCGACTATGGTTATACTGATGCTTGGAAACTGCATCCGAGGCTGTTCTATGTCGAACATAAGCGTATGCGTTGGTGTGATGTAATGAAACACCCGCAGTCTCGAAAATCTCTTTTAAATCCTTCAATGCCTCAGATAATTCATCATCCGGAGCACAGATTTCTCTCCATTTAACTCTGCCATATTCATCTAATTTCTTTTTTGGAATATAGAAATGAGAATAATGTTTTTCAATTTCTTGTCCAAGATAACTCCATTTTTTATTAAAGGCATCCAATGTGCCAACAATAAAATTGACATTGTATTTGTCTTTTGCACTCGCAGGTATAAAATCAACTCTGCGAGTTACTGTGGCTGCCGCAGATTTAGTACCCCATAACCACTGTGGAGAATGTATATCTCCTTCAAGCCAACTCCAAATGTTAGGCTTCGATTCGGTTTTTGGCAAACACACATAGTAGCACATACTTGTCCCTCCTTTACATTACTACCGTGTCAAATTTATATGGAGAAGATATAATCAAAGGGCTTAATTTTCTTTCGGTAATCCATTTAAACAGATTTGTTGTACCTTTAAGTACAATATCTCTTACAACAATAGATTCACCAATCTCTACTCCGCATGCTGACACTGGAGTTTCGGCTTTTGCTTCTTCATGTGTGAAGTTCATTGTTTTAATCAAATTATCCACACTTGGTTTATCTCTCCACTCTACTGCATAGTGCTGTGCATCGTATCTTGCAGTACGATAATTTAACATTACTTTTATGTATGGATTAAGTCTATTCTGCTTGCAAATATTTCTGCACAAATCAATATTGTCAGCACAAAGAATTACGATTCCGTTAAGCCGCTGATCAATATAGCCTTTACCAAACACCTGAACTTCGATATCCGGATTAACTGAAAGCAAGATGTTTTTTAATGATTCTGCTTTGTTGTGGTTTAAATCAGAATTAAAAAACATCTGATTGCAAAGATTTTTACTTTCAACGAAATCAAAATCATATAATTTAAACTTGCAAAAGCCATATCTTGCAAGAAGCTCTGCCTGCGTACTACCTACGCTTCCGCATCCAATTATATGTATAGTGGTTGACAACTCCTTCTGATATGGGTTAATATCTCCTAATTTACTTAAATCCATTTCGTAAGACCTCCTTAATCTATATACAAGCTTGCCTGTTCAATCAATGACTGCCTATCGTTAGTTATCACTCCTTTATGTACAAGACTACTCAACTCATCATGTACATCTTTGGCGTCCAAATAAGAAACACCAAACATATCTTGAATCTCTACAATAGATAGTTTAACGGAACTCTGGCTTTTTACACCAGTATTACCGTAGTTGTAAGGATATTCATAATACGAATACGATACTGGTTTTGGTTCTGTAACCATATCTTTTGATTCTTCCTTGAAAGACATCAATGTGTCGTAAACTTCAGGCGAAACACAAAGTATTTTTCCAAACGATTGAATATTATTTGTGTTTAATGTTATCTCAGGCTGAGTGTCCTTATTTGTAGATTTATATGCTAAATTAAGCACACCATCATAAAGATATATATTAAAATCACCTTTTTTATTTATAATCATAAAGATATAAAAATCAGTATTATCAATCATTTTCACGATGTCTTCCTGAAATTTAGCATCAACAGATGACGCCGATGTTCCCATATTTACATGAGAATGCCCGTGAAATCTAAGACTGTTATGTATATCGTCTGGTAACTCAGTCTGCCATTCGTTATACTCTTCCTGAGAAGGCTCAACGGTTGTTGGAGTAACTACTTGAGGATATACAAAGATATCAGTAATAACAAAATTGTTGTTCTGCCTTTCGACTGTACCATGCCACCCCACCTCTTTGTCATTTACCTCAACAAGCATCATCATTTTGGCAAAAGCTAATGGAGTGAAAGATATTGTAGGTGTTTCCATACCTGTCGGTATCTTTAAAAGCTGCATTTTATTTTCTCCTTTCGTTCCATTTGTTTACTGTCATAACTTCTCCAGACTCCTTATCCATAATACACGAGTAGTCTGCCCCATTAAGCCGAGTTCCCAATTCGCTCATCACCGTAGAATCCATAAAATTCAAATTTTGTGACGCAGTAAGAATAAGCTGTATTGCATAGCAGATATTGCCTTCTGCTAATGCAGTTGCAATATCTATTCTAAAACCCCCAAAACAATTAAATAAAGCCAAATGAGGATGAGGCATATAACCGTATAGATTTGTCTCATAAGCATCAAAAGAATTGTTATCAAGATTTATACAGATTCTACATTCGGTTAGTAAATCAATTCTGCCATCAACCATCCAACATAAAACATCCTTACCTACGCTTGGCATATTATTAATAGTGGAATTTTCTGATTTTAATATTTCGGCAAAAGCATCCTCGTCATACTGAGTAATCGGGTTACATACTACAAACTCAAGGACTCCTCCATCAATTTTCACATCAGAAATCGCACTGTTGTTTGTAAGCATATCTATCAATGCAGCATTATCATTGTCGTTGTCGTTATATAATGATAATTGTTTTTTACAATCCAACAAGTTTTCGTAAACCTCTGTTGCACATGCTACATAATGTCTATAATCTGATTCACAATTCGTAATCCTATCGTGCAGTTGCTCAAGAGTGCGCTTCTTTTTATACTGCGTAAGATCGGCGATTTGAGCATTTAACACAACTTTCGATAATCCTTTTTCTTCTGAAATTTTGTCGGCTAACTCGAACAATTTATCATTCAAACCTCGGCTTATTTCATCAACAATTGGTTTGAATTTGTTTTTGATCTCTTTTGCTGTGCAAATAAAGTCAAACAGCGGAATAAGAAAAACAGCTATCGTGTATTCTATAAGTTTGTTATAAAACGGATTCGACTCTACCCAAAAAATATACTGATTGTCCCCAACCCATCCTTTTGATTTATTATAGGTTGATTCACAATATTTATCATAATTCTCATACGATTCCACACTACAATCAAATTTCTTATTAATTTCCTCCATAGTGGGTTCTGTGTTGCTATACCATATATAAACAGCTTTGTCTGTTGCGACTCTCTGTGGTGTCTGTGTCTCAGAAACACAACCAAAAAATATAGATGGTAAATCACTGTTCTTAGTGTAATAAGGTTCGTAAACACATTTGACAAATGTTTCGATTATCTTGGGGTAATTATATTCAAACTTAAGACGGCAGTCAAAACAACTCCGTGTGTGTGCATTTGTAATTAAATCCATTTCTATTCCTCCTTAGATTTTGGCATTTCTAAATACAGATGGTGGCAGCCAGATGACGAATGCTGGAAGCTTGGTCATTGGGATTGCTGAGGTAATCGTAACCAGTATGTGGCTTTTTCAGTTGTACATTGTGGGTTTGTAAATCCATTTCAGCAGCGAATCTTGGGCTTGATTGTTATCTCTCGCTTTCTTGGTCGCAGTCGAACCTGCCTGCATCACTTGAGAATTCTGCATCCTCCTTACCGGGTGTCTTCTGCTTCTAACCTTTCTAATACTTTACTTTAAGTAAAGCAGTCTTTCGACAATGCAAATGCCAAAGGGAGAGCACGCTCTCCCTTGTTTCAAATCAAATTATGCACAATCAGCTTTGACAACTGATGCAAGAATGTATGTATCTCTTGCGCCAACAATGTCAGACAGTGTTCTGTTGACATCCTGCGCAGACACCACAACGCCGTTAAGATTGAGAATACCATTACCCATTTCGAGCTGCGCTTCATTGAAAGCCTGCTGAACTGTCATTTCATCTGGGTTGCCAATGATTGTTTTTGACTTAAGATTGTTCTGAACTTTAATGCTTTTCATTATTATTTCCTCCTTGTTTACGCTGTTACAATTGAGCCGACAATTTTTGCAATGTTTGCATCAATATCAATACAAGCTTCCGATACATTTCTTTCAATCTGTTCAAGATTTGTCAGAATTGAACCAAAGTTTTCTGCAATCCACACCTTTGTGTTGTCGGCAGATTCTGATGGGAGAGGAATTGTAATTGATGCCTTTGGCTCTGTGTAAGAATTACTTACAAAAGAAATTCCGCAATCGCCAAAACTCTCCGTATACTTGCTTGGCTTTACAGCGAAAAGCATATTTCCATCGTCATCCTTTAAGGACAATGCATCTGGCTTGTGTTTGTAAACTTTAAAAAGTTCCTCCATTGAAAAGTTGGCTTCAATAACCATCACATTGTTTAATGTTTTTACAGTCATTTTGTGACTCCTTTCTGCCTTGTATGGCACTTTAATTTATTTCTACTTTAGCATTACCCAGTTACACCACGAGGAGGTAGTAGTTTTGTAACCGCTCACCCCTATCTAAAGGGGTGCTGTAACATTTCTTAAATAAAAGATCGATACTTCAGAAGAGTCGGTAAATTAATCTTTGTTGTGGGTAATCGATTTGGGGTTATGTCCTTAACAGCAACTAAGGTAATCTTTTTCCTGTGGCTTTTGCGTTGAGATGTAGATTCGAAAGTGTCCTTTTGGCTTAAGGACTTCGGTCTCTTTGAGAACATCCCGTGCAAGAGTCTGTCCAGTGTCAATTCGCCTTTCGTCGCCCTCCCTGTCTTCTCTCTAACCTTTCGAACACCTTACTTTAAGTAAGGCGGCTTTATTTAATAAAGCAAGCAAATGTTACATTATTCAAATCCTATTTCTTCATACGCTTCAACAGCTTCTGTTTCGGTATCACCCGAACACAACACATTGCCATGTTCATCAATAACTTCAAAGTGACCATTCTTTGCAATTACCGTCATATCACCCCTCACCTCCTACTTTTAATGCTGCCTCTCTTAAAACTGCAACATAATTATCAATCTTCTCTCTATCGGATTCTTTTGCTTGTGGCAAACAAAAACGAATTGTTTTTGCAATATTGTCAAGTTCTCTTGACAACTTTTGATCTTCTGTCATAATGTTTGCTCCACAATGTGAGCAATAATATGAACCCACTTCGTGTTTATCTTTACCACACTTAGGGCACGCCTTTTTAATGCCTACAAGACTAACAGATGAATTAACCGATGCTCTAACTAATTTAGAAACAGTGGGATATGATACCCCATACAATTCAGCTATGTCTTTCATCTTTTCGCCTTGTCTATAAGCCGACACAATCTGGGCTTTTAGTTCCTTACTAATAGTTCTGCCTGCCATTTTTGTAATCTCCTTCTACTGTGATATTGTGTTTTACCATCAACATAATTTACTTTATAACCTCCCTAAAATTGTTCATATGTTAGATATATTCCCAAATATCTGGCAAATTATCATCAGGTATAAATTCCAACTCTTTCCTACAACAATACCAGCCAGAACAGGACTTGGCTACTCCGCCACAGTCGTGTAAGTAACTGTGAGGAGTCGAAAACTCAACAGCTATCGAATTATTATTGTTGTCAATAGCACACACTCTGCCTACTACTCCTACATACGGAAAATCAGGATAGCTTGTTAGTATTGTCGGAAGTATTTTAACCTTATCTCCAACCTTCAACATAAAACCACCTCCTTACAAAATGCATTACCAAACATCAACTTTTGGTATACTGTTCTAATCGTTTAATTATTAAAATACGACAGTAATTTTCAATCGCAATTTCGGTTGTCTTGGTTTCGATTGTTCGCACAATCTGAGATGTAACCTTTACACCAAAATCCCTCAATACATCAATATGTTCATCACGAATATCTTGTATTGTTTTGACACTCTCGTACACTCTAACCACCTCTTTTTAGGCAAAAGAAAAGTGTATGCAAAAATCTATCGCATACACTTAATTGGTTTATATTTACTTTTTGTCACTCTTATAAAAGAGTGATTTTATAGTAGCGGTTTTGTTTATTCTCGCAACCGCTAAACGAGTGTAGTTAATCTCTTGGCTTATAAGCAGCAAAATTCAAACACAACTCTAAATTTCCACTATCATTTACTGAAAATGAGATTAGTGTACTGTTCAACGCAATTTTACAGAACGCCTCAATATCACTCATGCGGAATTCAATCGGCATACCGTCTTTAGAACGAATTATTACAGAATTGGAATAGTTAGGTGTCAAGTCTAACGAAGCAAGTGAGATATCCTCGTCTTTGCTTGCAAATTTACTTAAGAAAACTATTGCATCTGTGTACGCATCCATCCCTCGTACATCTTCTACAAACTCGTCTGCCGACTTATTTAGATTTTGAGATATTTGTTTACGCAGAACTTCACTCAAGCCGTGCATAGACTCTTGTGGTGCATTCTGGTTACTGCTATCAACCGTGTTGTTACTCAAGAACATTCCCTCTCTTTTTATTAATTGACAAACATCGTTTATCTTGCCGTGATATAATCACGCTTCAGGAATATTCTACCATTTTTTACACGAGTGTTCAAGCGAACATATTTTCTATTCGAGTTTTGCGTACTGCCTTGACTTATGGCAAATCTTAGTCATAAGCAACTCAGACATTTTCTGAGACAGCTTCGGAAATTCAAGCCTTACCCTGCTTGAGCCTCTATCGGGACGAGTAGCTTCAAAAGTCACTTCTTTGTCATGAAGAAACTTAGCAGCATGTTCATACGCATAATTTTCCACCCATACAACTCCCATCTTTTCACCTCCTTAAAAATCAAAACTTATAGCGATATATTCGCCATAGCGGTCATAATAAGCCACCTCAATGGCTTTGATTTGTGCATCATTTAATGTGCTTAACGCGTCCTATGAGATGCCATAGCACTCAAGAAGCTTTTCAAGCTTATCTTTTTGAGTCATCGGTATCCCTCCTATGGTGCAATTAAGATTAACAGTTTGCAAAACCAGTACAAACCAGTCAAACTTAGAGTTCCTGCTAAACAATAGCTTGCTGTCATTATAGCAAGCTCAAGGTTAGTCAATTTATTATGTTTTTGTGGACGCATTACTAAACCTCCTTAAAAATAAGCATACGCTTTGGTAGCGGTTTTGTTTTAACTCGCAACCGCTAAACGAGTGTGCTTAGATATTACTTCTGCTCATCTGTAGTTTCTGTTACTGTGCTTACATCTTTAGATTTATCAGAATCCTGCGTGTTGGTAGCCTTCTGCTCATCTGTAGTTTCTGTATCTTCATCATCAGAATTTTTTGCACCTTCGTATTCAAGTGCAAACCCTCTGCCTTCGATTACACATCTCATCATTGAATAAAAATTTTCTCTAAACTCTCTACCTTGAGCCGCAGAGAGAGAGCCCCACTTTTTACCACGCTTAGTAAACAGGTTCATAAACTGTTTTACCTGATGACCTGTAACCTTTAACATATTTTTACCTTTTTTATCAGGCATAAACAGAGTTTCGTCAACAATAGACTGTAACAGCTTAGTCATAGATGTCATAGATGTAGGAACAGCAACACCCTCAATATCTTTATCGCCGGCATTTTTCAAAAATTTCACAGTACGAGCCGCCTCGTCAATATAGTAACAATCTCTCAGCTTTTTTAACTGAGCAAACTGCTCCGCACCGCTCGTTTCTTCAAGTGTCCATTTTAGCGCACAGATGAGCGATAATTTTTCAAGACTTAAAGCCCAGTGGTCATTCAGCTTGCCTTCTTCTGATTTCGCTTTACAAAAATCCAGTAAATCAAATTTCTTCTTAGCCTTCTCGTCGAGTTTACATTTTGTGATAATGTGGGTTTCCTTTGAACGCTCAGTTTTATGACCAAGCACAGTGTACTGCTCTTTGAGAATAAGTTCCTTTACAGGAAAATCACAAGCTACAAACTTGTCATATTCCTGAAGCTTCTTAGTGTGAGCGTAATCCTTCTCAAGCTCATCAAGCTCATAAAAGAGCTTGTCACGCTTCATAGCGTCCTTGTCTTTGATTGCAGTGTTGATATCTGCAATTTTCGATACGATAGAATCGTATAACTCAGTTAATGTTTTCATAATGTAATCTCCTTATTTAAAAATTTGCTCCGTAGAGCATATATTAAAGGACACTCAGTGGTTATTCTGAGTGTCCTCGATATATACACTCATATTGAGTAATAATCAAGTTAATTTTCACATTTCCTCAAGCCAAGTTTAGGTTTGTGTAAACCTGCGAACGCTCTAACAGTGACGCCGCCGCCGAGAATTACTCAATCGAGTTTAGGGTATTCTACACCTACTACTTCTTATGCAAATAGTTACAGAATAATTTATTTGGCATTACTCACACCCTTGTATGTTTTTTGCTTTGTCATACCAAAGGTTCGCTCGCTCATAGCTACACTTATCTTTGCGATGTTTTAAACTCTCGTGGAGAACCTAAAACGCTCAAAGGCACAAAATAAGCGTACCCCTCGTAGAGAAGTACGCTTTGCTATGTGCTATTAAGTTTGCTCAAATAAGTAAATTCTTTGATAGAGCTAATGGAATAGAACTGTTTACGGTACAATCCTTTAGAAACCGCCGAGGGTGTCCGTCCTCTCTGACTGTTCTGTCGCCGAGGGTGTCCGTCCTCTC
>ERZ772818.2808-NODE-2808-length-12676-cov-4.222724_pt1 | contig 12676 bp, 9 predicted proteins | sample MGYA00580837_ERZ772818 | MGnify/ENA primary metagenome ERZ772818 (study PRJEB29015, sample SAMEA2737671) | human gut metagenome | biome: human gut; feature: human-associated habitat; material: faeces | place: China | collected 2012 ...
TATAATATTTATTTTATCTAAATTAATACCAGCATATCTATTTAAGATATTTAAAGCTTTATCTTTCTTAAACTCTAACTGTTCACTATAATCAAGTTGTTCTAGATGACATCCTCCACAAGAGTAATAATAAGGGCAAAAGATACTAGAATAATTCTTAGGTTCATTAACTTTTCCAATAGAATATTTCTTCTTATCTTTAATAATATCTATATCTACACTATCTCCTACTCTTACCCCTTTAACAAAAGTAATCTTACCATCTATATGAGTAATTCCTCTACCAAAATGATCATATGACGTAATAACACATTTCATAATTAACAACACCTCAACTGTAATTACTATACCATAAATACTATCAGTTTTGTGAAATATTTCATATGTATATTATATATATCTAGTAAGTAAATAAAAAGAGTCATAAATAGTGCAAAATTATGACGTTTTAACTTTGACATATTTATGACTTTCTATATTAACATTTATACAATTCTCCTTTGTTGTATGTAAAGTCATCTGTTTGTTTCCATTTCATATAATTATTCCAGATAAATTGGTATCCATCCATAGCAGTTTTTGAAAAGTCTATCTTGATTCTCTCCTTTCGTATATTACTTATTTTGGTTTTAAAATTTGTATTCATTAATACACCATTTCCTTTACTTACTGGCCCCATTACCAATAAGGTGTATTATAATGTGTTATCAGGGAAAAATAAAAGAGAAACCTTTAATTTTTGAGGTTTCTTTTAAAAATCCATGATAATATTAATTCCCTGATAATATGTATGGTGATTCCTTCGTTCCTGATCCTGTTATAACTTTAATTGCCGAGTTTAGATGAACGACTGGGCGCACACTGAGGATGCTGTAAGCATAATAGTAGTCGACATTTCCAGTACTAGTGACAAAGAAGACACCGTTAGCATCATCCCGGGGGGGTGTTATTGTCCACTGACTATTACTTGAGTTATACATCCAATCGTTATTGCTACAATCACTTACTGAACTATCTTTCCAATTATATAGTTCTTTTGCTAAACAACTGGCTCTATTCGTTGTTGCTCCTCCACTTGTGGCATATCCATAATCACTTGGATATATTAATCCTACTTTTCCTGTCCATGATGTACTTCTTTCACTATATACTCCTGTTCCTCTTTCGTATTTATAAAAGTGGGAAGCTAGTCCGTTTGATGAGCTAGTATAATTTGCTGTTCCTCCTAGGTACCACTTGGCATTTCCTATCATTGCTCTGGCTTTCTCGGTTAATCCTGTTGTTGTAAAATCTTCATTTGATGCTGTTGTACTATTACCATTATAATTATAATATGTTCCTGTCGTTCTATTATAATATGCTCCACTATTTAATAAGTTATTTAACTGTGCTATACTCCATTCATTTATATATTTTCCTGATGCGTTATAATTCCATGTATAATTTCCTATTGATTCATTTCTAATTATCTTTAGTCTTTTTTCTACTTTTCCTGTTCCATCATCTGTATCAAAGACTCCTATTATTCGCCATAACTCATCATTAAATTTTACATAGTTATTAGGATCTGCTCCTATATAGCGATAATCTGTTAGAGCTGTTGTTTGCTCTGTAGCTTCATGCGTGAATGTCCACATCTCTTTCTTTTGAGCATCTGTTGCACTGTTATAATCTAGGTCTTCAGGGTTTGCTTTTGCTATTAGGTCTTTTGCTGCTCCCTTAGCTGCTATTGGCATACCTTCTTGATTAGCATCTACTACTATTTTTCCATGATAATGTTTTCCTAAGGCTTCATTAGTAGCATCTTCTTTTATCCATAGTTTTAAAGTGAAAGTCTTAGACTCTCCTGCTTTTAAACTTCCAGATATTATTGTTGAATCTATTGAATCACTTAATAATTTTATATTAGTACCATCTATATTATATTTTATAAAGCCTTTATCTAGCTGTTTATCACTACAATTATCTTGGGTAATCATATCTTTATCATCTTGAAGTGATACAGTATACTCTGCTGTTAGACTTCCCGTATTAGTAATTGTAAATGTATTACCTGTTTGAGCAAGTCCATCACTATCTGATGTTGGTAAAGCTCCATTTAATCCGATAGTAGATGATGAGTCAGCATCAAAACTGATATTTAAAGTTCCTGATTTAACCACATTATATTCAGCAGACTTTGATGATACTGTAAACATGGCAAATGTGCTACCAATTGATAATAAAGTTACTCCAAAGATAGATAGTAAGGTAAGCATCAATTGTCTTTTTCCCATTTTAGTAAGGGCTATTTCCCGGTAATCATTATTTCTTACTCTAGCTTGCTCTTTAAATTCTTTTCTCTTTTTTCTATATTTGAATTCTGCCAATTTTATCACCTATCTTTTTAATCTAGTTAAAGTATAGCAAATTTTTTTAATTTATACTAGTACTTTTTAAAAGAAAAAAGCAGTCATTTATTTAGACTGTTTCATCTCTTTCATTGCTTCTTTTCGTGAAAAACTTTGTTTTCCTCTCTTATCTAGTCCTAAAGCTTTTACTAAAATTGTATCTCCAACACTTACTACATCTTCACACTTATTGACACGTGCTGTATCTAATTGTGAGATGTGAACAAATCCTTCACAGCCTGGCCATAATTCAATAACACAACCAAATTCTTCGACCTTTAGTACTTTAACAGAGTAAATCTTTCCTTGTTCAACTTCACGAGCAACATTTACAATCATCTCTTTAGTTTTATCAATAACATCTTTATCAGTATGATAAATAATTACTCTACCATCATCTTCTAAGTCTACTTTAACTGCTCCAATACTATTTACATCATTAACATTACTTGCTTCACAAATAATCTTCGTAATCATTTCTCCACCCTTACCGATAACGTCTCTTATCTTATTAGGTGAGATATAAAATACCTCTGTTTTAGGTGCATATTTAGAAACTTCTTTTCTTGGTTCTTTAATAGTATCTGTTATAACACCTAAAATTTGATGTCTTGCTTTTTTAGCTTGAGCTAGGGCTTGTTTTAAAATATCTTTGGTAACACCTTTAATCTTGATATCCATTTGTAAAGCACAAATACCTTCTTCGGTTCCTGCTACTTTAAAGTCCATATCACCTAAATGGTCTTCCATACCAGCAATATCTGTTAAAATAATATAATCATCATCATGAGTGATTAATCCCATAGCAATACCAGCAACTGGTGCTTTAATAGGAACACCTGCTGCCATTAAACTCATGCATCCTGCACAAATAGATGCTTGTGAACTACTTCCATTACTTTCTAGTATTTCGGATACTACTCTTATTGTATAAGGAAATTCTTCTTCACTAGGAATAACTTGTAATAATGCTCGCTCACCTAGTGCTCCATGACCAATCTCACGTCTACCTGGTGCTCCATATCTTCCAGTCTCTCCTACTGAAAACTGTGGAAAGTTATAGTGTAACATAAATCTTTTTTCATCTTCTAAAGATAAGCCATCTAAGATTTGATGTTCTCCTAAAGCTCCTAGAGTAGTTACTGATAAACTTTGGGTTTCTCCTCTAGTAAACAATGCAGACCCATGTGTTCTTGGTAATAAATCAATAGATGCACTAAGCGGTCTTATTTCATCAAAACCTCTTCCATCACTTCTTAACTTTTCTTTAACTATTATCTTTCTAAATAAGTTATATTCTGTATCACTAATTATTTTACTTACTTTATATAATAAGATATCTAAGTCTTCCGCTTCTTTATTTTCTTCCTTATATTTAGTTAAAATATTCTCTTTAATTTCATCTAATCTTTGATATCTTTCTTGTTTGGCTTTTATTCTTAAAGCATCATCTATATCTTTAGAACAAAGACTTTCTACTTCACTTCTTAACTCATCTTCAATTTCTATTTTTTCATATTCCATTTCTTTAATATCATAATTACTTAAAATATCTAATTGGAATTTACAAAGTTTCTTTATCTCTTCATGAGCTAACATTAAAGCATCTAGCATAGTATCTTCATCCAACTCTTTACTACCAGCTTCTACCATTGTAATAGCATCAATTGTACCAGCTACTGTAAGGTCTAATTTGCTATTTGCTAATTCTTCTTGGGTTGGATTAACTACAAACTGATCATTTATATAACCAATCTTTACTCCTGCTACTGGTCCTAAAAAAGGAGCTCCTGTTAACATAGTAGCAAGACTTGATCCAAACATAGCAGCAAGTTCTGGTGAACAATCTTGATCTACTGATAATACTGTATTAATGATTTGTACTTCATGTTTAAAATCTTCCTTAAATAAAGGACGTATTGGTCTATCAATCATTCTAGCAGCAAGAGTTGCCGCATCAGTTGGTCTTCCTTCTCTTTTAATAAAGCCCCCAGGAATCTTTCCTACTGAATAAAGTTTTTCTTGATAGTTAACTGTTAATGGGAAAAAGTCACTTAATAAGTTAGCTGTTTTTCCTACTACTACTGCCGTAAGTATCACTGTATCATTATAACGAACTAAAACAGAACCAGTCGCTTGTTTGGCAAGTTCTCCTTGTTCTACTACAATTTTTCTACCATGGAAATCAAGTTCAAATACTTTTTTCATACATACCTCTTTTCTATCTATAGAAAAAGAAACACTAGTATTTAGTGTTACTTTCTAAGTCCTAATTTTTTAACAACTTCACGATACTTTGCTACATCAGTCTTAGCTAAATACTTAAGTAGACTACGACGTTGTCCAACTTTCATTAAAAGACCACGATTTGAATGATAATCATGTTTATGTTCTTTTAAATGAGCTGTTAACTTTTCTATTTCTTTTGTTAAAATAGCGATTTGTACTTCAGTTGAACCAGTATCTTTTTCATCTCTTGCAAATTCTTTGATGATTTGTTGTTTTTCCATCTTTGTTAAAGCCATTACTAACACTTCCTTTCTTTAATAAATCCACCATATTCTAATAAAAAGTAGTAGGAAGAACTGCTTAATACGAGAACAGGTAACTGTACATACTATACTATAGAAATAGCTTTTTGTCAAAAGAATATTGTCAATTTTTCAAAAGACTGTCTTCATCTAATAGAAAGTCATATATTCCCATAATAATTCTAAATATTTTCTTAACATTACTATTTCTAACTTTGTTATTAATTTAACAAAATCTGTGTAATCACCAATTGTATGTGCTTTATCTAATGCTTCATAATATTCTAATCTATCTTCTTTTTTTATTATTACCGGATTATATCCATGATTCATTAGGTCTAAATTCATAAGTAGCTTTGAGGTTCTGCCATTACCATCTATAAATGGATGAATCTTAACTAATTCACCATGTAATAAAGCTGCCTTGATAATCGGATGAAAATCATTCCAATTTTCATAATTTAAAACTAATTTTCCCATTAACTCTGGAACTTTCAAATAATCTGGAGAAATATGGGTAGCACCTTTTATAGTAACATTTTCTCTTCTATATCTTCCTGCATTTTCATTATCGATGTCTTTTAAAACTAATTGATGAATACTTTTGATGTTTCGCTCAGTAATAGGGTTATTTTCTTTCACTAAATCATTTAAATATAAAATAGCCTTTTCATGATTTATAGCTTCTAAATGTTACCTTATTGATTCCCCCCAACTGTAATTCCTTCTAATACAACTTGTATTTCTCTAAGTGTCAAAGTATTTCCCTCTATGCCATTACTATTATATGTCCATTCAAGATTAATAGATTCTTCTAAGGATCTTAAAGTCTCCTTAGGGATTGGTCTTTTACTATCAAGTTCCTTTTTTAACTTATCCATCTCATTAAAATAGTTGTCTTCTTTTTTACTTGCTCCTTTAAGTTTTTTTCAGTTATAAATATATAAAAATATCTGCAACATCTCTATTTCTATGTGAAGTGAATATATTTTTTTCAAAGTAAAAAGCACCTAAGTGCTTATTTAACTACCCAGAAAGTAGGCATATCTCTTAATCCATTAGTACCAGCTGCTACTGGATGATTTATAATCTTATTGTTAATAACTAATTCTGATGAACTACCTCCGTCCATATTAGCAGCATTTACAGCTCCATAGTTTTCCATAATTTCAGTTAAATCACCCATATCTGCTCCAATACTAGTAGCAAGACGACCATTAATTACTAGGAATAGAACAATTCCATCGCTTCTTTGACCAATAGCAGTACGAGGAGCTATTCCCCAGCCACCATTACCTTTAACGAAACTACTCTTACCATTAACAATTAGAAATGGTCCAAATTCAACTGCATCACGAATACCCATACTAACAGCTTGTTCCTTAGTGAATTTACCAAGTACTAGTTTATTTTCTTTATTAAAGCCAACAAAACCACCACTCATATTAGCATCATCAAAGTCACTTACTACTACTCCATTAGAAATAACTGTACCATGTGGTTGAGCTCCATTACTATTCCAATCAGGATCATAAAATCCCCCAGCATTCATAGCAATAATAGCATTTTCTCTTTTTGCAACTGTTGTAATAGCTTCTCCTCTTTTACCTAAATATTTAGTTGTTGCAATAGATACTCTAGATGGGTCATAAACTGCTACTAAATATCCTTGATAAGATGTCCCTTTAATATCAATTACTTTATATAAAGCACCATTCTCATGTTCTAGTATTTCTTTTTCATATTCATTTTTATAAATAGTTTGATTCTTATTATAATCACTAATATTAACTAAATCAGGATTAGTAGTATCATTAACCTCTACCATATGGTTTTTAGATAAGACTTTATTAATCACATCATCATTATAAAACCAAGTAGCTAAATACTGATGGGTCATGGTAGTCATCGCTGAAGTTATCCAAAAGTCACGAAAGAAATTAAATGGTCCGTAGAAAAGAAATAAACCTAAACTACTACCTATAATTATTAAACTACTAAGAATAGTTTTAATCTTTCCCTTTTTAGATTTCTTATTCTTCTTATCAAGCTCTTTTCTAAGACTTGGCATTACTACTGTTTTCTCTAAATCTTCCATAACTCACCTTTAATTCTTTCCTAGATATTTTCTATCACCATCAACATCTATATAATCAATAGTTAATTTAACTTCTTCTATCTTAGTATCATTTTCTTCTAAGACATCATTATAATCTTTAATATTTTCATTATATTTTTTAATATCACTAACATAAGAATTTATTGCTTTCTCATAACCAATTACAAAAGCTTCACATTTATTATTAACAGATACATCAGGATATAAAACATCAACACATTTATCTTTCAATTCTTTATAATCATCTTCTAGTGGTTCAATAGTCTTAGTATAATTACTAATTATTTCTTTATACTTAGTATCATTATTCTTTAAATCTTCATAATACATATCTTTCATTACTACTTGATAAAAGTTATCCCGTTCCTTATTAAAAGAATCTATATGTGTTTTAAAATTATTATAGCTTGTTATAACACTATCTATCTTCTTTTTAGATTCTATCTGATCATTTTTATAACCTATTACAAAATAGATAATTACAATAATAACTAGTAGTATAAAAAGTATTCCTAATACCCATAATACTTTTTTCTTAGAACTTTTCTTCTCCATTATATTTGTCTCCAATTCTTTTCCTTATTTTTTTCTTACTCCTACTTTTTCTATTACTACTTAATAATCCTAGTAAGATAAGAAGAAGTAATAAAACTAATCCTAGTAGTCCAAGAATAAGATATTTATCATTACTATTACTACTTTTGACTTCTACCTTATTATATCGTTGAATAGTTTTTTCTACCTCATCATAATTATATAAACTTTTTTTACCAGTTTCAACATTTTCTCCATAAATTAAGAAAAATGAATCACTCTTATTTAGTTTATAGGCTTGATACTCATTATCATCTATTTTTAATTTATAAGGTTTATATCCTTTCGGTATTTTTTTAGTATCAAGGATATGGATAGAGATATTACCACTAGTTAGTTGTTTATATAGTTTATAGTTATTATTTTTATATTCATAGAAATTAATATTTCCCTTACTATCTTTTATGGCGACTATTGTTAGTTTCAAGACTTTATTTTGATAAGCTAAAACGTCTTTATCATTTATCTTTACAGTAGTCTTTTCAAAGTGATTAGGTACTTTTCCTGTTAGTTCTTCTTCTTTTTGAATAAGAGTCATTTCTTTTTTATCTACTTTAACATTAATAGGGTCTAATTCTTTTACCGTTACAGTTAAGTGATATGTCTTAGTAGAACCATTTTCAGCGGTTACTACAATATCAAAAGAATTAGCTCCTTCATGGACTTCTTTTTCTCCTAGACCAGTAATACTACTTTTACTATCTTCCCTACTACCTTCAATTGTTATTTTCTCAACATCATGTTCTACTTCTAAAGTATAGTTAAGTTCATTTTTATTGAAACTTGGTGATATTTGATAATCTTTTACGCCAAGACTTGCTAGATTATTATTCTTACTATAGTTTGCTACAATTGTCTCTCTTTTAATACATTTAATAGTAGTAGAGTCTTTGGGAGCTGACCTTGTCGCTTCATCATAGGAAACAAAGTTAGAAGAAGCGATTCCTACATTGGCACTACCTTCTTTTTTTACCGTAAACTTATAAGAATAAGTCTTTCTAGTCTGTCCTGGGCTTTGAACATAATCAACTACATGGGTCTCACCACTAGTAAGAGTTAATATACTACTGTCATAGGAAACATTAAACTCCCAAGCTCCAAGACCTGATGGCTCATTAACTGTTACATTAACTGTTACATTTCCCCCTACTATTCCTTCACTAGTAGTACCTGCTACACTAATACTAGCAGCAAAGACATTATCTATACCACAAAAAAAGAAAAAGGAAAGAAGGAAGAAGATAAATATTTTCTTTTTAGTCATTTAAATCATCTCATTTCTGTTCTATTTTACTATATCCTAATAAACTTTTTTGAATTCTTAAAAGGTCTACTACGGTAATTAAACCATCTCTATCAACATCACTAGCGATTAGTTCAGCATCACTTAAGTTATTATTACCTAGTAAGTACTTTTGACATCTTAATAAATCTATAATACTAGTATTACCATCCCCATTATTATCTCCATAGATAACTACTTTATATTCTTTAGTATCTTTAGAATTAGAAATTGTAACTACATCTCCTGTTGCTAAAGCATCATTTTTATTATTACCATATTTATCTTTTAGACTAGTTACAGTTAAACCAGTATAAATAGTTTTAAGTTTATTTTCTAGATTAGTTTTGGAAGTGTTAACTTCTATTCCTGATAGGTAATTATTAGTTAAGTGATAACCACTAGCTACAATTGCTTCGTTTATAGCAATAACAGAAACTTCTGGAATTTCCTCTTTCTTATCATCATCAGTCTTTGGGGTTTCACTAACTCCTGGCATATTTTCATAAACTGGTATTAAAAATTCATAAGTTTTATCTAATAAGTCATTATTCTTATAACCTTTATACATGGTTAAAGCTTCACTAGCAGGAGCTTTTATATTAGACATATATTGATGGGTATAAGTTGAGTTTAAAGCATTAGGACTTACATTGAATTTTTGAAGGTATAGAGTATGTTGATTAGCACTTATATAACCATTAACAATATATAAAGCTCCCCCAATAATAGCTTTTTCTTTACTATTCCATGGTCGCATATAACTAGTTACACTAGCGTCATATCCACCATTTGCCCAAATTAGTCCTCTAATTACTGGACTTTGATAACTTCCATATGCTCCAATATTATAGAAATTATATATACCGCTATAAGATGTATCTGTTCCACAGTTATTTAAGATAGTCCAGTTATCACTATTACGATAACGATTTATACATTCTCTATCTTTTGCAAAAGTAAATTTTGCTCCATCTATACCAGTTGAACCACTAGCTCCTTTTTCTTGTCTTACTCTACTAGCAAGATAGGTAGGACTTGCTCCTGACTTTTCAGCAGCCTTCATGAAATAGTTTAAATATTCATCACTATCCATAAAGGTATTAGAAATTATACTCTTAACGGTATCAGTTGTTTGAATAGCTTTATTATATTGTAAGTTTTCAAACATAAAGATTCCTTCATCCGTTAAAAAGTTTCTAGGATCCATATAATATCCTACAGCACTACTACTTGCTTGATACCATCCTTTTTCTTTAACTGATTCAATAAAGTTACCATTATCATCTTTTTTTCTTAGTGATTCATCACTTCCATTTACTAATGATATCTCACCAATTGTTTCATTTCTTATCGCCTCATTATAATCTAAATTAGTCTTAAGAGCATTAAAAATCCAGTTAGGATGCTTTTCATGTAGGTTTTTAAGGGCTGATAAATAACTTTCATTAAACCCTTTTGCTAGCATTTCTTTTTCAAAGTCAGCTTCTAAGTTAACATCACTTTCTTCTATTACTGCTTGATCACTTGAACAGATATAACCAGTTACATCCTGATAAGTTACTTTATACCAAGGTGATCTACAGCCATAACCACTCTTATTAGTTTTTTCAACTACTACTACTTTACTAAGAGTTGGTAAGACTCCTCCATCACCAATAGATGTAATTCTTGAACCAGATGGACTATCTTTAAAAGCTTTTGGAGTATTTAAAACGATATATTCTTTGGCATATACATTAGGCATCATAAAAAATATAGCTAAAGTAATAAGACCAAACAAAGTTTTCTTTGGCATAAAAGCCACCTCCCCTAGTATCTAAATTATATCATTAAATCGACAATATTTGTCTTATTTAGACTTAATTAATTAATACTTTACACTAGATTTTACTGTTATTTAACTAGGAAGATTGAAAGATATAAAAAAATTAGCTATAATGATAAGGTATAAGTGGAGGAAAAGTTTATGGAAAAAGATGAGAAAAAAGAAAAAAAGAAAAAAAAGAAAAAGTATCGTCTATGGTTATTTATCCTTACTTTAATTACGATACTTGCAAACTTCTTTGCTATTTATGAAATACTTTTATTAGGACCAGTAGAAGAAGTTATTAGATATGTGATTATTGGAGTATTTCTACTGATTGATTTAGTATTCTTCTTAAAGATGAAAAAGAAGAGGAAGAAGAAGGAAAATAAAACTAAACTACTTACTTTCTTCTTGATACTTTATTTACTATTAAGTTTATTTATCGGAGTAGTTATAATGTATTTATATGGTAAGTTAGAAAATGTTAATAAAACTTATGTTACTTATTCTAGTAGTTTAATTACTATGTCTAATAATAGTATGAATAAGATTGATGATGTTAAGGATGCTAAGATTGGTTTACTTAATGACAAGACATCTCCTGATGGTTATCTTATTCCAAGAATAATTATTAAAGAAAATAAGTTAGATGATGATAACAAGATTAAGAAGTATGATGACTATAATGCTATGATTGCTGATTTATATGATGGTACAATTGATGCGATGTTTATTACTACTAATTATCCTAGTTTATTTCAAAGTATTGAAACTTATCAAAATATAGCAACAGATACTAAGATTATTTATACGAAAGAGAAAAAGATGCTAAAAAGTTCTACTAGTAAAAGAGAAAGCGCTTCTACTGGTAAAAGTATAAGTGAACCGTTCACTATATTGTTAATGGGTGTTGACTCTACTGATGAAGGATTATCTAAAAACACAGTAGCTAATGGGGACTCATTAATATTAATTACTTTTAATCCTAAGACTTTAAATGCGACAATGCTTTCTATTCCAAGAGATAGTTATGTACCAATCAGTTGTTGGAGTGGTACCCCTGAAAATAAGATTACTCATGCTGCTGCTTATGGAACTGATTGTATGATGAGTACTATTGAAAATTATTTTGATGTTAAAATTGATTATTATGCAAAGATTAATTTCCGTGGACTAGTCTCTCTTGTTAATACTTTAGGGGGAATTGATGTTGAAGTACCACAAGATTTATGTACTGATGATTCTAATCGTGAAGGTCATGTTTGTATTAAAGAAGGTATGCAACATCTAAATGGTGAACAAGCCCTAGTTCTAGCCCGAAACAGAAAACAACTTGCTAATGGAGATTTAGACCGTGGTCTTAATCAACAGATTGTTATTCAAGGTATTATTAATAAGGTTAAAGATATGTCTAGTGTTAGTCAAGTTATGGGAGTTTTAGATACTATTTCTAATAACTTGGATACAAACTTTACTACTAAACAAATATTATCTTTCTATGATATTGCTAAAGATATAACTACTAATGCTCTACAAAAAGATGATGCTGATTTAATTAATATTGAACAATTATTCTTATCAGGAACTGGACAAATGATTTATGATGAGCGAAGCAGATTAGTTTTATGGGACTATATTCCTAATAAGGAAAGCAGAAAAGATATTATTAATGCTATGAAAGTTAATCTTGGTAAGAAAAATCCTACTATGATTAAAGAGTTTTCTTTCTCTATTAATACTCCTTATGAAAAAACAGTTACTGGTACAGGACCATATAAAACAGCATCTACTTACACCCTTTTACCTAATTTTATTGGGGATAGTCAATCTGCCGCTCAGGCTTGGGCTTCAAGAAATGGTGTTAAAGTAACATTCAAAGGAACATCAGGACACGTTATTGCACAAAGCTATCCTGCTAATAAAAGAGCTGATTTGGTAAGTGGTTCTGTA
>ERZ772818.2819-NODE-2819-length-12641-cov-3.787860_pt1 | contig 12641 bp, 10 predicted proteins | sample MGYA00580837_ERZ772818 | MGnify/ENA primary metagenome ERZ772818 (study PRJEB29015, sample SAMEA2737671) | human gut metagenome | biome: human gut; feature: human-associated habitat; material: faeces | place: China | collected 2012 ...
CAACCACGGCGGGCCGTATGGACTCCTACGTCGACCAGTTACAGGCCAACGGCGGCAGCATGATCATGCTGGCGAAAGGCAACCGCAGCCAGCAGGTGACGGACGCGTGCCACAAGCACGGCGGCTTCTACCTCGGTAGCATCGGTGGCCCGGCGGCGGTGCTGGCGCAGGGCAGTATCAAGAGCCTTGAGTGCGTGGAGTACCCGGAACTGGGTATGGAAGCGATCTGGAAAATTGAAGTGGAAGACTTCCCGGCGTTCATCCTCGTGGATGACAAAGGTAACGACTTCTTCAAACAGATCCAGTCTTCCCAGTGTTCGGCGTGTGTGAAGTAATTCTGTAAATTGCCGGGTGGCGCTGACGCTTAACCGGCCTACATACTCGTAGGTCGGGTAAGGCGCAGCCACCACCCGACATCAAAAAGAGCGCACAAAGCGCCATAACGTTTCTCAGAAGTCATCAATACTTATCTCTTAAGCATGTGAGCAATCCCATCTTTGTTATCAAGGAGTAAGTAATGACAATGCATCGCCGCGAGAAAGACTCCATGGGCGCCATCGACGTCCCGGCCGACAAGCTATGGGGCGCACAAACCCAGCGTTCGCTGGAGCATTTCCGCATTTCGACAGAGAAAATGCCCGTCTCGCTAATCCAGGCGCTGGCGTTGACCAAACGCGCTGCCGCCAAAGTCAATCAGGATCTGGGCCTGCTGGATGCCGATAAAGCCACCGCCATCATCAATGCCGCCGACGAAGTGCTGGCGGGCAAACATCCCGACGAATTCCCCCTTGCCATCTGGCAGACCGGCTCAGGCACCCAGAGCAACATGAACATGAACGAGGTGCTGGCGAACCGCGCAAGCGAGTTGCTTGGCGGCGTACGCGGCATGGAGCGCAAGATCCACCCGAACGATGACGTGAACAAAAGCCAGAGTTCCAACGACGTGTTTCCGACGGCCATGCACGTGGCGGCCGTCATCGCAATCCGCGAGCAGCTTATCCCGCAGCTCAACGTGCTTAAATCTACGCTTAACGAGAAAGCGCAGGCCTTCCGCGACATTGTTAAAATTGGTCGTACGCACCTTCAGGACGCCACGCCGCTGACGCTCGGCCAGGAGATCTCCGGCTGGGTGGCGATGCTGGAGCACAACCTTAAGCATATCGACAACAGCCTGCCGCATCTGGCGGAGCTGGCGCTCGGCGGAACGGCGGTGGGCACTGGGTTAAACACCCATCCCGAGTACGCGGCGCGCGTGGCCGAAGAGCTGGCGAAGATTACCGGGCAGCCGTTTGTTACCGCTCCGAATAAGTTTGAAGCGCTGGCGACCTGTGATGCCCTGGTGCATACCCATGGCGCGCTGAAAGGGCTGGCGGCCTCGCTGATGAAAATCGCCAACGACGTGCGCTGGCTGGCCTCCGGCCCGCGCTGCGGCATCGGCGAAATCAGCATTCCGGAAAACGAGCCGGGCAGCTCCATTATGCCGGGTAAAGTGAACCCGACCCAGTGCGAAGCCATGACCATGCTGTGCTGTCAGGTGATGGGTAATGACGTGGCGGTTAACATGGGCGGCGCGTCGGGTAACTTCGAGCTTAACGTCTATCGACCGATGGTGATCCACAACGTACTGCAATCGATTCGTCTGCTGGCCGATGGCATGGAGAGCTTTAACGAGCACTGCGCGGTGGGCATTGAGCCTAATCGCGAGCGAATCAGCCAGCTGCTGAATGAGTCTCTGATGCTGGTAACGGCGCTGAACACCCATATTGGTTATGACAAAGCGGCCGAAATCGCTAAAAAAGCGCACAAAGAGGGGCTTACCCTGAAAGCCTCTGCGCTGGCGCTGGGCTACCTGACGGACGCCGAGTTTGATGCCTGGGTCCGACCGGAAGCGATGGTGGGCAGCCTCAGATAATCACTGCGCCACATACAGGTGCAGCCGCGGAATAATCAGCTGTAGCGGCTGCGCCTGGGGTTTATATCGATGCTGAACGTTTTCAGCATCGTAGTTCAGCAGTTCCCCGATATCCGGCACCACCGCACCCTGATCGGCATCATAGAGCGCAATCAGCGGCGTCGGGCAGGCGTATTGCACCTGCTTTTGTTGACCGGCATACCAGACACGGGCGATAGGCTGCACCTTCACCGGACGCTTTATTTTAAGACGGGTATCAGCTGGCAGGGAGGCAATGCTGTGGTACTCCTGCTCCAGCCGTTCAATCCACTGTTCCCGCGACCACGGGGCGACCGTTCGCGGCGATTTCAGGCTTTTTTCCAGCTGCGCCAGGATCTCGTCCCGCGCGAAATTTTTAATGATGTGCTTGTTGGCCCAGCCGAAGCGCAGCGTGGCGGGATGGCGCAGTACCGTCAGCGTGCGGTAGGCATTCAGGGTGATCAGCCCCGGAAGCTGGCGATGCACCCATTCAAAACGGGCAGCCGGTGCCAGCCCGGACTCAACGGTTACAATCTTCTCAAAGGCGGCTTTCAGCGTATTGATATGCGTAATCTGCGCCTCAATTCCTTCACGCGTTGCGGCATCCGTTTGCAGGCAGATGACGCCGGGCAGGCGAACGGCGGCCTTACTGCTGCGATTTTCGGACTGCTGCTGGATGAAAAGGCGACGATAGTGCTGCAACGTCATTTCCAGCGCCGCCTTGCCAACATGCTGCGTCACCTCAATGGTGTTCAGCGGGTCGTGCTCTGCGCCTTTTGCCACCTCGGGCAGGGAAAAGACGCGGGCGGCCAGCAGGCGGCAGTCCTGAAGTTGCCCCGTGAGGGTCAGTAACGCCTGCTCTATTTCCCGAAACGTGGTGTTAAGCCTTTCGATGAGATCGTAAGTTGTCATGGCAGCCCTTAATTAGTTACAACATACTATTGATATAGCACAACACGCCGGGTCAGGCCAGCGTGCGGTTTAGGTCAGGCAGGTACGGGAAGGGGCATGTTGTGATAGATCGGCCAGCTAAAGACGAACCGGGCCCCACCCAGCTCGCTCGCTTCGCAGCGAACCGAACCGCCCATCGCCTGGGCAATAGAACGGACAATAGCCAGCCCCAGACCACAGCCGCCGGTAGCCCGGTCGCGGCTGGGATCGAGGCGCACAAACGGCTCAAAAACTTTTTCACGCTCCGCCGGCTCAATGCCGGGGCCATCGTCTTCCACACACAGAATCGCCTGGCTTCCCTGCAAATCTAAACCTATGCGCAGCGTCGTTTCGCTGTAGCGCATGGCGTTGTTCATCAGATTATCCAGCACGCGTTCCATCAGGCGCATGTCCAGTGCGCCGTACGCGCCGGGGGTAATGGCTGTCAGCAGTTTTCGCTGAGGGTTAACGCTCTGCACATCGTTAATATGCGTCTGTAGCCAGACGGGGAGATCCGGTGTACTGAGGTGCAACTCCGTCTGAGGCCGATCGAGGCGGGCATAGGTCAGCAGCTCTTCAATTAGCGCTTCAAGCTGGCCAATATCCCGATTGAGCGCCTGCGATTCCGCCCCGGTGAGGTTCTCGCTCATCTCCAGGCGATAACGCAGGCGTACCAGCGGAGTGCGCAGTTCATGCGCAATGCCATCGATCAGCTGCTTCTTGCTGGCAATCAGGGCGTTGATGTTATCGGCCATCTGGTTAAAGGCAATACCGAGCCGGTCAAAACTGGAACCACTGTCGAAATGTATGCGTTCAGTTAAATGACCCTCCCCAAAACGCTGTGCGGCGGATTCCAGTTTCAGCATGTCCTGCCAGTGCGGTCGCATCCAGATGAATACAGGGAAAGCGAGCGAGATGGCAATAAAGCCCAGCAGGGCGAGATCCAGCAGGCGCATCTGGTGCAGGTAATAGAGATAGGGCACCGGCCCGACGGCCAGGACATAATGGCTGCGCGGAATACGCTGAATGAAGGTATATTTCTCGTCCAGCGCGACGATGTCTCCATCGCGCAGACGCTGCATCGCAGGCGGCGCTAAATCAAAATCCTTCATGGGTTCGATACGCAGATCAAACGACAGATTCAGATCCAGCTCTTTTAACGTGCGCGCCCAGTCATGAGGTGGTATTTCTCGCAACTCGCTACGCATCAGGTAGAGCGAGCTTTTCATCAGATCGTCGAGGGATTGTCTGCCCGCGCGCTCTGCGGTGAATTTGTAGACCAGCCCGACCAGCATGGTCATCACCAGAAAGCAGACAAACAGCAGAAGGTAAAACTGCACAAACAGCTTTTTCATTAATCTCACCGAAACAGGGGCTTCACTACACGTCTTTTACCAGCAGGGTCGCCATGGGCGCAAGTCAGGCATGATGAGTTGAAAAGGGTAATTGTCGAGAGGTATTTCAGCGCGGCATCGCTTTATTCCATCAATGCCCGGAAAATCCGTTTACGTTTCAGTTAAACGAGTTTATTTACGATTGCGTATTATTGATCCGTAATAACAATGACAAAGGCCACCTGCGGGTGGCTTTATTTAATGGCGTTAACCAGCGAGAGGGATCCGGCACAAACGGTGCGACAGAAATAATTAGCGTTGTAACCTGAGCATTATCGATCTTCGTTAATGTCTGGATTTAGCTGTGCTGACAATCAGTGGATTCGTGGTAAACCCATGCGGGCATTTCCGCGCGTTGCAATGCACCGCGTATGTGCATATCTCTTCTTGCTGGTTTCGGTTGTATGGGCATGCCATCTTGTTTTTAATTTCACTCCACAACATCTCGTTATAAGGTGATATGTTATATATCGATATAGGCTTGAACACACCATTAATGAAGACGCCATTTTTTGTCGGATATATTCTGTCACCGGGGTACAAATAGACATCGCTTTCATACCAAATGATGAGTTTCAAGAACTTGAGTCCCAAGATGCTTGAATAAACGATTCCCGTGTTAGGACAAATTACCGAGCTAATGACTCTCCATGACATTGCTATACCTCTTTCATTAAATAATTGAGAGAGTATAAGGTTTAGCATGAGAATTAGATATCTGCAAACACGTAAGCTATTGAAAAAGATCGATATTATTTATATGTTCGCCATTATCCCCTTTGTTTTCATAAGGATAAGATAATGATTAAGTCAATTGTAAAGATCATTTTTAGCCTAATGTGCATTTAAGTGACGGATTTTTGATCGATGATGGTGCCTGCTCTGCTGAATATATATTGTACTACAGCACTGAAATACATTAGGAATACTTTTGTTTAGGCGAAAAATGCCCAGCGAAATAGCATACAAGGAAGGAATGAGAACAAGGGATATTTTATAACTGACGATGCATATAATCGATAACTTTCGACGGGTACTGATAATAATTCCGATGCATCGTGAGTTATTTTTCGAATATTCCTGTTTTGTTCCTTTTTTCAGGTTTCCCAGGCGTGCGGTGCAAACAGATAGCCCTTATTGCGTACGGTTTTAATGCGGTAAGGTTCCGTGGCGTTATCCAGCAGTTTTTTACGCAGACGCGAAATCGCCACATCAACGCTACGATCCATTCCGTCGTAACTTACGCCGCGCAGATTTTTCAGTAATGCATCCCGGTCCATAATTTGACCGGCATGGGTTGCCAGCTCCCACAGCAGGTCAAAATCTGCGGTTGAGAGCGCAATCAGCTCCCCGGAAAGCATAACCTGTCGGTTGACCGGGTCGATAGAAAGCGTGCCGAAGCGCATCGCTTTGTGCGGCGTTAAGGAGGGGGCAGACGCTTCACGCTCCGCGCCGCTGGCACGCTGACGCAGATGGAGGCGCAAACGGGCAAGCAGGACTGCCGGCGGCGTGGTTTTCAGGATGTAGTCATTCGCGCCCATCTCAAGCGACAGAATATGATTCATATCGCTGTCGAGAGAGGTCAGCAGCACGATCGGACCGTCCCACTTCGTGCGCAGATCCCGGCATAGCGTCATACCATCTTTTCCGGGCAGCATGATGTCCAGCAACACCAGGTCCGGATTTTCGCGGGTCACGACGTCTTCAGCGCGATCGCCACGAGGCTCGACAACCACTTCCATATCATGTTTACCCAGATAAGCGGCGATCAGTTGCCCCACCTCGGGTTCATCTTCAACATAAACAATCTTATTCATACAACGTCTGTCATCGCAAAAAACGTCAACATACACCGCGCAATCTTAACCTTCCATTAATCTTTCAAAATTAGCCGGACTTCCGTTATCCTGCATGGGAATGTTATTTGATTGTTAAGGGAAAAGAATGGGGCTGGTGATAAAAGCCACGCTGGGTGCGCTGGTCGTGCTGCTGATTGGGGTGCTGGCTAAAACGAAGAACTACTACATTGCCGGGCTGATCCCGCTGTTTCCCACCTTTGCGTTAATCGCGCACTATATTGTGGCCTCTGAGCGGGGTATTGAGGCGCTGCGCGCCACCATTGTGTTCGGGATGTGGTCGATCATCCCGTATTTTATCTATCTGCTGTCGCTGTGGTACTTCACCGGTTTTCTGCGTCTGCCCCTGGCGCTGGGCGGGGCGGTGGTCTGTTGGAGCCTCAGCGCCTGGGTGCTTATCTTCTTCTGGAGCCGCTTTCACTAGCGCAGCGGGCGGCCACCGTCCACGGCAAACGTTCGGCCCGTGACGTAACAGCTGGTCAGCAGATAATCGATCAGGTCGATCACCTCTTTCTCACCGGGCGCAATTTTCATTAACGACTTGTTGAGCGCCTGCTGACGATACTCGGCATCATCGCCTTCGTTAAATAAAATCATCGCCGGAGCAATCGCGTTGACCTTTACCTCGGGCGCCAGCTTGCGTGCGAAAGAGCGGGTCATATTATCCAGGGCGGCTTTGCTGGCCGCATAGGCGATGTGTTTGTCGCTTCCTCGCTCTACCACGTAATCGGTGAAATGGATAATGTCGCCTGCGGCATGACCGTGTCCGCGCAGCAGATCCTGTAGGGCATGGTTGAGCAGATAAGGCGCATTAACGTGGATCTGCATCATGCAGGCGAGCGTTTCGCTGAGCGAATGTCCTGCTTTTTCAGGAAGCCAGGTACTGGCATTGTGAATAACCGCCCGCAGCCCGTGGGTGGTCGATTTCACTTTGTCCGCGAAGGCGAGTATACCTTCATCCGTGGAGAAATCCGCCTGAATGCATACTGCTCCGGCATTTCGTAGACCTTCAATGGAGGGATATTCCGTGCGGTAACTGACGATAACCGGATGGCGAAGGTTGAGAAAGTGATGGGCGAGGGCGAGGCCGATGCGACGGCCTGCGCCAGTGATCAATATTGGGCGTTGCTGCGTGTGTCCCATCGTAATCTCCTTTTCAGTTCAACAATGGGACAGGCGACGCTATCCCATTAACATCCACGTTGCCGGTACGGCAGCGACTAACAGCAAACCTATCAACGCCATTTCGCGGCGCTTAAGGGCATTATCAAGCTGATGCGTACGGCGAGCGTAGATAAACACCAGCAGGCCCGGTGCGTAGAGCACCACGGACAGCAGCAGATGCATCGGTCCGGAAGCATACAACAACCATAGACCGTAAATACAGGCGCCGACACCTACCGCATAGTGTGCCGGGCGGGTCGCAATTTTTAACAGATATGCGCCCACTAAGAAATAGGGTACCAGAATCATCTCGGAGGCGATGGTCAGCAGCGTGTTATAGTCCGATCCTGTGAGCCAGATCAGCACCAGACAGACCTGCACGCTGATGTTGGTGAGCCACAAAGAGGCCGATGGCGCACTGTTTTTGTTCTGACGGGCAAACAGGCGCGGGAACGCTTTATGCGTGGCGGCCAGGAACGGCACTTCCGCTGCCATAATGGTCCAGCTCAGATAGGCGCCGCAAACGGAGACAATCAGACCCGCCGCGATAATCACGTCTCCCCAGGGACCCAACATTTTCACCATCAGCCCGGCCATAGACGGGTTACGCATTTCCGCCAGTTCAGGGCGTGCCACCACGCCGAGCGACAACAGCGTCACCAGCAGATAAACGCCCAGCGCCGCCAGTACGGCCAGCAGCGTGGCGCGTCCCACGTCGCGCTTGTTACGCGCGCGGGCAGAGACTACGACGGCACCTTCAACGCCGATGAACACCCACAGGGTGATCAGCATGGTATTTTTCACCTGTTCCCAGACGGGAACGCCCAGCGCAATGCCGCTGAAATCGAGCGTAAAGACATCGAGACGGAAGGCGAGGAAGGCCAGCACGACGAACAGGCCAAGCGGCACCAGCTTGGCCAGCGTTGCCACGAGGTTAATGCTGGCCGCGGTCTGGACGCCGCGCAAAATCAGCCAGTGAACAATCCACAGCAGTACCGAGGCGCCGACGATGGACTGCCAGGTATTACCGTCGCCAAACAGGCGCAGTTCGGGCGTATCGGTAAAGAAGCTGAGCGCTGAGAAGACGATAACCAGATAGGAGACGTTGGCGATCACCGCGCACAGCCAGTAACCCCAGGCGGAGCAGAAGCCGATCAGCTCGCCGAAACCTTCCCGGGCGTAAGTGAATATTCCGCCGTCCAGATCCGGTCGGATACGGGTCAGCAGCAGCATGGCGAATGCCAGCAGCAAAATCCCAACACCGGTAATGCCCCAGCCAATCAGTAATGCGGCCGGGCTGGCGACGGCCGCCATGTTCTGCGGCAAACTGAATACGCCCGCGCCCAGCATTGAGCTTAATACAAGTGCAGTTAACGCACTCAGGCCAAGTTTCTTTTCCATTGGCTTCCTGTTATGAAAAGTCCAAATCCAGAATAATTATTTCGCTAAGGCGCATAAAAATGGTGGATCACGCTAAGGCGCGGGATTTTACGGAGTGTGAAGGATGCATGCAATGACGTGTGGCAGAAATCAGAAAAAAAGTAACAAAAAAGGCGGCACTGCGCCGCCTTTATGAAACCGTTTTGTTACTTGTACAGATCGGCGCTGATGGTCAGGTTGTTACCACGTTCCTGCCACTGGCGGGTGATGTGGTAATACTTCGCGCCTTTCTTCGCAGCACGCTTCGCCACCTGATAGGAGATTTCCGTCATGTTGCCATAGTTGCCCGTAAACTTGATGCTGTCGAACGGCACCATCTGCGCGGCAGTGGCTTTGTTCAGCTCTTCAATTTTCGTGCCGTCTGGTAACGTAACGGTATAACGACCGCCTTTGGTGGATTGGGTTTCAAAGAAACGACCCACTTCAGCGCTTGGTGCCGCAGACGTTGCTACGCCCGGAATTTCCACTTTCTTCGCTTCTTCACCGCCTTTCGCCAACGCGGCACGTCCCGCATCTGAATCCGCTGGAATGGCATCCGGGCTTTGCACTACGCGTTTTTTCGCATCTTGCTTATAGATGAAAGCGGTGATGCGCTGGTTTCCGCCCTGGTTAGCATCAACCTGACGCACGATATAGAACGCGTAAGCGCCTTTTTCTCTCGCGGCTTTGGTGATGGCATCGTTAACTTCAGGCTGGCTGCGGTAGAAGCCCTGAACGGTCACGGTGTCATACGGTTCCAGCTGAACAGCCTGATCTTTCGGCAGTTCAACAATGCCGTTAATCACGCGGTTTTTCTGTTCATCTGCTTTTGGGGCATTCTCTTTGTACAGCGCAATCGTCACGCGCTGGTTGCCGCTGTTGCCCTGATCGGACTGGTCAACAACGTAAAACGAGGCAGCGCCGTTTTTATCGGCGGCTTTTGATGCGGCGGCGACGGCATCGCCAATAGAGTTATAGCGACCCACAATGACCGTATGGTCAAAAGGTTTTAACGCTGCCGCTTGCTCCGGCGTCAACTCTGTCGCGGCATTCGCAGACAGGGCGGTCGCGGAAAGAAGTGCGGACGCCAGGAGTGTGTTCTTAAGCTTCATAAAAATAATCCTTCGCCTTGCGCAAACCATGTACTGGTGTTGTTGTTAATTTGAGACGGTCCCGATTATGGCATTTAACACCCATCGCTGTCTGCGGCATTTTTCACAGCCTGTGCTCACCAAAGGACCTGATTCGATAACATTTTGTGATATGTGGAAAAAACAGGCGTTTCACAAGAAAAACTGATTAAGCATATGACTTTTACAAGTTAATTTAATGTTAATGAGTTGTTCTATTATGGCGCTATATCATGTTTTTACCGCTTCGCTTGCGCGATTTATCGGTCCTGAAGGCGAATTTAAGGTAAATATCTCTGTCAGTAACCCCGATCGCTTATTTTTCACAGATAAAGTAAGAAATAGTGTTTTCTGGCGGTAGATCACGGGCGCTATTTTCAGTAGGTTATAGAAAGTTTGTTACTGTTTTATTTTCCGGGGTTAATCATTCTCCGTCGTTATCTCGATGGTGAAAATTGATACAAACTGCGGGCAATTATCGACAAACCATCATCAAAAACCGATGGAAGGGAAAACTATGCGTATTGGGGTACCAAAAGAACGGTTAGCCAATGAAACCCGCGTAGCGGCAACACCAAAAACGGTGGAGCAACTGCTTAAACTGGGTTTTACCGTCGCGATTGAAAGCGGCGCGGGCACACTGGCGAGTTTCGATGACGAGGCCTTTACTCAGGCTGGCGCGGACGTCGTGGACGGTGCTGAGGTCTGGCAATCACCCATCATTCTGAAGGTAAACGCACCGGAAGAGAGTGAAATTGAACTGCTGAACGCGGGCACTACGCTGGTGAGCTTTGTCTGGCCAGCCCAAAACCCGGAGTTGATGGAGAAGCTGGCGGCACGCGGTGTCACCGTGATGGCGATGGACTCCGTGCCGCGTATTTCGCGCGCGCAGTCTCTGGATGCGCTGAGCTCCATGGCGAACATTGCCGGCTATCGCGCCATTGTCGAAGCTGCGCATGAGTTTGGTCGCTTCTTTACCGGTCAGATTACGGCGGCAGGTAAAGTTCCACCCGCGAAGGTGATGGTGATTGGTGCCGGTGTGGCAGGTCTTGCCGCTATCGGGGCCGCAAACAGCCTGGGTGCTATTGTTCGCGCGTTTGATACCCGGCCGGAAGTGAAGGAGCAGGTGCAGAGTATGGGCGCCGAATTCCTTGAGCTGGACTTCAAGGAAGAAGCGGGCAGCGGTGATGGTTACGCGAAGGTCATGTCTGAAGCCTTTATCAAGGCGGAAATGGCGCTCTTTGCGGCGCAGGCAAAAGAGGTAGACATCATTGTCACCACCGCGCTTATTCCGGGTAAACCGGCGCCGAAGCTGATCACCCGTGAGATGGTGGATTCCATGCAGCCGGGCAGCGTTATAGTCGATCTGGCGGCGCAAAACGGCGGTAACTGTGAGTATACCGTGCCAAATCAGGTCACGACGACCGCGAACGGCGTGAAGGTGATCGGTTATACCGACCTGCCAGGGCGTCTGCCAACCCAGTCCTCTCAGCTGTACGGCACGAACCTCGTTAACCTGCTGAAGCTGCTCTGCAAAGAGAAAGACGGCAACATTACCGTTGATTTTGATGATGTGGTGGTGCGTGGCGTTACCGTGGTGCGTGAAGGGGAAATCACCTGGCCTGCACCGCCGATTCAGGTTTCCGCTCAACCTCAGGCTGCGCCGAAAGCGGCACCAGAGCCCGCGGAGCCAGCAAAACCTGCGTCGCCGTGGCGCAAATACGCCATCATGGCGCTGGTCATAATCCTGTTTGGCTGGCTGGCGGACGTCGCGCCAAAAGAGTTCCTTGGCCACTTCACCGTCTTCGCGCTCTCCTGCGTGGTGGGTTACTACGTCGTGTGGAACGTTTCCCATGCGCTGCATACCCCGCTGATGTCGGTCACCAATGCCATCTCCGGGATTATCGTGGTCGGGGCATTGCTGCAAATTGGTCATGGCGGCTGGATCAGCTTCCTGAGCTTCATTGCGGTGCTGATCGCCAGTATCAATATTTTCGGTGGTTTCACCGTGACTCAGCGCATGCTGAAAATGTTTCGTAAAGGCTAAGGGGTAGCATATGTCTGGAGGATTAGTTACAGCCGCATACATTGTTGCTGCAATCCTGTTTATTTTCAGTCTGGCGGGGCTTTCCAAACACGAAACGTCTCAGCAGGGAAATAACTTTGGTATCGCCGGTATGGCGATTGCGCTGATTGCCACTATCTTTGGGCCGGACACCGGCAACGTGGCGTGGATCCTGGTGGCGATGATCATCGGCGGCGCGATTGGTATTCGTCTGGCGAAACGCGTTGAAATGACCGAGATGCCGGAGCTGGTTGCTATTCTGCACAGCTTCGTGGGTCTGGCGGCGGTGCTGGTGGGCTTCAACAGCTACCTGTACCACGAACCGGGCCTGGAGCCGATTCTGGTGAACATCCATCTGACCGAAGTGTTCCTCGGCATCTTCATCGGTGCGGTGACCTTCACCGGGTCGATTGTGGCGTTCGGCAAGCTGCGCGGGAAGATCTCTTCCAAACCGCTGATGCTGCCTAACCGCCACAAGCTGAATCTGGCGGCGCTGGTCGTTTCCTTTGTGCTGCTGGTGGTCTTCGTGCGTACCGAAAGCGTAGGCTTGCAGGTGCTGGCGTTACTGGTGATGACCATCATCGCGCTGGCGTTCGGCTGGCATCTGGTGGCGTCTATCGGCGGAGCAGATATGCCGGTAGTCGTTTCCATGCTGAACTCCTACTCCGGTTGGGCGGCGGCGGCGGCAGGCTTTATGCTGAGCAACGACCTGCTGATTGTCACCGGTGCGCTGGTCGTTGCTCAGCATAAAGC
>ERZ772818.2820-NODE-2820-length-12639-cov-5.659965_pt1 | contig 12639 bp, 10 predicted proteins | sample MGYA00580837_ERZ772818 | MGnify/ENA primary metagenome ERZ772818 (study PRJEB29015, sample SAMEA2737671) | human gut metagenome | biome: human gut; feature: human-associated habitat; material: faeces | place: China | collected 2012 ...
TCGGTCGCAGTTAATCCCTGTAATCTTTCCTTTAATTCTAATCCGTTTGCCGCCGCATTCTTTTTCAGGTGAATTTTCATGGCGATAGCCATAAAGAAAATTCCCCTGAAAAAAAGAATAAATGCGGCTGGCAAATCAGGATTGGGATTTATCTTTGATGGAAGGGATAACTATTAAAAATTTTGATTTTATTATATGTAAAACTATTCTTCTAGGTTGTATGACTTCAGGAAATTTTTATTGTTCTTACTTTTAGAGGTTTGTTATTATAAAATTAGTATACATATGCCCCATTATGAGAATGTTCCATTTGAAGTGCCAAAGGGATGGGTGTGGACGACGATTGAAGAAATATGCTCAAAGATAGGTTCCGGTAGTACACCAAAAGGAAGTAACTATTCTGTGAAAGGGATTCCTTTTTTCCGATCGCAAAATGTATATAATGACAGGCTTGTTTATGATGACATCAAATATATTTCCGAAGAAGTTCATCAGAAGATGAAAGGTACGGAAGTTCTTGCTAACGATTTGTTGTTGAATATTACTGGAGGTTCATTGGGAAGATGTGCCGTGGTTCCTGCTGATTTTAATTGTGGCAATGTCAGTCAACACGTTTGTATTATGCGTTCTGTTTTAGTTGAACCTGAATATTTCCATGCGTTAGTTTTATCTTCATACTTTGCTAAATCTATGAAGATTACGGGTAGTGGTCGTGAAGGTTTACCAAAATACAATTTAGAACAGATGGGTTTTCCTTTGCCACCTTTAACTGAACAGCAACGCATAGTTACCGAGATTGAACATTGGTTTGCTTTACTAGGCCAAATAGAAAAGGGAAAATTAGACTTACAAAACATAATCAAGCAAACCAAAAGCAAAGTTCTTGACATCGCCATTCACGGTAAACTCGTACCACAAGATCCGAACGAAGAACCAGCTATCGAACTATTGAAACGCATAAATCCTGACTTCACACCTTGTGATAACGGACATTATACGCAGTTACCTTTTGAAGTACCTCAAAATTGGAGTTGGACAACACTTGGAAAAATTGGCAAATGGCAGTCGGGTAGTACACCAAATAGGCTGAATAAGGATTATTATAATGGGAATATTCCTTGGCTAAAAACAGGAGATTTAAATGATGGATATATTACCCATATTCCCGAATATATAACAGAAAAAGCTTTGAATGAAACTTCTGTGAAACTAAATCCTACTGGTAGTGTGTTAATTGCTATGTATGGAGCGACAATAGGAAAGATTGGAATATTAACATTTCCTGCTACAACAAATCAAGCCTGTTGTGCTTGTGAAGTCTTTAATGGGATAGACAGAGAGTTTATATTTCTCTTTTTATTATCCCATAGGGAAGAGTTTATAAAAATGGGAGGTGGTGGAGCACAGCCAAATATATCCAAAGAAAAAATAATAAACACCTATATTCCTTTGCCGCCATTTACGGAACAAAAAAGAATTATAAATGCGGTTAATAAGATATTTGCTCAATTAGATGCAATAATGGAGAGTTTATAGACTCTCCATTATTGCATCAAGATGTTTAAACATAATATTTATAGCTTCTACAATCTTCTTCTGTTGATTATAAGGAGGTATAGGTACTTCTATTGCCTTGAATAGTTTTTTGTTAAGATGCGGAATTGCAGAACCTACCTTATTCTCTCGTAGGGTCTTGCGATGCAAGCTTATTACTTGTAAGACATAATCAACATTCATTTCATCTGTTATAGATAGCTGCTTAAATGTGCTACCTTGATAGCCATCTATTGGAGTTCTGAATACTTCTCCCGAATTTTCGCCATCAACCAATATCAAAAGAGAATTTGCCGGAATGTATTTGCCTGCCATTAACTTCTTAGCATCACGCTCACCGCGCAAATATTTAACATCAAGATTAATTCTTTCAATGCCACTTTGCTTTTCTCCATCAATTAAATTGCATAAGGTTTGCATAGATACAATTTGCCATCCTTCGGGTAACTGCGTATAATGTCCGATACGTTCTGCTATATTGTTACTGTATTCATTATAAATCAATATAATATGGTAACAAAATTCAAAAATTATTTGGCAAAAACTAATCTTGCCAAGAACACCGTCACCTCTTATGTGTGGACGGTGCAGTATTTCTTCAACCATTATGGAGAAGTGAATAAAAAGAACCTTTTGGCATACAAGGGGTATTTGGTAGAGAACTTCAAACCGCAGACAGTGAACCTGAGATTGCAAGGTATCAATAAGTTCTTGGAGTTTACGAAACAAGAAAAACTAAAAGTAAAGTTCGTAAAGGTGCAACAAAAGAACTTCTTGGAAAATGTAATCAGCGATGCCGATTATAAATTTCTCAAAGCACGGCTTAAAGCAGATGGATACGAAGAGTGGTATTTCATCGTGTGGTTCATGGCTGCGACTGGATCACGTGTTAGTGAGTTGCTCCACATTAAAGCGGAACACATCAAAGTGGGCTATCTTGATTTGTATAGTAAAGGCGGAAAGATTCGACGACTATACATCCCCAAGAATTTACGGACAGAAGCAGAAAAATGGTTGAAAAGTCAAGGCTTGACATCAGGCTATATCTTCCTGAACCGTTTCGGACAGCGTATTACTACTCGTGGAATCGCTTCCCAACTCAAGCATTTTGCCGAAAAATACGGAATGAATAAGGAGGTGGTTTATCCTCATTCATTCCGTCATCGTTTTGCCAAGAACTTCCTTGACCGCTTTAACGACCTTGCTTTACTTGCCGACCTCATGGGGCATGAAAGCATAGAAACCACTCGTATCTATCTTCGTAGAACTGCCAGCGAACAGCAGAAGATTGTGGACAAGGTTGTAAATTGGTAAGTCCATCTCCTTAGAGGCTAGCCCTACGCCTCTAAGGAATTTTCTATATAGCCAAGTTGCTCAAATAATTTTTCAATTTTTGCGACTATGCGTTGCTGTTCTGCAAGGGGAGGAACCGGAAATATCGTATCTGCAACTTTATCGGAATTTAGATTTGTAACGACTCCACCACTTGCAACATTAGTAAATTGTTCGAAAGCAAAAGAAGATGAAAGTAGATGGTACAAGAAGTCTGATGTATACACTTCTCCAATTGGAGAGATAACCAACCAACCGTCATGTATACAACCATCCACATTTAATATATATGGTCGACCAAAGCTCATTGAATTTGTCAAAAGAAAATCTCCTTTATGGACAAATCTTGATTTTTTCATACCTTCAGGACGGATTTTTTCTTTTACTGAGTCAATATACTTTCCTTCCCTTGTTGTGTCGCCAATCTTAATCCAGTTGATTCCATTTTTATCATCGGTTAGGTAATCTTTTATTGGTCGAGGAGAACCACCTCTGGCTATATTGTTTATATCTCCCAACCTACTCCAACACCATGAGTTTGGTATCTCAAACGGTCTCTTCCCATACTGTCCGTTATCACAAGTAATTTCTGCCTTCGGATTGATACGCTTTAGCAACTCTGAAGCGGGTTCGTCATTCGGGTCTTGTGGTAGAAGTTTGCCGTGGATCGCCAAGTCAAGAATCTTACTTTTGGTTTGCTTGATGATGCTCTCTAAATGCTCTTTATTACTATCAATAGAATCAACTAACGACATCCAATTGTCCACTTCATCTAAAATCCTCTGCTGTTCTGCAAGTGGAGGAAGTGGTATATAGAAATTTTTAAGAATATCAAAAGGAGGAATATTCTTAATAGCTGTACCTTTACTTTCTTTATAAGCTTCTTCTTTGAGAATGAAATCAAAATAAAGCAAGTAGAAGCGTTCTATGTCTCGATAATACAAACGAATTAGCATTAGTGCTTGATTGATAATTCCCTCCCGAATATTCTCAGGCAAAACATATGTTTCTCCAATAGTTCCTGCGCAACTGACAATAATATCGTTGGGCTGAACAGCAAATCCTATTAAAGATTCATATTTTTCTTTAGAAATAAAATATGAACCAAGCTTATGATCCTTTTGAATAGCATTCTTTTGTTCGTATACTTTATATGCATTATCACTTTGAGCAACAAACATAGATTTTGTAAGGCTACTTCCAAATGGACCTTTCTTATAAAAGGCCAGATCTCCAAGTTTACACCATGCCCATCCTTCAGGCACTTCAAACGGTACATTCTCATAATGGGGCGTATCAGAAGTTTTAGCTGTTTTTTTACTACGCTTTATTTTTCCCTCTTTTATTAAACGTTCTTTCTCTGCTTTAATGCGTTCAAGTAATACGGATGCAGGTTCATCATTCGGATCTTGAGGAACAAGTTTACCACGAATGGCAAGGTCTAGTATTTTTTGACGTAATTTCTTTGTATCCATTTGGATTAGTCTTTGTTTAAGAATAGATTGCAAAACTCATTCAGTTGCTGCTGCATGCGTTCCTGTGGAATGAGAATACGCTTGTATTCAGCAATCATGGTAGGACTCATGCTTCTGCTCATGGCATATTCTACTACTACCTGGTCTGCTTCTGGGCAGAGAATAATACCGATAGACGGATTCTCGTTAGAACGTTTTACATCTCGGTCAAGTGCTTCCAAATAAAATTCCAACTGTCCAAGGTCGCGAGGATGAAACTTTGTCTTTTTCAATTCCACAGCAACTAATGCCTGTAAGCCACGATGAAAGAATAATAGATCTGCCTTGAATGTAGATGTTCCTATATTAAGACGATATTCCTGATCCATGAATATAAAGTCCTTTCCCAGTTCAAGAATAAACTGTTTCATGTGTTCTACTAAACTACTTCTTAGCTTTGATTCACTATGCTTTTTAGGCAAATTAAGAAAATCAACAAATAGAGTATCTTTGAACATTATTGGTGCATTAGGATATGTTTCAAGCAATCCTTTTGACATATTATCCTTATTACCTAATAACCCGGCATAAGTCTGATTAGAAATACAACGCTGAAGTTCTCGTTTTACTAAATGCTCTTTATTGGCATAGAGTATATAAAACAAACGTTCTTCATTACTTTTGCATCGGCATAATATTTCTATATGATTAGTCAAACTCGTTAACTCCAATATCTTAGGCATTTGTCCAATTGCTGGTTGGACAAATTGTGTAGCCAACGGTTGCACAATTACAGTAGTTTCCTGTGTATGATTTCTTGCTTCAATTTGTCCAGTTATTGGCTGGACAAATTCAGAGTTCAGATATTTTACTATTGTTGTATAAAATGTTTCAGAAGAGTATTCTTCATAAAACAACACCATATTATAAATATTGCTTCTTCCAAAACCTTTGATGTCAGGGCGTTGGGAACGTATATATTCAGACAGTTGCGAAACGACCTTACTTCCCCATTCTTCGCTCTTCAGTTTAGCAGATACATATCCGCCTACATGCCATGCTGTGAGTAGCAGCTCTTCATTGACGGCTTTTGAAGCATTACTTTTATGTTGGAGAATAATATTTATGATTTCTCCGAATTGCTGTTCTATTGATATTGCGATGTCGTTATTTTTCATACGCTTAATCTTAATTTATGTTTGCAAGCAGCTTCTCAAGTTCTGCTACTGCTGAACTAATAGTTATACTTTTCTCTTTTATTTCAGCCATCAACTCTGCCAAGGAGTGGTCATAAGATCTATCTTTTGCCTTGCTTTTTCTTCTGGTATCATAATTCCGATCAAACTGCCTTTCTTTTATTTAATTTTGTTCCTAGATGCAATTATATTACGCAAATATAAGGAATTATATTCCAAATCTCAATTTGTTTTCTCATTTTTGCTGAGAAGTCAGTAATCCAGCTTTTCAGGCTAAAACATATGGTCGTTGAAGCTGGATTATGCGGTCATTAAGGCTTCATTATGCGTTCGTTACAACTGAATTGTGCAGTCGTTTCAGCTGAATTGTACGGTTATATTGACTATCGGTTGCCTTATTTTATAGAAACAAATTCTTTGAATTATAATAAAAAATTCATAATTTTGATTTTTAAAACACAGGTAAACGAAATACGTGAAAACTTATCACATAATTATACCAATACATAAAACAGTAAAATCAGGTCAAAAAAAATAGGACGCTAAAAGAAACAGATGGACAATCATTATTATCAAATGGATGATAAGGCTTTGTGGGCAGAACTAAGACATGGAAATATTGATGCCTTAGAGATACTATATAGAAGACATTATTCATTACTTCTTAATTATGGAATGAAATGTACTCCTGATGATGATATGGTTCGAGACTGTATACAGGAACTATTTGTAAAACTGGCCAAAAGCACAAAACTCTCTGAAGCAGAATCCGTACGTTCCTATTTATTGAAATCTTTACGGAACATGATCAACGACAAATCCACTTCCGCCAGTTTTCAATCTGAATGTTTTGCTTTTAATGACAATGCCTTTACAAGCATAATAGATGATGATTCTTTCGATAAGATATTCGGTAAAAGTGATGAGGATCTATATAAGAAAAAAGCTTTGAAACAGGCTTTAGCCCAATTAACACCACAACAGAAACACATACTCTACCTCAGATATATAAAAGAATTATCACACAAGGAGGTTGCAGAAATAATGAATATGAACGTTCAGTCCTCCATGAATCTTTTATCACGAAGCATATCAAAACTTAGAGAAATCATGAATTCAAATACAATCACTCTACTTTCCTTTTTACAGTGGATGCATATTGTATTGAAATAATCTTCAATGTTCCCCAAACTAGCATATATATTTTTACGGATATATATACTAGTTTTTTCTTTTTATAACTTTCTAATAATCAACATAAAAAGAAAAACTCTTGAAAAAAATCAAAAAAAACAATGAAAATAGTGAGTAGATTTTAATTATATCATCGTATTAAAGGAAAACAGAACAACATGGATAAATCAAACAAAATATCATATGCCAGAAGACTTATTAATTATTTTAAGTCCAAAGAAGTTATTCCAACCAAGGAAGAAGAAGACATGATATGGAATAATATAATTTCCCAAATAAAATCATCCCAGCATAAGCAATTTAGTTTTAACAAATGGCAAACATCCGTCATTTCATTAAGCATAGCTGCCATGCTGACTGGAATTGTATTCCTGATAACTTCCAATCGTAAAGATGAATCAGAAATTCTTTATGCTGCATATCAGTCCTTAAATGAGAAATCTGATCATTCAAGCAGTGAGATACTGATTTTATCCGAAAACAAAAAAATTACCAATGTAAACAATCACACAACCATTGATTACAGCAAATCTGCAAAGGAAGTAACAATAGGAAAGAAAATAATAGAAAAGTCTCCCGAGACAAAATATCATCAATTGATTGTGCCTAACGGAAAACGAACTTGCCTCATTCTTGCAGACGGATCAACCCTCCACGTCAATGCAGGAACCCGCGTCGTTTATCCTGACAGATTCAAGAAAGACCGTCGTGAAATATTTGTAGATGGCGAAATCTATATAGATGTCGTGAAAAATGCAAAGATGCCTTTTGTCGTCACTACAACATCTTGCAATATAGAAGTACTTGGTACATCATTCAATGTTAATTCTTACAGTAAAGATACCGACACCCAGATAGCTCTGGTAAATGGTTCCATCAAGCTCAAAGATAAACAAAACAAAGAAATAATACTTAAACCGAATGAGCTTGCAGTCCTTAGCCAAAGCAATATAAAAGGGAAATATAAAGTAAATGCATCAGATTACGCTGCATGGACAGATGGATTACTCAAACTTAATGCCACTCCTCTATCTTCTGTATTCAAAAGTCTGGAAAGATATTATGGAATAACGATCAGCTTCTCTAAAGAAGTCGGACAAATGAAGATGTACGGTAGTTTAGATCTGGAATGCCCTATAGAAGAAGTTCTTCGCCGTATAAAATATACAGCACCTATATCTTATATTAATAAGGACGATAAATTTGAAGTAACCAAAGAGAATCAATAATAACAGTATTAACCTTTAAACATTTTACACTTATGAAAACATAGCGGATAAAAAAATATCCGAAAGATATTGCCGTACCTTCCGGATATACAATAAGTTTAACTTTGAATGAACACAATTAAACCTTTTATGTAATTACAAAAATATGGAAAATAAAAAACAACGAAGAAATTTTGGTGTTAATAGTATTAAAACACTCTGTACTCTTCCACTATTTTTACTTCCTGTAACAGAAATTTCTGCTACAAGTGTATATGCACAATCTGTACAATTCACTTTTAGTGTATCGAACTCAACAGTGAAGGAGGTCTTAAATAAAATTGAAAATGAAAGTGAATTTGTATTCGTATATTATGAAAACACATTTGATCCGTCACAGAAAGTAACGATCAACGCTAATGGTAAAGATATCACAGAAGTGCTTAATGAAGTCTTTACCGGACAAGGTGTAAGCTATGAAATCATTGATCGACAAATTGTTTTAAAAAAAGAAAACAAATCAACTTCCACCGTATCCCAGCAGCAGACTAGAACCATAAAAGGTGTCGTAAAAGACAACTTGGGAGAACCTATCATTGGTGCCAATATATTGGTAAAAGGTACAACCAGCCATGGTGTAATAACTGATATTGATGGTAATTTTGTGCTTGAAGTTCCAACAGAATGTACACTTCTTGTATCTTACATTGGTTTTAAGACGCAGGAAATAAAGGTTACAAGCCTCACAAAAGAGCTGAACATCAGCTTAAAAGAAGATTCCGAGATTCTGGACGAAGTAGTGGTAGTCGGATATGGAACACAAAGAAAAGGCAATCTGACCGGTTCTATCTCATCAGTTAAGTCAAAATCTCTGACTGTTACACCTGTTGCCAGTACTGCCAATGCTTTGGCCGGCCGACTTCCGGGTTTGACCTCTTTGCAATCAAGTGGTCAGCCAGGTGCCGATGCTGCCAGTTTGTCAATTCGTGGTTTCGGTGATGCCTTGGTTATAGTTGATGGAGTTGAATCCAGCTTCAACAACATAGATCCCAATCAGATCGAATCAATTTCAATTCTAAAAGACGGATCTGCTTCCATTTATGGTGCAAGAGCCGGTAATGGAGTTATTTTAGTGACTACCAAACGAGGTATTGAATCCAAGCCGACTTTTTCTCTGAATGCTTCTGCCACAATGCAGGGTGCAACCGCCATGTTGAAACCACTTACCAGTGGACAATCCGCAGAATTAAAACGGGAAAGCCACTTTAACGCGGGAGGAGCAGAAGAAACCGCTCCATACTCAGAAGAACAAGTCAGAAAATACTATGAAGGAACAGATCCTTTATTCCCCAATACTGACTGGTACAATATTTTAATGAGAAATTGGGCACCCCAGCAACAATACAATTTATCCGTAAGAGGTGGTTCCGAAAAAATCAAATATTATGGTTTTATCGGCTATACGGATCAAGAAACAATGATCAAAAAGAATGGAGGTAATTACAGACGTTATAACTTACAATCAAACATTGATGCAAAGATCACTGACAATTTCTCTTTCCAGCTTGACATAGCAGGAATTCATGAAGAAAGAAACTCTACAGCTCGTAATATGGGAGTAGGCGGTTTCTTATGGCAGGATTATTGGACAACTTCACCAATGTATCCTTCTGAATTCCCGGATCCGACCAAAGTTCCTTTTGCAGAAGGTGGTGGCACAGGTGGTTTACATGTAACATCCGACAGTGAGCTTTCCGGCTATAACAGACAGAGATATCAGAAATTTCAGTCTACGCTGGTTCTGAACTATACATTCCCTTCTGTTACGGGTTTATCAGCCAAAATACTGGCTAACTATATTCAGAATTATACCTTTACAAAGAACTTTACAAAGAATGTACTTCTATACAAATGGGATCCGACTGCAGATACATACACAGTTGCCGGTTCATTTGGTGAGAATGCACTGAATCATTATATAAACAGAAATCATAATGTCACATTTCAGGGCATGCTGAATTATAACAGAACGTTCAAAGATAAACACAGCGTAAACGCTTCTGCTATTTTTGAGTGTATTGATTATAGAAACGAAGACGTGTCTGCAGGTAGAAGAGGTTTTTTATCTACAAGCATAGATTATCTTTTTGCCGGCAGTACTGTAGGTATGTACAATGATGGATCTGCTTCAGAAATGGGACGTATGAGTTTTGTCGGCCGCTTTAACTACGGATATAAAAATAAATATCTGCTGGAAGCCATTATAAGGGCCGATGCCTCAGCAAAGTTTGCTAAAGAACACAGATGGGGCTATTTCCCTAGTGTATCTTTAGGATGGGTTTTAAGCGAAGAAGATTTCATGAAGCGATTCTCTAATCTGAGCAATCTGAAACTGAGAATGAGTTACGGACGTTCCGGTAATGATGCGGTAGGTGCATTCCAATATCTCTCCGGTTATGGATTTAGTTCCAGAATAATGATAGGCAGTACCATCTATCAAGGACTTGCACCGAAAGCTTTACCAAACCCATATTTGACATGGGAAACAATGGATATCTATAATGTCGGTGTAGATTTTTCTCTATTAAACAGTTCTTTATATGGAGAGGCTGAAGTATTTTACAGAGACAGAAAAGGAATACCTGCAAACAGATTGAATTCTCTGCCATCAACATTCGGTTCTGCACTTCCTCAAGAAAACATTAACTCCATTAATAACAGAGGATTTGAGTTAATGCTTGGATATAGAAACAATATAAATGATTTTTCTTACGACATCAGTGGAAATATCTCATATTCAAGAGCTAAATGGGGACATTATGAAGAAGCAGAATATACGGATCCTGACCAAAAGCGAATCAACCAGAAGTCTGGACAATGGACAGACCGCACAATAGGTTATAAATCTGATGGTCTGTTCACAAGCCAGGCAGAAATTGACGCTTTAGGTTACGATCAGGATGGTCAGGGCAACAAGACCTTAAAACCTGGTGATATAAAGATTGTAGATACAAATAATGACGGAGTGATTGACTGGAAAGACCAGATTGAAATCGGTAAAGGAACAACTCCAAACTGGATGTTTGGTATGAATGTCAATCTTCAGTATAAAGGCTTTGATTTGTCAATGCTGTTCCAGGGTGCTTTTGGATTTTATAAAAACTTCACCATTGGGGCAGGTTCAAGACAAACCTTTGACGAAAGATGGACGGAAGAAAATAATGTTTCTGATGCATTGGTTCCTCGTGTAGGCAGCCAGGCTGTCACAGCCGGTTATTTTACGGATTACAGTTACAGATCTTCCAATTATCTTCGACTGAAAGTCGCGTCTTTAGGTTATTCCTTGCCGAGAAGTATAGTAAGTAAGATCAATCTTGAAAATGTAAGATTCTCCATATCTGGAACAAACTTATTGACTTTAAGTAAACTATACAATTTCGGAGTGGATCCGGAAGCACCTAATATGGGTAATTACTATCCGCAACAGAGAACTGTAAGCTTTGGTATAAACGTTACATTTTAATGAGTGAACCATTATGAAAAAAAATCTTTTTATAGCCTTGACTTTCATGTTGGGGTCTTGCAATATACTGGACAAACAACCACTTGATACAATTTCAGATAATACTTTATGGAATGACGAAGCACTGGTCACCGCCTATCTGTATGACCTGTATGCAAACACTCCTGTTTTTGTCAATGATGCGAGTGCAGTAGGCTGGGATCCATATAGTACAGACATCGTAGGGATGTTTTATGTGAACGAACTTTCCGATGAATGTTATTATGGATGGAACTTCTATAACAGACCTCACATCATTAAATACAAGGGTGGAGATCTGAAAGTTGACGGTGGCTTGATGGAATATTGGGAACTGCCCTATAAAACGATCAGAAAAGCAAATGATCTGATAGAAAGAATGTCAATGTCAACATTATCTGATGACTTTAGAAAGCAAATGATAGCAGAAGCAAGATTCGTTCGCGCTTTCAACTATTTTGCTATGGTCAAAAGATATGGTGGTGTTCCCTTGATAACCCAAGTCCAGAATATGACTGACAGTGAAGAGGTTCTGTATCCGAAGCGCAATTCCGAAAAAGAAATATATGACTTCATCATCAAGGAAATGGAAGAAGTTGCTCCGGACCTGCCTGAAGAAATACCGACTTCACAGAAAGGTAAACCTGATAAATATACAGCACTGGCATTACAGTCAAGAGCTGCATTATACGCAGGAAGTATAGCCAAGTACGGGAAAGTTCAACTGGACGGCTTGTTGGGCATCCCGGCAGATAAAGCCAATGAGTATTTCGAAATTTCATATAAGGCCTCAAAAAAAATTATAGATGATGGTAAGTATGCTTTATATCAAGGAGATGCAGACAAATCGATCAATTTCAGAAATATATTTTTGGTAGAAGATAACAGTGAATGCATCTTTGTAAAAAAATATGATGGAATTCCCAATGGTGGTGTTGTATGGGATTATGATTTTTCTCAGTGTCCCAAACCACATTCCTGGGGAGCCGGTCAGAAAAATTCACCTTATCTGGAAATGGTAGAATCTTTTGAAAGAATAGATGGAACATCCGGAAAACTGAATTATGAAGAACTTGAAAGCAAACTGTGGACATTGGACGAATTATGTTCTTCTGTCAAGTTCAATGGCATACGCAACAAGTTAATTGGTCATTGGTAAA